>ERZ1673753.1250-NODE-1250-length-24443-cov-8.674102_pt1 | contig 24443 bp, 25 predicted proteins | sample MGYA00580201_ERZ1673753 | MGnify/ENA primary metagenome ERZ1673753 (study PRJEB41218, sample SAMN15661747) | gut metagenome | host: Homo sapiens | place: Canada: London | collected 2015-08-20/2019-03-30 | study: EMG produced TPA metagenomics assembly of... | reverse complement strand
CGTCACCCCATTGCAGGCCGAGGATAACGTCAACTTTTTTCATTGTATCCGGTATCTAATTTATACTTGCAAAAGACATTTTTTGCACCCAAAGGTACAAATTATTATCCGAAAAGCCCAAACCGCACGGCGGACTTTTCAACAAATTATAAAGAAACGGGTCGAATAAGGGGCAAAAAGGGAAAATCCGGGCAGAGACGGAGCGGCGGAAAAACGGATAGAGAGCGGTTTAACGAACCGCCCGCATCCTAAAAGCGTCATCGGAGAGGGCGCAGAACCGGGCGGATAGCGGTCTGACAGACCGTCCGCGTCCTAAAACCCAGCTCTTAGCTGGGTCGGGCCGTCGAAAGAGATGTTCTGCACAGCGCGGCAGTAAACCGTCGTCAGACCGGGATTGCTGCGCACATCGGCCTTCAGGTTGGCGTCGCACGAAGCCACGTCGAGCGTCGTGAGGGCGTTCCCCCGACAGTCGAGCGTCAGCAGCGAGGCCGTCGAATGCAGGTCGAGACGCGGCAGATCGTTGCCGCTGCAATCCATCCACACCAGCCCCCGCACGCCGTCGAGATCGAGCGACACGAGCGCATTGTCCCGACAGTCGAGCCGTTCGAGGTAAGTGCAGGCCGTGAGGTCCAGCCGCGTAAGGTCATTGCCCGAACAGTCGAGTTCCCGAAGGTTGAAGAACTCCCGGATGTCGGTCAGCGACGCGATGCCGCGCCCGGGGCACGACATGCGCCGGACACGCTGCGCCTCGTAGCGCGAAATGCGTCCGTCGCCGTTCGTGTCGAACTTTTCGAGGCAGTAAGCCTCGAACGCCTTGTCGTAAAAATCGAGATAGATGTATTTGTTGTCCTCGTCGCGGTCGTCCTCGGCAAGGCCGCAGGCCGTGCAGAGCAGAACGAACAGGACGGAGAGGGCACGCACCATAGGCAGCGTCAGATGCTCACGTCGTCGTCGGAACTGTCCGTATCCGATGCGTCGTCGTCGCCGCCCTGGATGTCGTCGGCACCCTTGATTTCGTCGTCGTAATAGTCCTTGTCGTCATCGTCGTGCGAGTTGTCGTCAACCTTCACATCGACCTTCACCATGTAGGCGATTTCGTCCGTATCGTAGGGCACGGCATAGAAGAAGTCGCCGTTGGGCTTGTCAACGCGGATCATGGCGTCGGTGAAGCCCAGAGGATACTTCGCCTTGACGGCCTCCTGAATTTCGGGAGTCAGGTTATGGAAACTCGTTACGATATGTTTTTTCGCGGTAGTCTGGTTTGCCATAAAAGTGCTTGGAAATTTTTTGCAATTATAAGCAAAATTTGAATATCGCGCCACATCTGCAATTTTTTTTTGCATTTTTTTTGATTTTGCCCTGTTTTTACCCGTTGTTAAAGACAAAATATGTAACTTTACACACGTCATTCTTATATTATGGTACGCGAACGAATCGAGGAGCTGCGCCGTCAGCTCGAACTGCATAACTTCAAGTATTACGTCGAAAACGCCCCCGAAATCTCGGACTTCGAATTCGACGCGATGATGCGCGAGCTTCAGGAGCTGGAACGCGCGCATCCCGAATTCGCCGATCCCAATTCGCCGTCGGTGCGGGTCGGCAGCGACCTCACGGCGGAGTTCCAGACCGTCAGGCACCGCTACCCGATGCTGTCGCTGGGCAACACCTACTCGCTGGACGAACTGCACGAATTCATCGCCCGCATCGAACGCGAGACCGGCCCCACGGACTACGTCTGCGAGCTGAAATTCGACGGCACGGCCATCTCGCTCACCTACGAGCACGGACGCCTCGTGCGCGCCGTGACGCGCGGCGACGGCGTGCAGGGTGACGACGTGACGGCCAACGTGCGCACGGTGCGCACGGTGCCCCTGCGCCTGCGGGGCGAGGGATGGCCCGACCATTTCGAAATCCGGGGCGAGATCCTGATGCCCTACGCCTCGTTCGACCGCCTCAACGCCGAGCGCGAGGCCAACGGCGAACAGCTCTTCGCCAACCCCCGCAACGCCGCCGCCGGAACGCTCAAGCAGCAGTCGTCGGCCGTGGTGGCCCGGCGCGGACTGGACTGCACGCTCTACCAGCTGGCGGGCGACGAACTGCCCTTCACGACCCACTGGGAGAGTTTGGAAAAGGCCCGCGAATGGGGCTTCAAGGTCTCGGATGCGGCGCGCATCTGCCGCAGCGCCGCGGAGATCGACGCATTCATCGAACATTGGGACACGGCGCGGCGCGAACTCCCCTTCCCGACGGACGGCGTGGTGATCAAGGTCAACGACTTCGCCGTGCGGCGCCAGCTGGGATTCACGGCCAAGGCCCCGAAATGGGCCGTGGCTTATAAGTTCAAAGCCGAACAGGCCCTGACGCACCTCGACAGCGTGTCGTTCCAGGTGGGGCGCACGGGAGCCGTGACGCCCGTGGCCAACCTCGAACCGGTGCTGCTCGCCGGAACCACTGTGCGGCGCGCCACGTTGCACAACGCCGAACAGATGGCCCAGCTGGACATCCGCCCGGGCGATATGGTCTACGTCGAGAAGGGCGGCGAGATCATCCCGAAGATCATCGGCGTAGACCTTTCGCAGCGTCCCGCCGACAGCCGGCCGTTCGAATACATCACCGTGTGCCCCGAATGCGGCACGCCGCTGGTGCGCTACGAGGGCGAGGCCAAGCACTACTGCCCCAATCAGGGCGGATGCCGGCCCCAGATCATCGGACGCATCATCCACTTCATCCGCCGCAAAGCCCTCGACATCGAGGGGCTGGGCGAGGAAACCGTGGAACTGCTCTACGAAAACGGACTGGTGCGCGACGTGGCGGACCTCTACGACCTGCGTGCCGAACAGCTGGCTCCCCTGCCCCGGCTGGGCGAGAAATCGGCCGACAACATCATCCGTTCGATCGAACGGTCGAAGCAGGTGCCGTTCCAGCGCGTGCTGTTCGGACTCGGCATCCGCTTCGTGGGCGAGACGACGGCCAAATACCTCGCCGAGCACTTCCGGTCGCTGGACGCCGTGATGAAAGCCACGCGCGAGGAGCTGGTGGAGGCCGACGAGGTGGGCGGACGCATCGCCGACGCCATCATCGAGTATTTCGCCGAGGACGAGAACCTGCGGATCATCCGCCGTCTGCGCGACGCGGGGCTGCAATTCGAGGCCGAAGCGCGCGAACTGGCTTCGGAGAGTCTGGCGGGCAAGACATTCGTGGTCTCGGGGAAATTCTCGCGCAGCCGCGACGAGATGAAGGAGCTGATCGAAATGCACGGGGGCAAGAACCTCGCGGCGGTGTCGGGCAACGTCGATTACATCGTCGCGGGCGAAAACATGGGCCCCGCGAAGCTGAAAAAGGCCGAGAAACTGGGCGTGAAGATCATCTCCGAGGAGGAGTTCTTCGCCATGATCGAAGGCGGAAGCCCAGCGGAAAAGGCCGCACAGCAGGAACTGTTCTGACGCCCGCGTCAAGGACTCCGACACAAAACGACAGACGAAACTAACAACGATAATCAGAAATTCTATGCTACGACACAAACTTTCCGGCGTGGGCGCCGCGATGATAACCCCCTTCACGGCGGACGGCCGCGTGGATTACAAGGCGCTGGCCCGCATGATCGACTACGTGATCGAAGGCGGCGTGGACTACATCGTCGCCCTGGGCACCACGGCCGAAACCCCGACCCTCTATATGCCCGAACGCGCCGTGATCGCTATGTTCATCACCAACCACATCGCCGGCCGCGTGCCGCTGGTGATGGGCTGCGGCGGAAACTCCACGTCGGAGGTGCTGGACCAGCTGCGCGAATTCGACCTGCGCGGCGCCGATGCCATACTCAGCGTGACGCCCTATTACAACAAGCCGTCGCAGGAGGGGTTGTACCAGCATTTCCGCACCGTGTCGGAACATTCGCCCCTGCCGGTGATCCTCTACAACATCCCCGGGCGCACGGGCGTCAACATGACCTCCGAAACCACGCTGCGCATCGCCCGCGACTTCGAGAACGTCATCGGCGTCAAGGAGGCTTCGGGCGACATCGAACAGATGCAGCGCATCCTCGACAACCGTCCCGAGGGCTTCCTCGTGCTGTCGGGCGACGACGGCATCACCATTCCCCTGATGCGCCGCGGCGGCGACGGGGTAATCTCGGTGGTGGCCAACGTTTTCCCCGAACGCTTCATGAGCTGCGTGAACCACGCCAAGGCGGGCGATTTCGACACCGCCGAACGCGAGTACGCGCAACTGGACGAAGCGGTCAAGGCGCTGTTCGAAGAGGGCAACCCCGTAGGCGTGAAATGCGCCCTTTCGGTGATGGGACGCATCGGCGACACGATGCGCCTGCCGCTCGTGGCCGGATCGGAAAAACTCCGCGCGAAATTCAAAAGGCTCATCGCCGAATACGATTTGCGCTGAATCCGCGTTCGTATCAGAAACGACCTGTATGAAACGACTGCTGCTCCTGCTGCTCCTGATTCCGGCGCTGGCCGCCGCCAAAGTCCCCGAGGAGGACAACATCATCGACCGGACGATGGATTCGGAATCGCCCTACTACTATCCGGCGCTGATGCTGCGCTACAACGCGGGCGATGCGACGCTGACCGACGAGGATTACCACTATCTTTATTACGGATACGCCTATCAGGACGACTACAAGCCGCTGGCCACGAATCCCGATCTGGACAAGATGCTGATGCTGGTCTCGGGCCTCGACCCCGAGAAACCCGACGTGGCGACGCTGGAGTCGATGATCTCGATGGGCACCGACGCCCTGAAGCGCGATCCGTTCAGCCCCAAGATCCTCAACCTGATGTCGTTCGCCTACGGAGGGCTGGGCGACGAGGTGCGCGAGAAAGCCTATTCGAACCGCATGAACGGCGTGATCCGCACGATCCTCGCCTCGGGCGACGGATTCACGCAGAAAACCCCGCGCCACGTGCTGATGTTCGACCATGCGCTCGACGTGCTGGCCGCCGAGGGGCTCTCTTACGGCAAGGCCCGCATCGTCAGCCGCACGGTGGAGTTCGTTCCGCTGACGGTTCCCTATGTCGTCGAGGGTAAGAAACGCAAGGGATTCTATTTCGACTTCGGCCGCGTCTACTGGAACAAGCCCGAGGGCTACACCTACAAACGCGACCGCACGTGGCAGTTCAACAACCTCAAACCCCGCACCTACAAATGATCCGCATCCTCCGACATACGCTCTGCCTGCTGACGCTGGCGACGCTCGCGGCCTGCGAAAAAGAGCGCGAACCGCGAATCGAGGTTTCGACGGGTGAGGTTCATCTCCCGGGCGACGCTTCGTCCGGGACGGCGTTCACCGTGTCGGCCGAAGAACCGTGGAGGCTGTCGTATACCGGAGAAGGATTCACCGTGACGCCGTCCGGCGGCGCCCGCGGGGAAACGACGGTCACCGTGACCGCCACTGAAATCAACTCCGCCAAGGCGCGCCGGAAGCTGGGCACGATAACCGTCCACTCCCCCGCCAACACGGGCGATTACCCGGTCGAGGTCTACCAGCGGCCCGCTGTGGCGACGCAGACCCTCCTGCTGTACATGCCCGGGCGAAGCCTGGTTACCTATTACAAGCACAATATCGAGGGCATCAGCGCAGCCGTGACGAACCGAATTCCGGGCGACGGGCGCATTCTGGTCTGCTACCAGCCCGAGAAACATTCGTCGGCCGTCCTGCAGGAGATCCGTTACGACCCGGCGACGGAACGGTGCCAACGCACGGCGCTCAAAACCTACGACGATTTCGACGCCGGAGACCCCGCAGCGGTGCAGCAGCTGTTCGCCGATGCCGCGGAACTGGCCCCGGCCCGAAATTACGGATTGATCATCGGCTGTCACGGCAAGGCGTGGATTCCCGCGAGCGGCGGCGTGCTGCCCCGCTCGATGCTCCCGGCCGACGACGTGTGGACGACGGCGCCCGGAGCCAAGCAGACCCGCTCGTTCGGCGACACGGGTTACGAACTGGATATTACGGAGCTGGCCGCAGCGCTCGAAGCCCAGTGGTTCCGCTTCGACTACCTGATCTTCGACGACTGTTTCATGGCCAATATCGAGACGCTGTACGACCTGCGCCGTGCGGTGGATTATATCGTGGCCTCTCCCTGCGAGATCATGGCCGCAGGTTTCCCCTACGACCGGATCGTCCCCCACCTGTTCGAAGGAAACGGCGTGTTCGACGGTCTCGAAAAAGCCTGCTGGGAGTTCTGGAACTTCTACGAGAACGACTGGGACACCGTCCAGAGAAACGAACAGTCGGGGTGCATCTCGCTGGCCGTTACGGCGCAACTGGATGCACTGATGATGGAGATGCGCCAGATCAAAGATAAGAAACAGCCGTTCGACATCGACGCGCTTCAATACTACAAGGGGAACGCCACGAAGCTGTTCTACGACCTGGAGCACTACGTTACGCTGTGCTGCAACGATCAGGGTGCAATAGACAGCTTCAAGGCGCAGATGGAACTGGCGTTTCCGGTATCCTGCCGGCACCACACGAAATACTTCTATTCGGCCTACGACGCCATAAAACACCCCGTAAACTACTATTCGGGCGTCTCGGTCAGCGAACCTTCGACGGTGTACGCCGCCGAAAACCGGCAGACGAACTGGTATCGGGATACGCACTGAAACGAATGAACGACGGCCCTCTCATTCGTCGCACTACCTCCATCCCATGAACATACGGGTCGTCTCGGCGTCGTGGTGGTCGAAGAACAGGCTCTTGCCCGTGTCGAGTGCGGCGATGGCAGCCATGTCCTCGTCGGAGAGCGTGAAATCGAAGATGTCGAGGTTCTGCCGCATCCGCTCTACATGGGTCGATTTGGGGATGATGATGACACCGCGCTGAATCAACCAACGTAGGGCGACCTGCGCCACCGACTTGCCATATTTACTGCCGATTTCGGCCAGAACCGGGTTCGTGAAGAATCCGTTGCGGCCCTCGGCCAGCGGGCCCCACGACATGATGCGCGTACCAAACTCCTCCATGATGCGCTGCGGCTCCCGCTGCTGGTCGAAGACGTGCGTTTCGACCTGATTGACCGCCGGGACGATCTCCATATTGCTGGCCAGGTCGATGAAGTGGTAGGGGTAGAAGTTCGAAACGCCGATAGCCCGCAATTTTCCCTCCTTGTACGCCTCCTCCAATGCACGGTATGCACCGTAGCGGTCGCAGAAAGGCTGGTGTAGCAACATCAGGTCGATATAGTCGGTCTGCAACTTGCGCAGGCTCTCGTCGATGGAGGCTTTGGCCTTTTCGTAGCCGTAGTTGGAGATCCACACTTTCGACACGAGGAAAATCTCTCCGCGGTCGATGCCGCTGCGGTGCACGGCGTTGCCCACGCCCTCTTCGTTATGGTAAGCCTGCGCCGTGTCGATCATGCGGTAGCCGACGCTCAGCGAATCCGCAACGCAGCGCTCGCACTCGGCAGGCGAAACCTGGTAGACGCCGTAACCCATCTGAGGCATCTCGACGCCGTTGTTCAATTTGATCGTTTTCATATTCTCACTATTATGATCGATTATTCCCGGCAGCAAAATTACGCTCTTTCTTTCCGGGCGTTGTTATACAAATTTCGGTTCATATTGCTGTTTTTGCGGTTAGGGGCAACCCCGTGTACCAAAAACCGGAATAATTGCAATTCAAGCCGCATTTCTTGTAAGTCCGTTGTGGAGAAGACCCGCTAATTTTGTGCCGAGAAACCATTAAAACGGATCGAGAGATATGAAAAAGGTTATTGCAATGTTCATCTGCGCAGCCTCGATGGCCTGCGTCTCCGTCTCAGCACAGGATATTTACCATACTGCCGCCGGCGTACCGATGGTGCAGCTCAACAACGGCATTCTGATGCCGCAGTTCGGGCTGGGAACGTTCCTCCAACCCTCCGACGAAGTGTGCAAACAGTCGTGCCTCACGGCCTTGCGCGCCGGCTACCGGCACATCGACACCGCCCACGCCTACAAGACGAACGCGGCGTCGGAGAGGCCGTGAAAGAGAGCGGCATCCCGCGCAACGAAATATGGATAACGAGCAAACTGTGGCCGACGGAGTATGGCGAAGGCACGACGATGGAAGCCATCGACAAGATGCTGGCACGCCTGCAAACCGATTATATCGACCTGCTGTACGTCCACCAGCCCGTGGGCGATTTCGTGGGTGCATGGCGCGATATGGAGAAAGCCGTGGCTATGGGCAAGGTGCGTGCGTTGGGCATCAGCAACTTCGACGCCAACGACGAGGTGTTCGAAAAGATCATGGCGGAATCGCGCGTGAAACCTGCCGTGCTTCAAATCGAATGTCATCCCTATGCGCAGCGGCTGGCCATGCGCGAGAAGGTGAAGCCCTACGGCATCCACATCACCTGCTGGTTCCCGCTGGGCGGTGCGATGTCGAACGGTGCGCTGCTGAAAGACCCCGTGATCCGACAGATTGCCGAAGCGCACGGCAAGACCCCGGCGCAGGTGATTTTGCGCTGGCACATGCAGGAGGGATTCTCGGCCATACCCGGAGCCTCGAATCCCGATTACATCGAAGAGAATATCGCAATTTTCGATTTCGAGCTGACCGACGGGGAGATGGAGATGATGCGTGGATTGAATAAAGAAAAACGTTTCTTCAATGCCACCTACGAGCAAGTGGAACAGATGGGAAAGATGCCCATGCGGGATTAGCGTATATGCGACACCTACCGAAAAAATCGCATCATATCCCGTAATTTCTGTAAGGACGCTCTCGGAGGCATCCTCTATCTTTGCAAAAGACAACATATTAAGACATTCAATATGAGTACGGACAATAAAATCAGCCGCCGGGATGCTTTGAAGCGCATGGGAGCCGCCGTGCTCGGCGGTGCGGTCGCATCCTCGGGGCTGCTCTCGCTGACATCGTGCGAGGGGAGAAGGAACAAACGCATCATTTTCTATTTCACCGGAACGGGCAACTGCCTGTACATCGCCCGCCAGCTGGCCGGAGCGGATACGGAACTGCTCAGCATTCCGCAGATGGTGAAACGGGGAAAGTATGAATTCGAAGCGGACGAAATCGGCATCGTCTACCCCATCTACGGGCACATGCCGCCCTATATGGTCCGGCAGTTCATCCAGAAAGCCAGGCTGAAAGCCGGATACAAATTCGCCGTGCTGACCTACGGCGCACGGAAATGCGACGCCGTGGAGATCTGGGACCGCATATCCCGAAAGGCCGGCAATGCGTTCGACTATATCGGCACCATCGTCATGGTGGACAACTGGCTGCCCAACTTCGACATGAACGAGCAGATCAAGATAGACAAGCACATTCCCGAGAATTTGCAGAAGATAACGGCGGACATCGGCGGCCGGCGGCATTGGCACGAACCCGTGACAGAGGAGGAACGGCAGCAACATCAGGGTTTCATGCAGCGGAGCAGCCTCGATCCCGAAGTGGGCTTCCTGATGAAAAGCGAAAAATGCTTCACCGTGACCGACGCCTGCATCGACTGCGGAATCTGTACGTACGTGTGTCCGCGCGGCAACTATGAACTGACATCGAAAGGCGTCGGGATCTCCGGCGACTGCGAATTCTGCTTCGCCTGCATCCAGAACTGTCCGCAGCGGGCCATTCAGTTCCGCAAGTCGGAAGACGGCTCCTTCCCGGACAGGACGGAAAAGAACCCCAATGCCAGATACCGCAACGAACATATTTCGCTGATGGATCTCAAACTGGCGAACAATCAGAAACCATAACGACCCGAAGACGCTATGCTGAGAAAATTAAGACTGACACTTGCCGTATTGTTTTTCGTTGCGGTCACGGCCCTGTTCCTCGACTTCACGGGGACAGTTCATGCGTGGCTGGGTTGGACGGCGAAGATCCAGTTCCTGCCCGCGCTGCTCGCCCTGAATGTCGGCGTGATCGTCGCGCTGGTTCTGCTGACGCTGCTGCTGGGCAGGGTCTACTGCTCGGTCATCTGCCCGCTGGGCGTGATGCAGGACATCGTGTCGTGGATAAGCGGGCGGCGGAAAACAAAACGGTATCGCTTCTCCTACTCGCCCGAAATAAAGTGGCTGCGCTACGGAGTGCTGGGACTGTTCGTCATCGCCTTGATCGCCGGCATCGGCTCGTTCGTGGCCTTGCTGGCGCCGTACAGCTCCTACGGGCGCATCGCCTCCAACCTTTTCGCCCCGCTGTACCGCTGGGGCAACAATCTGCTGGCCTATTTCGCCGAACGGGCGGACAGCTACGCCTTTTATGAAACGGAGGTGTGGATGAAGAGCCTGCCGACGTTCGTTATCGCCGCGCTGACATTGGTCGTGCTGGCCGTGCTGGCATGGCGGAACGGACGCACCTATTGCAATACGATCTGTCCCGTGGGAACGATCCTGGGATTCTTTTCCCGTTTCTCGCTGTTCCGTCCGGTGCTCGACGCGGAGAAGTGCAGGAATTGCAGCCTCTGTTCGCGCCGCTGCAAGGCCGCTTGCATCGACTACAAGAACCATCGCATCGACTACGGCCGCTGCGTGGCGTGCATGGACTGCCTGGACGCCTGCAAACACGACGCCCTGCATCTGCAATACCGCCGGAAAAAAACGACCGGGCCGGCAGCGGAGAAACCCGAGCAGGCAGAACCGATCGACACCTCCCGCCGCCGCTTCCTCTCGACGACGGCCGTGCTCGCCGTCGCATCGGCGGTAAAGGCGCAGGAGAAGAAGGTGGACGGCGGACTGGCCGTCATCGAGGACAAGAAGATCCCGGTGCGTGCCACGCCGATCGTACCGCCGGGAGCGTGGAGCGCACGCAGTTTCGCGCAACATTGCACCGCCTGTCAACTTTGCGTGTCGGCCTGTCCCAACGGCGTGCTGCGCCCTTCGACCGATTTGCAGAAGCTGATGCAGCCCGAAATGTCCTACGAACGAGGCTACTGCCGTCCGGAGTGCACGAGGTGTTCGGAGGTCTGCCCTGCGGGAGCCATCCGGCCGATCACCGTCGAGGAGAAATCCTCCACCCGCATCGGTCATGCCGTATGGATCAGGAAGAACTGCATTCCGCTGACCGACGGTGTGGAGTGCGGCAACTGCGCCCGCCATTGTCCCTCGGGGGCTATCCTGATGGTGCCCTCCGACGGCGGCGACATGAACTCCGTCCGGATTCCGGCCATCAATGCCGAGCGGTGCATCGGATGCGGCGCATGCGAGAACCTGTGTCCGGCGCGTCCGTTCAGCGCCATCTACGTGGAGGGACACACGATGCACAGCGTGATGTAGAAACTTTCAAGCAACAAGGAGATGAACGACCAGAATAAAAACAGGAACATGCTGTCCCGCCGGGAGTTTCTGAAAACGATAGGAGCCGCCGGCATGGCCGCGACCGGACTGACGGCCTGCGCGGGAGGCGGGAACGACGGGGCATCGGCGGCATCCGCCGCGGAGATCCCTGCGGACCGGATGACATACCGGACCAACCCGACGTCGGGCGACAAAGTGTCGCTGCTGGGATTCGGCATGATGCGTCTGCCCTCCGTCGGCGGCCGCAGCGCCCGTGAAGGGAACGAGGAGATAGATCAGGAGATGGTGAACGAACTGGTGGACTATGCCATAGCCCACGGAGTGAACTATTTCGACACGTCGCCCGCCTATTGCCGGGGCAAGTCGGAACGCGCCACCGGCATCGCCCTGAGCCGTCACCCGCGCGACAAGTACTTCATCGCCACCAAACTCTCCAACTTCGCCCCGGCCACGTGGAGCCGCGAAGCCTCCGTCGCCATGTACCGCAATTCGCTGAAAGAGTTGCAGGTGGATTACATAGACTATTTGCTGCTGCACGGCGTGGGCATGGGCGGCGGCATGGAGGAGTTCGAGAGCCGCTACGTGAAGAACGGCATCCTCGATTTCCTGCTGGAGGAACGCAGGGCGGGGCGCATCCGCAACCTCGGATTTTCGTATCACGGCGATGTCCGGGTGTTCGACCATCTGCTCTCGCGGCACGACGAATACAAGTGGGATTTCGTGCAGATCCAGCTGAACTATCTGGACTGGAAATACGCCAAGCGGATCAATCCGAGGAATACCGACGCCGAATATCTTTACGGCGAACTGCGCAAACGGAACATTCCCGCCGTCATCATGGAACCGCTGCTGGGCGGCCGGCTCTCCAACGTGCCGGGCACCATCGTCGCCCGTCTCAAGCAGCGCGAGCCGGAGATGAGCGTGGCCTCGTTGGCGTTCCGTTTCGCCGGCAGCCTACCAGGCGTGCAGACCGTGCTGAGCGGCATGACCCGCATGGAACACTTGCAGGACAACCTGCGCACCTACGCTCCGCTGAAGCCGCTGACGGAAGACGATTTCCGGTTCCTGCAAGAGACGGCCGCGCAGATGATGCGGTTCGACACCATCCCCTGCAACGACTGCAAGTACTGCATGCCCTGTCCGTACGGCCTCGACATACCCGCCATTCTGCTCCATTACAACAAGTGCCTGAACGAAGGCAACGTCCCGAAGAGTTCGCAGGATGCGAACTTCCGGAAAGCCCGGCAAGCCTTTCTGGTGGGATACGACCGCAGCGTGCCGAAACTGCGGCAGGCGAACCGGTGCATCGGCTGCAACCAGTGTAGCGTCCATTGTCCGCAGCGGATCGACATCCCGAAGGAACTGCACCGGATCGACGCATACGCGGAACGCCTGAAACAGGGAATATGAACTTGAAAAAACGACCGACAGATGAAAGACTTCATTTTCAGAAACGACACGAAACTTCTCTTCCGCAACGACATCCGGGAGACCATTCTCGAAATAGCCGAAGGCCATAAAATAATGTTCGTCCACGGCGGCGGCTCCGCCGAACGCAACGGCTGCCGCGACGATGTCGTCCGGACCCTGACCGAAAACAACATTCCCTTCGTGGAATACGGAGGCGCTTCGAGGGAGTTTCAAAAAACAGAAGAGGGAATCCGGCTTGCCAGGGCCAATGGCGTGACAATGATCATCGGCGCCGGAGGAGCCAGCGTAATGGACAGCGCCAAACTGATGGCTTTGGGCTTCTACCACGAATCGAACCTCTGGGAATACGTGAAAGGGAGAAATCCGTACGGGCTGGAACACCTTCCGCTGGCGCTGATTCCCACTTATCCGTCCAGCGGCTCCGAAAACGGGCTGGGTGCGGTGGCCGTCGATTCGAGAACCGGCGATTTCGGGACGGCCTACGGCATCGCCGCCGACTATGCGATTCTCTGTCCCCGATATTCGCTGACCCTGGATCGGGAGATGACCGCCTACACCGGACTGGTAACGCTGGTTCAGCTGTCGGCCTGTGTCCTCGGCGACAAGAACAAAATGTCCTACGACGCGGGAATCTCCTACATCCGCAACGTCCTCGAAGCGACGCGGACCTTGCAGAAAAATCCGGACGGCCTCGATGCGAGAGGCATTATCATGCTGGGAGCCTCGCTCTCCACATCGTCCCGGATAGGCATCGGGAAAGAGGAGCCTTTCGCTTACGACATTTACGAACTGGAATTTCTGCCCGAGAAACTCTTCGGCAGCACGTATCGCAGAAGCCTGACATCCATTTTTCCGCGGTTTCTCGCCGTGATGGGAAGGCATCATGCCGCAGAGGTCGAAAAATACTGTCGGGATGCGTTCGGGTTCGGGTCGTCCATCGAGGAGTCGTCCCGAAAACTGATCGAACTGTTTTCCGGATTCGGAGCGGAAATGTACTTCGACGGCAAGATCACCCGCGAACAGGTCGATAGCATCCCGTGCCGGACGGAGCTGACCCCGAACGAGGTTTTCGAATTGATGAACTCGCTGATTCGGTAACGGCGAAAAACGGAGAGAAACAAAGATGTATTACAGAACATTGGGGCTCAGCGGATTGAGAGTCTCCGCTGTGGGGCTGGGTTGCATGGGCATGAGCCATGCCTACGGCGCTCCGGCCGACAAGGGCGAAATGACGGAACTGCTCTCCGACGCCGTGGAAATGGGCTATACCTTTTTCGACACGGCCGAGATGTACGGCACGCCGGACCGGCCGCACGACAACGAAGAACTGCTGGGCGAGGCCCTGCGGCGGTTTCGGGACCGGATCGTCATCGCCACCAAATTCGGCATATCGTTCGAGTGTCCCGAAGCGGGCGGCACGCATGCCGTGATTCCCGATTCGCGCCCGGCGACCATCCGCCGCGCGGTCGAGGGGTCGCTCCACCGCCTGCGCACAGACCGCATAGACCTCTACTACCAGCACCGCATCGACCCGAAAGTCGCACCCGAAGAGGTAGCCGGCGTAATGGCCGACCTGATCCGCGAAGGGAAAATCCTGCACTGGGGCATTTCGGAAGCCACGGAGGAGTATCTGCGTCGCGCCCATGCGGTATGTCCGGTCACGGCCGTGCAGAACCGCTACTCGATGATGGCCCGGTGGCACGAGGCGCTGTTTCCCGTGCTCGAAGAGCTGGGCGTGGGCTTCGTGGCTTTTTCACCGCTGGCGAACGGGCTGCTGACCGACTGCTATACGGCCGACTCGACGTTCGATCCGGCGACCGACTACCGCGCCTCGATGCCCCAGTTCCGCCGGGAGAGTTTCGAGCGGAACCGCACGCTGTTCGAACTCGTCGAAGGACTGGCGGAGGAGCACCGCGCCACACCGTCGCAGATCGCGCTGGCGTGGATGATGAACAAACGTCCGTGGATCGTGCCGATTCCCGGAACGCGCCATCTGTGCCGCCTCAAGGAGAATATCGGGGCTGCCGACATTCGTCTGACCGCCGGACAGGTGCAAGCCATAGACGATGCCCTCGCGGCGATGCCGATGAGCGAAGTGTTCGGAGGATCGCCCGTAAAGGGATGAACCGCACTCCGTTTCGGACCAAAAACCCGGCGGCATTCCGGTCCGAGACGGCAAGCCGTTGAAATTCCGTTGAAAAACGGCAAAAACTCGCAGTCGTATCGGCGACGGCTGCGGGTTTATTGCGTATTTATTGCTATTTTTGCCTGCGAGAGACCGAACGGACAAGATGGATTATCAGAAAGATATAATCGTTATCGACAAATTGGGCGTCGTGCCGACGGATTCCGAGGTGGAATACCTGGCCCATCTGCTCTGCCTGGGCGGCATGTGCCGCTACCGCTTCAACGAACGGGATTTCGAGCTGCACGCCGGAGATCTGTCGATCATCCGCAAGCGGAAACTGATCGAGAAAACAGAACCGTCGGACGATTTCCGGTGCAAGATCATCTATGCGAAACCCGGTTTCATAGATTTGTGCACGCCGCAGAGCAACTACGGCATGAAAGGCTCGCTGGTGCTGTTTCTCAACCCCGTGATGCACCTCACGCCCGAGCAGCAGATCGTCTGCCGCCGCGATTTCGACCTGCTCGAACAACGCATCGCCGATACGGAACACCGCTTTTACCGCGAGACGCTCGTCAACGCCATGCAGGCGGCCATTCTCGATTTCTTCGATTTCCACGCCCGCATTTACGGCGAGAGCGACATCTCCACGCAGAACGCCTCCATCATGAACCGCTTTCTGAAGATGCTGGAAGCGGGCACCTACCGCGAACATCGGGAGGTGTCCTATTACGCCGACTGTCTGTGCGTCTCGCCGAAATACCTCTCGGAGGTCTCCAAAAAGGTCAGCGGATACGCCGCCAACTACTGGATCAACCGCTATACGATCCTCGACATCACACGTCTGCTCCGCGACAAATCGCTGACATTCGTGCAGATCTCCGACATGTTCGGCTTCTCATCTCCGGCCTATTTCAGCCGCTACGTGCAGCAAAATTTAGGGCTCAATCCGACGGATTACCGGAAGTGACCCGCTTTCCAGGAGTTGCATAAAAGACACCCTCCGCGCGCCCGGATGCCGGGACGGCCGGTGCGTGAATGCCGCCACCGTCCGGACATGGACAAGCAATATTCAGGACCCGTATTTCTTCTCGAAGAGTTCCTTGTTGGCCTCTCCCCACGCAATCATGGCGTCGAGGATGGGCAACAACGACCGTCCCAGTTCCGTGATGGCATATTCCGAGCGCGGCGGCAGTTCGGGATAGATGGTTTTTGCGACCAGCCCGTCGTCCACCAACTCTTTCAGTTGCAGATCGAGCACGCGCGGCGTAGCCTCGGGCAATGCTTTGTGCAGTTCGCTCGGCCGCATGGCCGCATCGCGCAGTTCGTCCAAAATGCAGGATTTCCATTTAGAGTCGATTAAACTCATTGTCAGCCTCAAAGGGCAGCTCAAATCGACAGGTATTTTCCTTTCGTACATAACGGTTTTCTTTCTACGGCTGCAAAGATACGGATAACATTCCGCACGAACGGTACACCGAATAAATTTTCGGTATATGAATAATTTTTCGGTACTTGCGCAGTCGGATACTCCCCTCTAACTTTGCAAAAGAATTGAAAACCGAAAGTTATGAGAGCAAGTATCGAAGAGTACAAGGCGGTGGAAGCTGCCGCCATGAAATTCGTAAAGAGCGTCGCCGAGGGCGACAGCCGTTACGCGAAAGAGTTGTTCACCGAGGATGCCGTATTGTTCGGATTTCTCGACGGTGCGTTGGAGCGCGGCTCCATCGACCAGTTCTACCGCAATGTCGATTCGGTCGCCGCAGGCGATAAGTTCAAAGCGCGTATCGACGTGGTGGCGGTCGAAGAGACGCTGGCCGTCGTCCGCGTACTCGAAGAGAGCTGGGGCGGCCGCATCGACTTCACGGATTACTTATTGCTACTGAAAATAGACGGCGAATGGCGCTGCGTGGCCAAAGCCTACAACCAGAATTCGAATACGATTCAAAAATAACGGCTCGACTAAAGTCAGGAGGACAAAAAGATGATCAAAGATTATCGGGAAATCAGAGAGGTCGTCATGCAGTATGTGAACGGCTGCGCTGCGGGCGACGTGGAACTCGCCAAAAAGGCATTTCACAAAGATGCCGTCATGTACGGCTATCTGAACGGCGAACTGTCGGCCGGAAGCATCGAAAATCTCTATGCCGCCATCGGACAGCTCGGAGCCGATGCCGGGACGAAAGCCGAAGTGGACATCCTGGAAGCGGTCGGCACGGCTGCGACGGTGCGTGTCGTGCTGGAGAGCTGGCACGGGCTGTCGTTCACCGATTTTCATTCGCTGGTGAAGATCGACGGCAGGTGGACGATCGTAGCGAAGATATTCCACCAGTAAGCCGACGGGATTTCGCCATGTGCAATGGCAAGGAGCGCGCCGGTCGGTGCGCTCTTTTTCGCCTGCTCCTGTCGGAAAGAGACTGCACCGCATCATACATAACCCCGACCGCGGTTCATCGGTCATATCCAGTTCGGTTCAATGACCATTGAACCGAACTGGATCTTTTATTTTTCATTGATTGTTTTGTCGCATGAAATAAAAAACATATATTTGCGTAATCAATTACGTTTTCAATAACGATAAACAAACCGTAGGATATGGACTTTTTCGACAGAACAGGAAAAATGGCGATCGGAAGCCGTTTGCGAATGCTGACCGACCGCATTACGAACGATGCGGCGGAGATTTACCGGCTGTATGGAGTGGACATCAGGCCAAAATGGTTTCCCGTGCTCTATGCCCTCTCGGAGGGCGGGGCGAAGACCATTACGGGAATCGCCCGGGAGATCGGACAGACGCATCCGTCCGTGAGCAACATCGTGAAGGAGATGGCGGCAGGAAAACTTATCCGGGAGGTGGCGGACAAGACGGACAAGCGCCGGACGACCATCGCGCTTTCGCCGCAAGGCCGCAAAGTGTGCGGCATGCTGACGGAAGTTTGCGAGGACGTGGCTACCGCCGTCGGGGAAGTGTCGGACGCAACCCGCCACGACCTGTGGCGCGCCATCGGAGAATGGGAGGAACAACTCGCGCAAAAAAACCTCCTGGAACGGGTGAAAGCGGTTCGCAGGGCACGCGAAAGCCGGGAGGTGCGAATCATCCCCTACGAACCGTGCCACCAGCCGGTGTTCCGTTCACTGAACGAACAATGGATTACGCAGCACTGGCAGTTGGAGGAGCACGACATCGAATGTATCGACCACCCGCAGGAGAGCATCATCGACCGGGGAGGCCATATTTTCGTGGCCCTCTACCGCGGCGAGCCGGTCGGCGTCTGCGCCCTCTGCAAGATGGACGACCCGCGGTACGATTACGAGCTGGCGAAACTCGCCGTCAGCCCCGGTGTACGCGGCAAGGGCATCGGTTATCAGCTTTGCAGGGCGGCGGTGGACAAGGCCCGTTCGTTCGGTGCGAAGAGTCTCTTTCTGGAAAGCAACACGCTGCTCAAACCTGCCATCCATACCTATAAAAAACTGGGATTCCGTGAACTCGCCGAATATCATCCCGCCTACGCGCGCGGCGATATTCAGATGGAATTGTCACTCAAATAAAAATCGTTATGTCAGTACATACGCCTGCAAAGAAAAAGATCACCGTGCAGACGCTTATCGATATGAAGCGGCACGGGGAGAAAATATCCATGCTCACGGCCTACGACTTCACCACGGCCCGCATTCTCGACGAAGCGGGAATCGACGCCATTCTCGTGGGCGATTCCGCAGCCAATGTCATGGCTGGTTACGAAACGACCGTCCCGATGACAGTCGATGAAATGATCGTCTATGCCGCCTCGGTCGTGCGCGGAACGGAACATGCGCTCGTTATCTGCGACATGCCGTTCGGTTCCTATACCAATCCGACGCAAGGGATAGACAACGCCGTAAGAATCATGCAGAAAACGGGATGCGACGCCCTGAAACTCGAAGGTGGCGCAGAAATAGCCGACACCGTGCGGAAAATCGTCGAAATGGGCATCCCCGTCATGGGACACCTCGGCCTGACTCCACAGTCCATCCATAAGTTCGGCAGTTACGGACTGCGTGCCAACAACGAACAGGAAGCCGAGAAGTTGATGTCGGACGCCAAATTGCTGGAAGAAACCGGATGTTTCGGCATCGTGCTCGAAAAAATCCCGGCTTCCTTGTCGGAAAAGGTATCGGCGCAGCTTTCCATCCCGACCATCGGCATCGGTGGCGGCATGTGCGACGGGCAGGTGCTCGTAGTTGATGATATGTTAGGTAAGAACAACGGATTCCATCCCAAATTCCTGCGTACCTATGCCAATCTTCACCGTGACATGGCAGAGGCCGTCAGCCGATATATCGCGGATGTCAAAAATAGAGACTTTCCCAATATATCGGAACAATACTAACAATCAAAAATAATATCAACATGCAGAAAATCGTAGTCAGAAAAGAAGAGGCGCTGAAACGTGAGTTCAAGGGTGTTTCGTTGGATTCGCTCGCTGTGGGCGAAAGGTCGATGGTCGCCAAGATGAATTATGTGAAAGGCAATTTCGCCACGACGCACCAGCATCCGCACGAACAGTGCGGCTATGTCATATCCGGCGAATACCGCTTGAAAGCGGAGCTTCCGGACAAACAGATCGACGTGCTGCTCCATGCGGGCGACAGCTATGCCATACCGGGCGGCACGCCGCATTCGTTCGAGGTCATGGAAGGCGGCGAGGTGATAGATGTATTCACGCCACAACGGGAAGATTATCTGTAAACACTCGCTGCGGCCCGGAATCGCTTCCTGTATCTGGAGGGCGACACGCCCATCGTGCGGGTAAACACCCTCACGAAATGCGGCAGGTCGCCGAACCCGACCATGCAGCAGATTTCCGACACGTTTTTCTGCGAGTGCTTCAGCAACTCGCAAGCCGTGTTCAAACGGTATTGTGTGACGAACTGCGAGAAAGTCATTCCCTTACACCGCTTAAAATAAGAACAGAACGCCGAACGGTTCATCCCCACCTTCGCCGCGATGTCGTCCAAAGCAATGGGATGAACGTAGTGTTTCATCACGTATGCGCAGATCTGCTGCATCCGCCGCACGTCCCGCTCGATGCGCATCGGCTTTCCGGCGAACGCACGGTCGGAGGAGGTAAAGATGACGGGCAGCAGGCGGAGCATTGCGCTCAGACGCCCCAGTTCGTCCGATCCGTTCATTTCGGACAATGCCTTACGGATCGCCCGCGAACTTTCCGGCCCGAATCTCAGGGCATCGGTCGGAAAGGTAACACCCGCCAGCCGGTTCCTCAATTCGGGGAACGCCTCCACGCACCGCTCTATCAGCGAATGGCTGAAAGCCACCATCAGATAACGCACGCATCCGTCCTTGTCCGCGCTGCCGGGCGCATACTCCCAGCGATGGAGCATCGACGGCGGGATCAACGCCACGTCGCCCGCCGCAAAGGGCTGCAACGTATCGCCTGCCATTCGGCGGCCCCGTCCGTGAACGACGTAATACAACTCCCACGCATCGTGGCGGTGCAGCTTGGCTTCGAGGCTCGGTTCCACCCGCTGGTCGATGAAGAAAAACGAATGATTCTCCGCTTCGGGCAGTTCGTACGGTACGGCGGTATCTTCCATAAAATCCGAGAAAGCACAAATATACGACAAATATATGAAACAATAAAACAAACGTAAGACAATAAAGCGGCGTAAATTTGCACCCGGAAACAAAAAACAGGACTTAAATCCCGACGTTATGGAACTGTACGAAGCACTGGAGAAACGCCGCACCTGCCGCGACTACTCCGACCGCGAGGTGAGCGATGAAATTCTGAAAAGAGTGATCGGCGCGGCATTCAAAGCCCCGACCAACGACCATCTGCGCCAGCTTGAGTTCGTCGTGGTGCGCGGACGCGAAAACATCGCCCCAATAATCGACCCGCTCGCCAAGAACATGGCAGCATTCAAGAAGCTGGTGCATGAAGCGGATGAATCGGGCGACAAGGACAAAATGGTGATGTTCGCCGACGCCCTGCCCAAACAACAGCGTATGCTGATGCAGAGCGGGCTGCTCATTCTGCCCTTCTTCCGCCAGAAACAAAGCCCGCTGCTGAAACCCGTCGAGCAAAGTTCGCTCAACTACTTCGCATCCGCATGGTGCGCCTTGGAAAACATGCTGCTGGCCGCCACCGCCGAAGGGTTGGGAACCGTGTTCCACATTCCCGTGGGCGACGAAGCGGAAAAAATCAAGGAGATCGTAGGTGCTCCCGAAGACTACGAGTTCACCTGCCTGCTGACGATGGGCTATCCCGCCGCCGACGCATTCCGGCCCAAGCAAAAGGAAATCGACATCGGGGAGAGAATGCACACGAACGTCTGGTAACCGGCCCGGCGGAAAGGAGCTATGCCGCTACCGGCGGCGAAATCCGGCTTCATACCGTCCGGCCCGAACAACAGAAAATAGCTGCGTCACCGAATCGTCACGCAGCTATTTCCGAACTTCGTTTTCAAAGGCGGTCCGGCCGGAACCGCCTTTTCCTCTATTCGTATTGGCCGGATTTCAGCCGCTCGACCTCCTCGCGCGTCAGGAACCGCCAGGCTCCGCGTTTGAGGTTCTTCTTCGTCAGACCCGCGTAGTAGACACGGTCGAGTTTCGTGACCGTGTAACCCAGGAACTCGAAGATGCGGCGCACGATGCGGTTGCGGCCCGAGTGGATCTCGATGCCTATCTCCTGCTTGTTCTCCTTGACATAGGAGATCTCGTCGGCGAAAATCTCACCGTCCTCGAGCGTGACGCCCTCGGCGATACGGTCCATGTCGGCACGCGTCAGGGGCTTGTCGAGCGTCACCTGATAGATCTTCTTCTTCCGGTACGAGGGGTGCGTGAGCTGCTTCGTGAGGTCGCCGTCGTTGGTGAACAGCAGCAATCCGAGGCTGTTTTTGTCCAGACGCCCCACGGGATAGATGCGCTCCGTGCAGGCGCCCTTCACCAACTCCATCACCGTCTTTCCGGCATGGGGATCGTCGAGCGAGGTGACATAGCCCTTGGGCTTGTTCAGCACCAGGTAGACTTTCTTCTCGCCCTGCACGCGGCTGTCGTTGAACTTCACCTCGTCGGTGGGCAGCACCTTGGTGCCCAGCACGGTGACGACCTGTCCGTTGACCGACACGAGGCCCGCCGTGATGAAGTCGTCGGCCTCGCGGCGCGAGCAGATGCCCGACTGGGCGAGGAAACGGTTCAGGCGCATCTCGCCCGTCTGTTTCACCGGATCGTATTTCGGATACGAAGCTGGCTTGTCGTCCTGCTTGCGGAATCCGCCGGGCTTATAGGGTTTGTCGCTGAATTTGCGGCCGGCGAATTTCTTGTCGCCGAACTTCTTATCCCCGAACTTCTTGGGGCCGGATTTCTTCTCCCCGAAAGCGGGCTTTTCGCCGAATGTCCGGCGGGGACGCTCCCCCTCCTCGCGGCGGGGGCGGTCGGTGTCGTAACGGGGCTTATCGCCGAACGTGCGGGGTTTGTCCCCGAACGTACGGGGTTTGTCCCCGAACGTACGGTGGGGCTTGTCGCCGTCGAAGGCGTGGCGCGGACGGTCGTTGTCGTCGAAATTGCGGCGGGGACGGTCGCCCTCCTCGCGGTGCGGACGTTCGAAAAGCGGGCGGTTGTCGGCCGTGAAATGCGGGTTGTACGAAGCCCGGCGTTCGGGCTGACGGTCACGGGACGGCTGCTCCGAATCGGCAGCATCTCGCTGCAAACGCGGGCGACGCTCGACACGCTCCGCCGTAGCGACTACGGTGCGCTTACGCTTGTCGCGTCCGAATCGTTCGAGCACCAGGGTCGAGTCGTTTTTGAAATCTTTCATCGTTTCTGTTCTACTAAAAAGTGTCGGGGCAAAGATAGTGCAAGTTTCGGGGATAACAACACATTGCATGCCCGAATTGAAGATAAAAGCGGAACCGGACCGCAAATTTGCCGCTTTTGCCTTATCTTTGCATCCGTTATGACCATGAACCGCGAAATACTGCGCATCGCGCTGCCCAATATCGTCTCGAACATCACCGTACCCCTCATGGGCATCGTTTCGACGGCCATCGCCGGCCATTGGGGCGCCGACTCCGCCGCCACGATCGGCGCGCTGGCCGTCGGCGTGTCGATCTTCAACTTTATCTACTGGAACTGTTCGTTCGTCCGCATGGGCACCAGCGGCCTCACGGCCCAGGCGTTCGGAGCCGGCAACTTCCGCGAATGCACCAACATGCTGGTCCGGGCGCTGTCGGTGGCGGCCGTGATGGGCGTGCTGATGGTCCTGCTGCAATACCCGCTGGGCGAACTGGCACTGTGGGCCATGAACGGCAGCCAGATGACCCGCGACTATTTCTACGCCCGCATCTGGGCCGTACCGGCGGGCATCATCCTCTTCGGCTTCAACGGCTGGTTCACGGGAATGCAGAACGCCGTTTTCCCGATGCTGACGGCCATCACGGTCAACGTCGTGCACATCCTTTGCAGCCTGTGGTTCGCATTCGGGATGGACATGGGCATCGTGGGCATCGCCTACGCCTCGGTCATCGCCCAATGGACGGGCGTGGGGCTCTCGTCGCTGCTGCTCACGCTCAAATACCGGCAACTGCTCACCTCGGTCAACTGGTCCGAGGTGCTGGACTTCAAACCCCTGAAAACCTTTTTCATCATCAACCGCGACATCATCCTCCGCACGTTCTGCATCGTGGCCGTCTACACCTTCTTCACCGGAGCGTCGGCCCGCATGGGCGATCCCGAGCTGCTGGCCGTGAACACCCTGCTGTTGCAGCTGTTCACGCTCTTCTCCTACATGAACGACGGCTTCGCCTACGCCGCGGAGGCGCTCACGGGCCGGTTCATCGGCGCCCGCGACAGCGTGTCGCTGCGCGACTGCCTGCGGAAATGCATCTTCTGGGGAACGCTCGTGTCGGTGGTTTTCGTGGGCATCTACCTCGTCTGGTGGCGCGACCTGGTGGGCGTGTTCGTGGACTCCTCGGCGCCCAACGCCGCGGTGATCGAGGAGCTGGCGGGACGCTACATCGTCTGGATCATCCTGATCCCCGTCGCCTCGGCCATGCCCTTCATCATGGACGGCATCATGGTCGGAGCCACCGAAACGCGCGTCATGCGCGACTCGATGTTCTGGTCCACGGCGGCCTACTTCGCCATCTACTACGCCTGCCACCCGCTGATCGGCAACAACGCCCTCTGGCTGGCCTTCACGCTCTACATGTTCCTGCGCGGCGTGATCCAGTACTTCATGACCCGCCGTCTGAAGAGCATCCTCGCAAAAGCCTCCGTCTGACACCGCCGCCCGAAGCCGCACACACCGAATGCACACGGCAGCAATCGCCGCGTGCGCACATCTTATATCTTAATTCCGAAACAGGTTGCATAATTCGAAAAAAGAATTATTTTAGTGATTCCGAAAATCACACGTTATATCCCCCAGTAATAAGGCCCCCGTTTCGCACGGCCGTCCCGCCTGCCGAAAAAGCAGGAAACATCCAATGACACCCCGAGATAAAAAAAGATAAAATTGCAATTCCGTAACATTTTTTCTTGCAAGAAAAAATAGTTTTCCGGAAATTTGTGATCGTTTTTTTCATATGAGTGTTGTTCAATGTGAAAATTATTTTCTACTATGCC
>ERZ1673753.1239-NODE-1239-length-24618-cov-9.582054_pt1 | contig 24618 bp, 17 predicted proteins | sample MGYA00580201_ERZ1673753 | MGnify/ENA primary metagenome ERZ1673753 (study PRJEB41218, sample SAMN15661747) | gut metagenome | host: Homo sapiens | place: Canada: London | collected 2015-08-20/2019-03-30 | study: EMG produced TPA metagenomics assembly of... | reverse complement strand
GTATCTTTGGCTTCGCCGAAGATACTCCCGCCCGGCAATGTTCAAATAAATTTGACATTGCCCTCACTTATTCGTATCTTTGGAGGTCGAAATTGGATGGAACTATGGATTTGAAAACGATACAAGGCGAATTGCAGCAGCTTTCGGAACTCGTCGAAGGGTGGGTGCAGGCCGACGACATTCCGGCCCTCGAACGCGATCTGGCGCTCGAAAAGCTGCGTTCGGTCTACGATAAGGTGCGTTTCGGCGCTTCGGAACCCGTTGCGGAGACTCCCTCCGGGGAGGAGGACACGGCCGTCGCGGAGGTCATCGACCTGGGCGACGTGCTTTCGCTCGATCCTTTCGCCGGGGAGGAGGAACCGGAGGAGGAACCCGTGGAACCGGAACCCGTCGTGGAACCGGAGCCCGTCGTGGAGCCGGTTGCGGAATCCGAGGCAGAGCCCGAACCTGAACCTGAACCTGAACCTGAGTTTGTTGCCGGGCCCGCGTCTGCTGAGGCTGAGCCTGCACCTGCCGGGCCTGCACCTGCCGGGCCTGCACCTGCCGGGCCCGCACCTGCTGAGGCTGTACTTGCCGAACCTGCGCTTGTCGAGCCGGAATCGGTCGCAGAGCCGGCCGGGGAGTTCGTTCCGGAGCCCTTCTCTACTGAGCCGAACCCGGAACCGAACCCGAAGCCGGAATTGGAACAGCAGCCGCAGTCTGATCCGCAGCCGGTCGCAGCCGCAGAGCCGGCGTCTGAACCGGAGGAGGAATCCGAAAAATCTCATTATGTGGCGCCTACGCTGTTCGGCATGGAGGATGAGACCGTCCGCCACCGCAACAAACAGCGCGTCATCATGTCGCTGTACGACACGGTCGTCGAAACACCCGCCCGTCCGGAACCGGCTCCGAAGCCCGCTCCGGCGCCTGCGGAAGCCCCGGCTCCCGCTCCCGTCGTGGAGACTCCAGCCTTCGAAGTTGCGGCTTCCATTCCCGCGGAGGTTTCCGCTCCGGAACCCGAAGTCGCGGCCGGGAAGCCTGCCGCAGTTCCGGAAGTTTCAGCCGCGGCGCCCGAATTCCGCAAGCCCGTCTTCGGGACGGTGTCCGAACCGGAAGAGGAGGACGAACCCGGCTTCGAAGAGATCACGTTGGAACCTGCCGCTCCTGCCGGAACCGTGTTGGGCGACATCATCAACCACGACGTGCAGACGCTGGCCGACACGCTCGCCGCGCCGCGCGACCGGGCTTCGGAACTGCGCCGCAGCGAACCTGTCACCGATCTGCGCAGGGCCATCGGCATCAACGATAAATTCCTGCTGATCCGCGACCTGTTCGGGGGCGACGGCGAGGCTTACGAGAAGGCGATCGGGGTGCTCAACGACTGCGCCGATTTCGATGACTGCATGATCTATATCGCCGAGAACTATGCGTGGAACCCCAATTCCGACGGGGTGAAACTGCTGATGGACCTGCTCGAACGCAAATTTGCCTGACAGCGATGGCCAAACTCTATATCGTGCCTACGCCGATCGGCAATCTGGACGACATCACGCTGCGTGCGGTGAATGTCCTGCGCAGCGTGGATTTCATTTTGGCGGAGGATACGCGCACAACGTCGTTCCTTCTGAAGCATCTCGGCATCGAGCAGAAACTCCGTTCGCACCACAAGTTCAACGAGCACGCGACGGTGCGGCTGGTCGCCGAGTCGATCGCCGCCGGACGCGATGCGGCCTTGGTGTCGGACGCCGGTACGCCGGGCATTTCGGACCCGGGGTTCCTGCTCGTGCGCACGTGCGTCGAGGCGGGGATCGAAGTCGAGACGCTGCCCGGGGCCACGGCGCTGATCCCGGCGCTGGTGCAGAGCGGATTTCCCTGCGACCGCTTCTGCTTCGAAGGCTTCCTGCCCCAGAAGAAGGGCCGCAGCAAGCAGTTGCAGACGCTGGCCGACGAGGAGCGGACGATGGTTTTCTACGAGTCGCCCTACCGCGTGGTGAAGTGTCTGGAGCAGTTCGCCGAGGTTTTCGGTTCCGAACGCCGGGTTTCGGTGTCGCGGGAGCTGACCAAGAAATTCGAACAGACCGTGCGCGGCACCGTCGCCGAGGTGCTGGACCATTTCCGCACGACCGAGCCCAAGGGGGAGTTCGTGATCGTCGTGGCCGGAAAGCCTAAGGCACGCCGTGCGCAGGAGCCGCAGGAGGAGTAATTCAAACGGAAAAACCGGTTATGGAGAGTAATCGTACGGATAATACGCAACAGGTGCGCCGCTCGTTTTCGGCCTGGATCGGGGAGCTGCGCGAATTCATGAAGGGACGATTCAGTCTCGAAGAGGACCAGGCGCAGTGCGACGAGGTCGTGGCCGCCATTTCGAAGGGCGTCGAGTTCCGCGGCGTCAATCTCTGGGTGCTGATCTTCGCCACGATGATCGCATCGCTGGGGCTGAACGTCAATTCGGCCGCCGTCATCATCGGCGCGATGCTCATCTCGCCGATCATGGGACCGATCATGGGTGTCGGGCTGTCGCTGGGCATCAACGATTTCGACCTGCTGAAAAAGTCGCTGCGCAACCTGACGCTGATGTTCATCGTTGCGATCATCACCTCGACGGTCTATTTCTTCATCTCGCCCCTCTCGTCGAACAGCAGCGAGCTGCTGGCGCGCACCGTTCCCACGACCTACGACGTGCTGATCGCCCTCTTCGGCGGTCTGGCGGGCATCGTGGCGCAGACGCGGCAGGACCGCACCTCGACGGTGATCCCCGGCGTGGCCATCGCCACGGCGCTGATTCCGCCCCTCTGTACGGCGGGTTTCGGACTGGCCACGGGGCAGTTCCGCTTCTTCTTCGGGGCGTTCTACCTCTTCTTCATCAATTCGGTCTTCATCGCCCTGGCGACCTACGCGATGGTGCGCTTCCTGAAATACGAAAAGAAGGTCTTCATCGACAAGAGCCGCGAACGCACGGTCAAGCGGCTGATGATGGTCATCACGCTGGTGACCTTCATCCCGAGCGTCGTCATCGGCTTCCACATGGTCCGGGTCTCGGTGTTCGAGGCCGTGGCCGACAAATACGTGTCGCAGGTCTTCAATTTCCCGCATACGCGCGTGATCGAGTGCAACAAACACTATGTGCAGGGCAAGAACCCGTCGCAGATCGAGTTGTTGCTCGTGGGCGAGCCGCTGGGCGGGGAGGTGATCGAGAACGCCCGGACGCAGATGCGCAGTTTCGGGCTGGAGAATACCGAGTTGGTCGTCCGGCAGGCCAACACCGAGGACAAGATCGACGTGGCGTCGTTGCAGCAGAGCTACCGGGAGTTGCTGGAGGAGAAGAACCGCCGTATCGGGGAGATGGCCTCGCAGCTGAAGCGCTACCGGGTGACGAACGTCGAGGTGGACGACATTTCGCGCGAAGTGGGGGCCATGATGGAGAACATCGGGGCCATTTCGCTGACGAAGGGCATCACCTTCGACGTGAAGGGCACGCCCGGCGATACGACGCTCGTGTGCGTGGTGACGCCCAAAGACCCTGCGGTGCCGATCGATCGGGAGACGCTCTCCCGCTGGCTGAAGATCCGCACCAAGGTCGAGAACGTGAAACTTTTCGTGGAACCCTAACCGCACGGCAGGCATGAAAACGACGGAACTGACCCCCATGCAGCGAATCGGGCTGGAAACTCTCTGGCTGGGGGCGCGCGTATTCGCCGCAATGCCGTATTGGTTCAAGTATTACGTGGTCGAGAACCTGATCTTCGTGTTGCTCCGCTACTGTCTGCGCTACCGCATGAAGGTCGTGAAGACCAATCTTCGGAACTCGTTTCCCGAGAAGGACGAGCGCGAACTGGCCGTCATCCGGAGGCGGTTCTACCGCACGCTGGCCGAGATTTTCGTCGATACGATCAATTTGGCCGGACTGACGCCCGAAAAGGGGCGTTCCCTGCTGACCGTAAAGGGGTTGGAGGAGCAGAAGGAGCGGGTCGGCGGCCGCGACTGGATTGCCATGACGGCCCATTTCGGCTGCTGGGAGTATTGTTCGTTCTGGGGGTTGTACGACCCGACGCAGATCGTCGTCGCCGTTTACCATCCGCTGCGGAGCCGGATCGTGGAGGCGTTCTACCAGCGTCTCCGCAACGGGGATTACGCCACGACCGTTGCGATGAAAGAGAGCCTGCGCTTCTACCTGCGCAACCGGGCCGGGGGTATCGGGGGGCGGAATCTCGTGATGGGGCTTATCGCCGACCAGAATCCCCCGCGGCGTCCCGACAGCCGTTGGTTCCGCTTCCTCAATCAGGATACGATCTTCTTCGACGGGGGCGAGAAACTGGCCCTGCGCTGTCAGCTTCCGGTCTATTTCGTGAAGATGGAGCGCCTGCGGCGGGGCCGTTACGAGATGTCCTTCGAACTGATCTACGACGGAAAAGAGGAGGTCGCCGAATACGAAATCACGCAGCGTTACGTTCGTATGCTGGAAGCGGAGATCCGCCGGCGTCCCGAACTCTGGATGTGGTCGCACCGTCGCTGGAAACACAAACGAAATGCCGGTCGCTAAAATCGTCATACTGAATTGGAACGGCGCCGAACACCTGCGCCGTTTTCTGCCGTCGGTCGTGGCCGCGGCGCCCGAAGGCGTCGGGGTCGTGGTGGCCGACAACGGTTCCACGGACGATTCCGTGGCGATTCTCGCCGCCGAATTCCCTACGGTTTCGGTGCTGCGCATGGACCGCAATTACGGCTTTGCGGGCGGTTACAACCGGGCGCTGGAGCGGATCGAGGCCGATTACTACCTGCTGCTCAATTCCGATGTCGAGACTCCTGCGGGGTGGCTCGGGCCGATTCTCGACTGCCTGAACGCGAATCCCGACGTGGCGGTCGCTGCGCCGAAACTGATCTCCTGTACCGACCGGACGACGTTCGAGTACGCCGGGGCTTCGGGCGGATTCATCGACTTTCTGGGTTATCCTTTCTGCCGGGGCCGCATCCTGCGCTGCGTGGAGGAGGACCGGGGGCAGTACGACGACGCCCGCGATGTCTTTTGGGTGAGCGGCGCGGCTTTCTGCTGCCGGGCCGACGTGTTCCGGGCGCTGGGGGGCTTCGACGCCGATTTCTTCGCCCACATGGAGGAGATCGACCTCTGCTGGCGGATGCAGCTGGCGGGTTACCGCGTGCGGGTCGTTTCCCAAAGCACGGTCTACCACCTCGGCGGCGGCACGCTCCAGACGGATTCTCCGGCCAAGGTCTTTTACAATCACCGGAACAATCTGGCGATGCTCTACAAATGCACCTCTCCCGCGCAGCGGCTTTTCGTGGCCGTGGCACGTCCGGCGCTCGACCTGCTGGCGGCTTTCTCCTACCTGGCGCAGGGCCGCGGGGACAATTTCCGGGCGGTGTTCCGCGCCTACCGCGATTTTTTCCGCTGGCACAAGGACCTGGCCCGCAAGCGGCGCGCGATCCGCGGGAACCGCAAAGGCTCCGCCGCCGGGCATATCTACCGCGGTTCGGTGGTTCTGCGCTACCTTTTCGGGCGGCGCACGTTCGGCGGCATGATGCGCTGACGCAGAGCCGATGTCATTGTCGCAGCGGGACTTGCACGATTCGCGGTTTTTGCTTATCTTTCCGAAAACACTTCGCTTATGAAACGTGTGCTTGCTTTGTTCCTGGCGGCCGTGTCGTTCCTGCTGCCTGCCGGGGCATCGGCGACCGGGCAGACTGCCGAGCGGTTGATCGTCGGGTGCGATACGATGTCTCTGTATGCCTTGCCGCTGATGAAGGCGGATTCCACTGTGCTCGCCCGGCTCGAAAAACGGTTGAAGGAGATCGACGCGCCGTGGAGTACGGCGTGCTGGCGTGCCTATATCGGTGTCTGGCGGCTGGATAAGGGGCGGTTGTGGCTCGAACGGGTGGAGACCACGAAGGGCGATCCGGTTTTTACGGGTGCCGAGTTGTTCCCGAAATCGGCTGAAGGATCGCGGGCCCGGGCCGACTGGTTCAGCGGCGAAATCCGCTATGGCACGGGTGCTTTGGTGTATTACCAACACGACGGATTCAAGCGGAATCTTGAGCGGGAGTGGGTTGCTGAGATATTCGAGGGGCGTGTGGGCAGAGGTACGAAAGCCTATCGGAACCGTCTGTATAAGTGCGGTGTGGAGATGATGGACAATGTCGTGCGCGTCGCTGCGGCGTTCGACAGCCTGTATGTCGGGACGTTGCCCGATCAGTTGGCGTTGTCTGTCGTTTTTGCCCCCGATTCCACGGGGCGGGTCGCGCAGATCGACAGGGCGAGGTTGTTGATGCCGGGAGGAGAGAAGATCGAGGACGCAGCCGATCCGCGTTTGCAGGCGGCCGTGCAGGCTTTCCGTTCGGCGACGCGCTGGGACGCCTACTGGATCGAAGGGATGTGGAAGAAGCAGAGCTGCATCCTTACTCTGCGCCGGAACGGAAAGGTCTGTACCCTCCCCCTCCGGCGAAGACGGCCGTAGCCGCCGATGCGTTTCGCAGGCGGCTCTTCGTGCTGCCGGGGCAGACCGGTTTGCGGTCCGGAAAAGTGCGGCGGAGATATAAGAAGAGACCCGGCATTTGCCGGGTCTCTTCTCGTATGCCTGCGGGGCGTTATTTGTTGATCTTGGCCCACGAATCCTTGAGTGTCACCGTGCGGTTGAACACCAGCTTTTCGGGGGTCGAATCGGTGTCGGGGCAGAAGTAGCCCACACGTTCGAACTGCACGGCCTGACCGACGGGAACATCGCGCAGCGAGGGTTCCAGATAGCCCGTGACCTTGACCATCGACTCGGGGTTGAGGTTGTCCTCCCACGTCTGTCCCTCCTCCACGTCGTCGGGGTCCTCTTTCGTGAAGAGCGGATTGAACAGCCGGACTTCGGCCTCCACGGCGTCTTTTGCCGACACCCAGTGGATGACGCCCTTCACGCGGCGGCCGTCGCTCGACGAACCCCCGCCCGACATCGGGTCGTAGGTGCAGCGCAGTTCCGTGACGTTGCCCTCGGCGTCCTTCACGACCTCCTCGCACTTGATGAGGTAGGAGTAGCGCAGGCGCACTTCGCCGCCCGGCGAGAGGCGGTAGAACTTCTTGGGAGGCTCCTCCATGAAATCGTCGCGCTCGATGTAAATCACCTTCGAGAACGGAACCTGACGCGTTCCGGCGCTCTCGTCCTCGGGGTTGTTGATGGCCGTGAAGAGTTCGGTCTTATCGTCGTCGTAGTTGGTGATGACCACTTTCAGCGGATTCAGCACGGCCATGCGGCGCTGGGCCACTTTGTTCAGATCCTCGCGCACGCAGTATTCCAGCTTGCCGAGGTCGATCACGTTGTCGCGCTTGGCGACGCCCACCATTTCGGCGAAATTGCGCACCGAAGCCGGGGTGTAGCCCTTGCGGCGCAGGGCGCAGATGGTCGGCATGCGGGGATCGTCCCAGCCCATCACGACGCCTTCCTGCACGAGTTTCAGCAACTTGCGCTTCGACATCATCGTGTAGGTGAGGTTCAGACGCGCGAACTCGTACTGATGCGACGGGAAAATGTCGAGCGCCTGGATGAACCAGTCGTACAACGGGCGGTGCACGTCGAATTCCAGCGTGCAGATCGAGTGGGTGATCCGCTCGATCGAGTCGCTCTGGCCGTGGGCGTAGTCGTACATCGGGTAGATGCACCATTTGTTGCCCGTGCGGTGGTGTTCGGTGTGGATGATGCGGTACATCAGCGGGTCGCGGAACAGCATGTTCGGATGCGCCATGTCGATCTTGGCGCGCAGCACCTTGGCGCCGTCGGGGAACTCGCCGTTCTTCATGCGTTCGAACAGGTCGAGATTCTCCTCGACCGAGCGGTCGCGCCACGGCGACGGGGTTCCCGGCACGGACACCGTGCCGCGGTTTTCGCGGATCTGCTCCTGCGTCTGGTCATCGACATAGGCCAGCCCCTTTTTGATGAGCTCGACGGCCCACTCGTAGAGCTGGTCGAAGTAGTCCGACGCGTAACGCTCCAGCTCCCACTGGAAGCCGAGCCACTGGATGTCGCGCTTGATCGAATCGACGTACTCCACATCCTCCTTCACGGGGTTCGTGTCGTCGAACCGCAGGTTGCATTTGCCGCCGTATTTCCTGGCCAGTCCGAAGTTGATGCAGATGCTCTTGGCGTGGCCGATGTGGAGATAGCCGTTCGGTTCGGGCGGGAAACGGGTCTGTATGTGTTTTTCGCCTTTGGCGATCGACTCTTCGATGATCTCTTCGAGGAAGTTCAGCGACTTCTCCCGGGTTTCGGTTGTTTCGCTTGCCATATATGTCTGGTTATTTTTTGTGATTCTTGCTGTTATATACCGTTTTGAGGAGCTTCACGCCCACGACCAGCATCTGCTGCGTCCCCAGAGCCGTCCCGTCGTGATGGGCGGAGAATTCGGCGCGGACCGAGACCGTGTCGTCGAAGAACGAACGGCGGTAGGAGAGCGCCGTGCGGCTGTACACCTTCTGGTCGGTGCGGAAGAAACTCTCGGCCGGGTAGAGTTCGCGCCCGTAGGGGAGCGGCGTGCCGTCATCGAGCACGTGGCCGTGGAAGAACGGATGGATGTTGTCGCCGACGTAGAGACGCTCGTCGAGCGAAAGTCCCCAGCGGCTGATGCGGAACGCGAATTCACCCATGCAGGGCGTCTCCCACGAATGTCCGAAACTGCGGTCGCGCTGGGCCGAGAGCAGCGCCCCCAGCTTGATGTCGAAATCGAAGAAGGCGTTGAACCGCACGCCCACGCAGGGGTTCAGCAGTTGCAGGTCCACGACATTTTCGATCGGCGCATTCTGCTGTCCCGCGAAATGGAACATCGAGTAGTTGAATCCGTAGTAAAAGCGGTCGAGATAGTGGCGTCCGGCGAGCAGGATGCGGAACTTTTCGCGCGAGAGGGTCGAATACATGCCCTCCCAGTCGCAGACGAACTCCACGTAGGAGCCCCCCCCCTGGCCGTTATACTGTGCCAGCACACCGTTCATGCGGTTGTGGTAGAAACGGTACGATTCGGAGAAGAACGCCGTCGAGTAATCGTCGTCGTGCATCATGTCGCGTGTGAAGATACCGGCCACGGCTGTGACGCGGGGCGTCCGGAACTGGTAGTAGAAGACGGGTTTCACCTCCGACAGATAGGCCGATTCCGCCGACCCGAAGTTCTTGATCATGTCCGCGGCGACGACGAGGGTGTTCTTCTCGTCCCACCGGATGCCGACGCGGGGCAGCAGGCGGGCGGCGAAATCCGTGCCCGACTCGATGTCCAGTCCGGGGACCGCGAACTCGTTGCTGCCGAACTCCTTGTTGTCGAAATACATCTTGAAGTCGGCGCCCACGAGGATCTCCTGGGCGTGTCCTGCGACGGCGAATCCGCCGAGTGCGAGCAGAAGCAGCAGTTTTTTCATCGGTTTCCTGATTGATAGAGTCACAAAAGTAGGGAAAAGATTTTAATTTTATTTACTTTTGACCCCGAAATCAACCATTCCGAAGCCATTATGCGCAAAATCACCAACGAAGAGCTCGGCAGGCCCTCGGCCGAAGAGTTCGCCGCGATGGAGAAAATGCCCGTCACGGTAGTGCTGGACAACGTACGTTCGGCCCAGAATGTCGGGGCTTTTTTCCGCACGGGCGACGCTTTCGCTGTGGAGCGGATCGCCCTGTGCGGCATTACCGCCGTGCCGCCCTCCCGCGACATTCACAAAACGGCCCTGGGAGCCGAACAGACCGTGCCCTGGTACCATTATGCGACGACCCCGGAGTGCCTCGTGCAGCTGCGCGCCGAGGGGTATGAGATATACGCCGTGGAGCAGGTCGAAGGGGCCGTGATGCTCGACGCCTTCCGTGCCCGGCAGGGGGTGAAATATGCGCTGGTCTTCGGCAACGAAGTCGATGGCGTGGGGCAGGAGGCCGTCGATATGTGCGACGGGGCTGTCGAGATTCCGCAGGCCGGGACCAAACATTCGATCAACGTCTCGGTCGCCGGAGGCGTCGTTTTATGGGCCATTTTTTCCCAGCTGAGAGCTGGGTTTTAGAAGTTTTGGCGAGAGATGCCGGTTTCGGAGGTGATGGCAGATTGTGGCGCTGCCACCCCGGATTTTGCACCTCTGTCCCCGGCAATGCCCGAATAAATTTGCCATTGCGCTCGCCTTGCGCACTTTACCGGGGATGAACCCCGGTTTAGATAGGCTGCGGCTCGGCAATGCCCAAATAAATTTGCCATTGCGCTCGCCTTGCGCTATCTTTGCCGCGTTGTAAAACCTAAAATCTGAAAAAATGTCAGTAGAAAGCACCGTCCGTGCGGTAACGACTTACCGCCTGACGGAAATGAAACAGCGGGGCGAGAAGATCGCCATGCTTACCTCTTACGACTATTCGATGGCGAAGATCGTCGATGCCGCGGGCGTCGATGTGATTCTCGTGGGCGACTCGGCGGCCAACGTGATGGCCGGTTACGAAACCACGCTCCCCATCACTCTCGATATGATGATCTATCACGCACGTTCGGTCGTGCGCGCCGTCAGTCGTGCGCTGGTCGTCGTCGATCTGCCGTTCGGCTCTTATCAGGGCAATTCGAAGGTGGCGCTCGATTCGGCCATCCGCATTATGAAGGAGACCGAGGCCGACGCCATCAAGATCGAGGGCGGCGAGGAGATTCTCGAATCGGTTCAGCGCATCCTTTCGGCCGGCATTCCCGTCATGGGACACCTCGGTCTGACACCCCAGTCGATCCACAAGTTCGGCACTTATGCGGTCCGCGCCAAGGAGGAGGCCGAGGCCGAGAAACTGATGCGCGACGCCCGTCTGCTGAGCGACGCGGGGTGCTTCGGCATCGTGCTGGAGAAGATTCCCGCGGCATTGGCCGACCGGGTGACGAAGGAGATTTCGGCGCCGACGATCGGCATCGGAGCCGGCGGAGGGTGCGACGGGCAGGTGCTCGTGATCCACGACATGCTGGGCATCAACAAGGGTTTTTCGCCCCGGTTCCTGCGCCGTTACGCCGATCTGCACAGCGTGATGACCGACGCCGTGGAACGGTATGTCCGCGACGTGAAGGAGTGCGATTTCCCCAACGAGACGGAGCAGTACTGATCCGCTGCTTTCCCGAAGAACAAAAAGCTGCATTCTCCGTCTGGGAATGCAGCTTTTTTCATGGTATACGGGCGTTTTACCGCCGGATGACTATGTCGTCCGTGTCGGTCGTGTAACCGTCGGAGGGCGCCTGGTCGAGTGCGTTGAAACTCTTGTTCTGGACCCGCTGAACGGCTCCCTGACCGTTGCCCGACGTTCCGCCGTTGGTCCGGACCAGTTCGCCGCAAAGGGCGATGTCCCAGTCCGTGCGGGCTTTCCAGGCGGCATCCTGCGCGGCATCGCCGAGCAGGCTCGTCCCGACTTTTTCGCCCGTTTCGAGCGAGATATAAACCCACCGGTCGTCGCTGAGCCCCTCCACCGTGAGTGTCTTCACCTGCGCCGGTTCCGGTGCCGGGCCTTTGTCGCCGGAGCCGTCCGACGCGCATCCCGCCAGTATCGCACATCCCGTCATGGCGAGCAGCAATATGCTGTGTTTCATCGTTTTCATCGTCGTCAATCCGTTAAACTGTTCAGGTTGCGGCTGCCGTCGCCCTGATAGAGATACTTGATTGTCACCCGGCCCGCACCCCGGTCGTAGTCCGTGACTTCGAACTTGGCGTACTTGCCGCTTGCGGTACGCAGCACGTAAGGCGCCGTGTAGGGGGCCCAGAGATTGTCGAGCCATTGTATGGCCGACGCCGAGGTGGTTTTGAGGGCGGTCGTGGCGGCCGCGAAGAGATTCGCGCCCTTTTCCAGCACGACTGGCTGCGGAAGGTCGCAGACATACTCCTTCGGACCGTCGGCATCCCGGTAGTCGATCACCGAAAAGGCATTGATCACGCCGCTGCCGGCCTTGCCGATCTCCGAGCGGGTGACCGTCAGGAAGTATTTCGGTTCGGTGTAGGAGGCGTATTTGGGCACCGCCTCCGTGAAGTCGAACGCGAGTTCGATGCTGTTGTCGTCGCTGTACTCTCCCTGCATGGGGTGGTCGCCGCCCTGATTGGCCGCGATGGCCGATTTGAGCGTGACGGTCGGCGTCGTGGCATAGGGCTTGTCGGCCACACCCATCGTGAAGGCGAGGTCGTTGCGCGAATCGTAGGTCACCTTAACGCGGAATACCACCTGTGGGGAGTGCACCGTGCAGCTGCATCCCGTAACGTCGTGGCTCAGGGTCTGCGACGGGCGGTCCTGCAAAAAGAAATAGTAGGGCAGGTAGTAGCGGCCGTCGTCGCCCCACCACGTTCCGTAGGAGTTCACCACGATGAAGGCTCCCTTGTGGATCTGGTCGTCTTTGGAGAACTCCACCGTGTCGTCGTATCCGACGATGGTCATGGCGTGTGCGCCGTCCGTGGCGAGTTTCGTCAGCATGTAGGTGTAGCCCGTTTCCGACGGTCCTGAATAATTCTCGTCGAAGGTCCATCCGGTGGCCAGCGCCGAGTAGGAGAGGATGCCGCCGTGGGCGCTGCCGTCGCCGGCGTCGTAGAGGTAGCGGCGGGCGAGGTCGATGCCCTCCTGCGAGATCACTTCGAACGAGATGATCTCCTTCACGCGGTTCTGCATCGCCCGGGTGTACTTGTCGTAGCCGCTCGCCCATTTGAACGAATAGGTCGAGGGGTCGGGGAAGTCGGCCAGCGACATGGCCCCCTGCTGCCGGGCGATGTTGAGCCCCTGCTCGGCGAATCCGCCCTGGTCGATGCCGTCGTTCAGGAAATTCCAAGTGTAGAAATAGCTGAATGTATTGGCGTCCGAGGCTTGGGCGTCGCGGTCCAGCAGCCGGTTCATCTCGTAGGTGAACAGGTAGCGGATGCCCGACGACTGGGCGCAGGAGCCGCCCTGCTGGCTGAATACCTTCGGGAAGTATTTGAGCTTCGAGTTGTCCACGCTCGCGGGCAGGGTGCCTTCGAGGGGTTTCGACGGCGTCCACGAGGCGGCCGCCGCGCGGATGGCCCGCACCTCGTCCGTCAGCTTCGGAACCTCGTAAGTCCGGGTGGGCTGCGCCGTCGCTGGAAGCTCCGCAGCAGCGAACAGAAGCAGGAATAAGATCCGTTTCATCATTTCAGACGGTTATAGGTTTTCAGCGCTTCGCTGCGCACCGCGGGGGCGAGCGATTCGTCGCGGCTCATATCGAGGGCCGTTCGGGCGATCTCGTCGCGGCGTACCGAGAGCATGAACCAGCCGAAAGCCTCCAGCATGGCCTGCTGAACCTCCGGATCGTCGCTTCGGCGCATGTAATCCAGCAGTTCGGGGACCATGAAGTGCACGTGGTAGTTGCGTATCGCACGGATGTCCTGCATGCGGCCCTTTTTCGTCCGTTCGGGGTCCATGACCGACTTCATCGTGGCGGTCCAGCGCTTTGCATTGACTTCGATGGAGTGGCGGATCAGCCTGTGCACCGTTTCGGAGTCGATGTAGTTGGTCTCGGGGAACTGCCGTTCGAATTCGGCGATCAGTTTCTCGCCGTCGAACATCGGCATCGCCTGTTTGAGCGAGAACTCCACGCGTTCGGAGGTGTTGTTGCGGATCGCGGAGGCGATCATCGCCGGAATGAGCCGTTCGTCGCCGCTCTTGGCCAGCATGTTGGCGGCGAAACGCTCGACCATTTCATAGTTGTCGGACATGCCGAGTGCGATGGCTTCGATGAAGTTGTCGTCGCGGCACTCTGTGAGGTTGACGAACGCCTGCATGCGTAGCTGGTGGCTGTCGCTTTCGCGGAAGATGCGCAGCAGGTCCGCCGACGAGAGGTCGCCGCGGCGGAAGAGCTTTTCGACGGCCAGTGCTTGCAGGGCGGGGTAGCGGTTGTCCGAAAGGAGCCGTTTCCACGTCGCGGGGCTGTCCTGCCGGAGCAGTTCGTCCACGTCGATCCGCTTGTCTGCCGACGCGAAGCGGAAGGTCGGGTCGCCGATCAGGTGCTGTTCCAGATAGGGGGCGTATTTGGCCAGGTTGCCGACGCTCATGCCCAGTCCCGTGAGGCCCACGTAGCGGTCCACCCATTTGTCCTGCAATACGTTCACCGAGTTGGCCAGCACGGCGACGGTGCGTCCCGGACTGAAAATGTAGGCGTTGGCGATGTTGCTGTCGCGGTGGAACGAGCCGTTGAAGCAGGCGTCGAGCGACACGACGCGGCATTCGGGTGTGTAACGGCCGAAATCCGAGAGGTAGAGATCCAGATCCCAGAGGTAGAGGGAGTCCGCCGCCCGGGTCTCCGGATCGTCGGCGCCCTCGAACCATGCGTCGGGAAACTCTCCGTAGCGGCGCGTGATGCGCGCCCGGGCGCTGTCGGCCGGAATGTCGTGCGAGATGGCGTGACGCATCGACTCCCGCAGGTACATTTTGATCTGCGCGATCTGCTGCTTGGTGTCGTTGGTCATCGGCAGGTTGTTCAGATACTCCGTGTCCCAGTCGCCGTGGTGGTGCAGGACGGCGAAGTCGAGGTCGCGGCGCTGCATCTCGTTCATCAACCGCGGTTTGATGTGCGCATCGCGCTTGTGGTCGATGTAGCTGATGCCGTTGCGCTGCCGTTCGAGCCACGGGAAATGTTCGAACAGCGTCGCTTTCTCGTCGATGCGGGCCACCATCGACTCCGAGATGAAGCCGTTGCCGCTGAAAAAGAGAATCTGATCGACCGGTTCGGGATTGCGTTTCGCCTCCACGACCTTTTCCAGATAGCCGCGCAGTTTCTCATAACGCGAGGTTCCGTTGCAATCGGTGGGGCGGATGCGTCCCGAATAGATGTCGGGACGGGTCCGCTGGGCCGATTCGGCGGTCAGCGAATAGTAGAAACATCCGGGATGGATGCTGTCGCGTCCCAGCGGGGCGAATTCGAGGCTGAAATCGTCGTAGAACCGGTCGGAGGGGACCGACGACTCCCAGCGGTCGAACGCCGCCTGATCCATCTTGAACGCGCTCGTGAGGTGCTGGGCGTCGCGCACCATCACTACCGGGATGTCGCCGATGAGCACGGCGCCTTCGATCGGGGCTTTCGGCTGCTCCCAGAGCTGGCGGAGCACCTGCCGGAGCGAGTCGGGCTGGCCCGTGCGGTCGATGACGAAGTGTACTTCCAGACCGCTTTTCCCGATTTCGGCGGCATAGTCATCGACCTGCCGGCGGGCTTCCTCGTAGCTTCGGGCGTCGATCACCACGGCGAAGCCGCGGCGGGGCGAGGCTGCGAAAAGTTGCGCGGAAGCGATTGTCGCCACTGCTGCCGCGAGGAGTATTTTCTTGAATGTTTGCATGTGTGGGAAGGCTGTTTTGTGTGTCAGAAAAGAATTTCGGCGCCGAACGTGAACCTGCGGCTGTCGGTGCCTTCGAGCAGGTCGGTGTAGTTCCCCTCGCCGATGTAGCGTTTCAGCGAAGCCTCGGCGTAGAGTCCGGCCCACAGTTTCCCGAAGAGACGGCGGTAGCGTACTGCCGCGTTGCCGCCGATCCAGGTCGCGGTGATGTATTCGAATGCCGGGGCGGTGTAGGCTTGTTTGATGCGCTCCTGCACGTGCTGCGAGGAGGTGATCGGAGCGGCTCCCCGCACGCCGAGCGTCGCCGTGATCCGGTTGCGGCCGAACGAGAAGAATTTCGACGCCTCGACCGACCCGAGGATGCGGGTGTAGCTGCGGTTGTATCCGTCGCCCTCGTAGTGGATCGTTTCCGAATCCTCATACCGCCCTGCGGCGTGCAACGCGAAGGTCGGAAGCCCGTCGCGGAGCTTGTCGAAACGGTATTCGGCCCGGAAGACCGAAACGGTCTCCTTGTTTTTCAGCCCCGAAGCCTGCACCTTGTACGAGATCTGGTTGTTCTTGTCGGGGTCGATGTAGGCCGTCTGTTCATACCAGATGCCCTCCACGCGCTTGTGGTCCCATCCGACGATGACGTTGTGCGTGCGCCGGGAGTTGCCGAAACGCAGGCGGTCGCTGACGCCGAAACCCGTGTGCGAATAGTCGCCGCCGAGGAACGTGAATACGGCGCCGCCGTCGCGGGCCTCCTGCGTGCTCGACGCATAGGTCGCTTCGAGCAGGTTGGCGACGCCCCGGCCGCCGTCCCAGGCGAATTGCAGGGCTCCGGTGTATTCCGTGCCGGTGTAGTTGCGCGGGTAGGAGAGCGACGTGCCGGTCGAAATCGTGCTGTAATCGCCCAGCCCGTTGAAACGGAAATAGACGTAGGATTCGCGCGGGTCGATGACCTCGTGCGAGATCGACTCGCTCATCAGGTCGAATCCGCCCGAGAGTCCCAGTGAGAATCCGCCGCCCATCAGGTACTGGACGCCGGGCGTGATGACGAAGTGCATGCCGTCGGTCTTGGGCCTCGGGTCGGTCTGGTTGGCCGAACTGCCGGTGTCGTAGTCGAGTTTCAGGGCGAGAATCAGCCGCTCCAGCGGCTTGTAGGCCACCGTTCCGCTCAGGTTGAAGCGCTGGGTGTTGAAATCCGACGGGATCGAATCGCCGAGGATGAAAGGATTGTCGTCGGCGACCTGAAGCGTCGAGTTCCAGCGCCGGGCATACTCCTTGCCGTCGTTGTAGGCGATGCTGCCGGAGCAGATCACCTTGTCGAAGCGCTGCTGTCCGGAGATTCCGACTCCGAAGGCGTTGATTTTCGAGGATTCGTCCACATCGTGCAGGTCGCCCCGGCGGATGTCGTAGTCCGCATGGAAGTCGAGCAGGTTCCCGACGGGCGAGAACCACAGCGCCGAGGGGTTGTGGCTCCGGGAATAGAGGTTTCCGGAGCGCTCTACCTCCCGGTAGACGGGAAGCTGCGCTTTCTGCTGGGCACGAAGCGTTCCGCCGCCGAAGAGCAGCAATGCGCACAATGCGGTACCCGGGTATCTTTTCATCGTAAGAAATGCGTTAGGTGTGGTGTCGTAAGACCGAAACGGCGCTTTTCGACGGCACCGTTTCGGTCGTGATCTCGGAATCGGGTTCCGGTCTTAGTCCGCCTGCGTGGGGTGTACGCCGGGGGTGAGCGGCTGCTCCGTCAGGAAATCGTCCGTCGAGTTGTTGGTGTCCTGATAGTAGGCGCGGCCGTTCTCGACTTTGGTCACCTTGCGGCGGATGCTCGTGCCTGCGAATCCGGTTACGGCGGCCTGTCCCGAATCATCCTTGGACAGCAGCAGGTGGAGCTGTTGCGATTCCTTGGCATCCCAGATTTCTACGGCGTCCAGCAGATAGTCGCTGGGGATCATCAGGTTTCGCTGGGTCTTCGTGGAATTGGGCTCTGTCATGAAGTTTTCCGACGCGCCGGCGTACTCCGAGGGAGTCATCCCGTCGGGCAGTTTGGCAAGCAGGAAACAGCCTTTCGAGTATCCCGGATTGAGGTTTCGCTGGGTATTTTCATTGAAAAGTATCGTGAGATCCAGAGCGTCGTAATTTACATCCGCAGAGGGGATCGTAACGTTCTCGACATAGACTTCCCAATCGGCATTGGAGAGGTCGGTACCCCCGTTGCTTGTCCAGTCTTTGGCGTCATTGGCTATGACCACGCTTTCACCGGGCTGCAAAGGGTGTTCCTTGCCCGTGCCGGGGAATGCCGCCGCAACGCCGTAGACCGGATAGAGGGGGTATACCGATTCCCACGGGTTGACGTTCGCCGGATAGGGCGGGTTTATCGTCGCAACGATCAGTCCGTCGAGATACTGCACCTCGTCCGAGTTGTTGACGATCTCGAAATAGGTGTCGGTGAGCGTGTAGTTCGAGTTGGATGTCGAATATATTTCCTTGAATACCAACGGGGATTCGTAGACTTCGGACAGTGCCACCGCAGCGGTTTTGTCTCCGAAAACGTCGGCAGCGACCGAACCCGTGAATGTGACCGTGGGAGAGTATTTGCCGGTAGCCATAATCTGGTACTGGCCCGACGACACTTCGAAAGTGACGGAGGTCGTCCCGGCGGCGGTGGTTTCGGTATAGGTCAGTTCCTTGTCGGAGTTCACGGCCGTTACGGTCATGGACGGGAGTTCCGACGGTTCGTATCCTGCGGGAGCGGTCAGGTTGACCGTCAGCTGGAGTTTTTTCGATCCGTTGTCGCCTCCATTGTCGTCATTGCCGTTGTCGCAGCCTGCGAACAGGAGGGTGGCGCCTGCTGCGAAGAGCAGCCCGGCCTTTGCCAATAAATTCATCCTTTTCATCGTTTCCTGATTTTTATGATACAAATGGTGATTTTTCGAATTATCTGTTGCCGATACGCAGTTTCAGTTCGGCGCCGAAATACATGTCGGGGTAAATCTGCTTGTAGCCCGTGCGGGTATCGTAGTAGTGCCAGCGGGAGGTGCGCGTGAAGTTGTTGGCCGTGAACGAGAGTTCGGCGACGCGCCCGATCTCCTTCGTCAGGCGGAAGTTGAACATCACCCACGGGCGGAACGTCTCCCGGTCGTAGGCGGTCGCAAGGGCCTTGCCGACCATCTGGGTATACTCCGGGAGCTTCTCGAATCCCTTTTCCCAAGCCTTGTAGACGCCCTGCTTGTCGTAGAATCCGACGGGCATGACCTGCATGAACCTCCCGTCGTCGGAAAGGCTGAACAGATCGTTGCCGCTGCCGTCCTGCCAGATGTTCTGCTGGCTTTCGTACCAGACGACCTGCATGGTCGTCGAGAAGACCAGCTTCAGCTGCGGGATGTGGGTGATGAAGCGGAAATTGGTGTTCACGCGGTTTTGCAGCGTGCCGCTTCCGGCCGGCATGAGGCGGATGTAGTCGTAGGTCTCGTTGATTTTCGAATAGTACTCCTGTTCGTCGGTCCGCCTGATGTGGAACCACGCTCCGTCGATGATCAGCGAAGTGCGCAGGGCGCGCCAGCTTCCGAGGTCGAAACTGTATTCGATACCTTGTTTCTCGGTGTGCGATTTGTTGGTGGGCCGGTAGTAGGTGGCGATATAGTCCTCCTTTTCCGGTGTGACTTCGACGGTGCTGCCCGATGCGTCGGTGTAGGTCACCTTGCCATCGGCAAATTGGAGGTTGGTGCCCTCCGACGGCACGTCGTAGGTTCCGTAGTGCATGTAATGGGGCGTCGTCGAGAAGCCGAATTCGTCGGTGTGCTTTTCGCGGAAATAGGTCACCATACCGCGCACGCGCCCCAGCCGGAACGAGAGTCCGGCCTCGTATTTGCGGCTGCGGGCGGGTTTGAGATCAGGATTGGCCAGGTCGGTCAGGACATCAGTCGTCAGAACGGCCAATGAACTCGTCGGATCGGCATTGGAGATCTTCGCCAGACTGACGCGGTCGAAATAGGCGTTGTCCGGATAGAGGTAGAGCAGCGTGGGCATCTTGTAGGAGAGGCCCCAACCGCCCGTGACGGCGACGGCCGCCTTGGGACCTTCGTACAGCGAATAGTTGAGGTTGACACGCGGCTCGGCCACGAAGATGTCGTTCTGCTTGGCCTGCGGATCGAGGAACATGTTCGTCAGGCGCACACCGGCTTGCAGGGCGAGCGACGTTTCCCCGATCTTGAGATTGAGCCTGTCTTCGAAAAAGAAAGCAAGATTGTTCAGCGCCGGAATATCCCGAAACGACCGGGGGCGCAAGGTTTGGCTCGAAATATTTTGTGGCGGCTTGTTTATGTCATAAAGAAGCCCTCCGCCGTAATTGGCGTCATACCGCCAGTCGATTCCGGCCCGGAGATTGGTAAAATTCCCCCCCCCTCCGAGTTGGATGATCTTGTTGGCCTTTACTTGCAGGTAAACGCTGAACGGCTTGCCCTCTATTTCATAGTCGGAATAGTACGACGACGGAAGAAAGATACCTTCATAGACGCCCGGTTTCAGTGTGTTGGAGATCACTCCGCTGGCAGAAGCCACATATTCGTGCAGCCGGTCGCTTTGGTAGGCTTGCGATACCATGAAGCCGTATTCGAGGGCCGTGAGGGCGGCTCCGTTGATCTTCCAGCTGCCCTCGGCGTTCAGACGTGCGCCGATATTCTTGTTTTCGAAGGTGCTGCTCGTGACCTGCATCTGCGGGTCGGTCTTGCTGTTGTTGACGTTCGAGTAGAACGAGCCGTTGAGGCGCAGGAGCATGGGGCGTCCCGCCACGTCGAAACTCTTCGAATACCCCAGCGACGCGGAGATGCGGTCGTAGCCCAGATAACGCTTGCGCGTGTCTCCGAACGACTGGGTCCAGTCGATTCCGGCATTGATCGCGCTGCCGTTTTTGAGCGTGAATCCCTTGCCTGCGTACACCATTTTCGAATAGGGGTCGGCCTTGAATTTGGCCTCCCAGGGCGTTGAGCCCGTTTTGGTCTTCACGATGACGACTCCCGAGGTCAGGTTGCCGTATTCGACCGACGGAATGCCGCGGATCACCTCCATCGACTCCACGTTGTCGGGCGATACCGAGCGCAGATCGACGCCTTTTCCGGCCGTCGTCTGGTCGCTCATGCCGTTCTGCGACTGGTTCGAGGCGCTTCCCGCGAGCGACGGGGAGAGGGCCTGCAAGTTGCCGTCGTTCGAGAGCGGAGCTCCGTCAACGATCACCGCGGCGCCCAGGGCGTTGTTGGCATTGGAGCCGATTTCGCGGATGGCGGCCTGGCCCACGCCGTTCAGATTGGGGTTGACCGACAGGTTGCCCGGGAGGAGCTGGAACATGTCGCCGATGCTCATGGGCTGGATGTGGCGGATGGCCTCTTCGCCGATCTTCGACGTGGAGCCCGCGCCGGTGGGCTGCGCCGTCACCACGACCTCTTCCAGTCCGAGGCTCAGCGGCGTGAGGGCGATTCGGAGGTTCTTGATGTCTGCCGAGAGGACCAGTTTCCGTTCGACCGGGCTGTATCCGAGGAACGAGACATTATAGGTGATGGGGCCGCCTTTGAGCTTGTCGAGTTTGAATGCGCCCTTCTGGTCGGTCACTACGCCGATCGTATTGTTGACTACGAACGAGGCCAGCGCCACGGGTTCTCCCGTTTCGGCATTCACCACCTGTCCCGAAATGGAGTAGAGGGGCGTAGTGCTTTTCTGGGCATGGGCATCGTATACGGCAAAGAGGAGCAGTGTGCTCAGGAGGCGGAAGGCGCGTATCATCGTTTGGATAGCTTTGTTTGTCGGCAAATCTATGCAGATTTTAATTATTTTGCAAATTTACGGACGTCAAACATAACGTGCAATCCCCATAAACAGGTATTTTTTGCGCTTCCGGAGCCTCCGAACGGCTTTCGGGGCGCTTCCGGAGCATTGTCGGCCGGTTGCGGCGGGGCGTTTACATTATTGTTGATAAAAAAATCGGCGGATCGGTCCGGAAATTAGGCCGTTTCGAAAAAAATGATTACTTTTGCGAGCAACAAAAATCCACGTTCATTATGTCTTTTATCAATGAAAGGGTTCAGCCCGAAGGACTTACCTTCGACGACGTGCTGCTGATACCCGCCTATTCGGAAGTGTTGCCGCGAGAGGTCAATGTCCAGACCCGTTTTTCGCGTAATATCAAGCTCAACATCCCCATCGTGTCCGCCGCCATGGACACCGTCACCGAGGCGCCGCTGGCCATCGCTCTGGCCCGCGAAGGAGGTATCGGCGTGATCCATAAGAACATGTCCATCGCCGAGCAGGCCGCGCAGGTCCGCAAGGTGAAGCGTGCCGAGAACGGCATGATCTACGACCCGGTGACCATCTCCAAGGAGAACACCGTCGGCGATGCCCTGAATCTGATGAAGGAAAACAAGATCGGAGGCATCCCGGTCGTGGATTCCGACCGGAAGCTCATCGGCATCGTCACCAACCGCGACCTGCGTTTCCAGCGCGACATGTCGCGCCGCATCGGGGAGGTGATGACTCCCGGCGACCGCCTGATCACGACCCGGAATCCCGAACTCGAACATGCCTCGGAGATTCTGTTGAACAGCAAAATCGAGAAACTCCCCGTGGTGGACGACGCAGGCCGCCTGGTGGGGCTTATTACTTATAAGGATATCACCAAGGTTCAGGACCATCCCAACGCCTGCAAGGACGCCAAAGGGCGTCTGCGCGTGGCCGCCGGCGTGGGTATCACGCCCGATGCGTTGGACCGCGTGCGTGCGCTGGTCGCCGAGGATGTCGATGCCGTGGTGCTCGACTCCGCGCACGGCCATTCGGTCGCTATGGTCCGCAAGCTGCGCGAGATCAAGGCCGAGTTCCCGTCGCTGGATGTCGTCGCCGGCAACGTGGCTACGGCCGAGGCTGCGAAGTTCCTGATCGAGAACGGCGCCGACGGCGTGAAGGTCGGCATCGGCCCGGGGTCGATCTGCACGACGCGCATCATCGCCGGAGTGGGTGTTCCCCAGCTTTCGGCCATCTTCGACGCTGCGTCGGCCGCTGCCGGCACGGGCGTGCCCGTCATCGCCGACGGCGGTTTGCGCTATTCGGGCGATCTGGTGAAGGCGATGGCTGCGGGCGGCGACTGCGTGATGATCGGTTCGATGTTCGCAGGGACGGAGGAGGCTCCGGGCGAGACGATCATCTACAACGGCCGTAAGTTCAAGAGCTACCGCGGCATGGGCTCGATCGACGCCATGAAAGCCGGTTCGGCCGACCGCTATTTCCAGAAGGGCTGCGAAAACAATTTCAGCAAGCTCGTTCCCGAGGGCATCGCCGCCCGCGTGCCGTTCAAGGGTTCCCTCTCCGAGACAGTCTACCAGCTGATCGGCGGCGTCCGCGCCGGCATGTTCTACTGCGGGGCGAAGGACATCCCGACGTTGCAGCAGGCGCGGTTCGTCCGCATCACGGCTTCGGGCATGCACGAGAGCCATCCGCACGACGTGGCCATCACGAGCGAGGCGCCCAACTACTCGAGCGAACGCTGATGATGAATCCCGAAATCGCCGCCTGCGGACTTTTCTGCGGAACCTGCCGCAAATTTGCGAAGGGCTCCTGCCCGGGGTGCCATCCCAATGAGCGGGCTTCCTGGTGCAAGGTGCGGGCCTGCTGTATCGGACACGGCTGGCAGAGTTGCGCCGAATGCACGCTGATGCCGCTGGAAAGTTGCGGGAAGTTCAATAATTTCATCGCACGAATTTTCGGGTTCGTCTTCCGTTCCGACCGCAGGGGATGCGTCGAACGCATCCGCGAAGTCGGCTGTGAGGCTTTTGCCGCCGAAATGCGGCTGGCAGGGAGTTTCAACCGTCCGGTAAGAAAACAATAAACACGATATAGATGGAAAAAATCCTCATTCTCGACTTCGGATCGCAGTACACGCAGCTGATCGCACGCCGTGTCCGCGAACTGAACGTCTATTGCGAAATCCACCCGTTCAACAAGATTCCGGCGCTCGATGCGTCGGTGCGGGGTGTGATTCTTTCGGGCAGCCCCTATTCCGTGCGGGACGCCCAGGCCCCGAACCCCGACCTTTCGGCTTTCAAGGGCAAACTGCCGCTGTTGGGCGTCTGCTACGGAGCCCAGTTCCTCGCTTCGGCTTTCGGCGGCGAGGTGCAGCCCGCGCCCAGCCGCGAATACGGCCGTGCGATGCTCTCCGTCGGCGATCCGTCGGATGCGCTGATGCGCGACCTGCCGGCCAGAACGCAGGTGTGGATGTCGCACGGCGACACCATCACGCGCGTGCCCGACAACTATAAACTGGTCGCCAGCACCGAGGATGTGCGCGTCGCCGCGTTCCGCATCGCAGGCGAACAGACCTGGGGCATCCAGTTCCACCCGGAGGTCTACCACTCGACCGACGGCACGCAGCTGCTGAAGAACTTCGTCGTGGGCATCTGCGGCTGCTCGCAGTCGTGGACCTCGGAGAGCTTCGTGGAGTCCACCGTGCGCGAGCTGCGCGAGAAGGTGGGCGACGACAAGGTCGTGCTCGGACTTTCGGGCGGCGTCGATTCGTCGGTGGCCGCCGTGCTGCTGCACAAGGCCATCGGCAAGAACCTCTACTGCATCTTCGTCGATTCGGGACTGCTGCGCAAGAATGAGTTCGAAGACGTGCTGGAGTCGTACAAGAACATGGGTCTGAACGTCAAGGGCGTGAAGGCCGGCGCCAAGTTCCTGGGCGACCTGGCCGGCGTCTCCGACCCCGAGCGCAAGCGCAAGATCATCGGCCGCGACTTCGTGGAGGTGTTCAACGAGGAGGCGATCCAGATCAAGGACGTTCGCTGGCTGGCGCAGGGTACGATCTACCCGGACGTGATCGAGTCGTGCTCGGTCAACGGCCCTTCGGCCACGATCAAGTCGCACCACAACGTCGGCGGCCTTCCCGAGAAGATGAACCTGAAGATCGTCGAGCCGCTGCGCCTGCTGTTCAAGGACGAGGTGCGCCGCGTGGGGCGTTCGCTGGGCATCTCCGAGCAGTTGATCGGCCGCCATCCCTTCCCGGGACCGGGCCTTGCGATCCGCATTTTGGGCGACATCACTCCCGAGAAGGTCGAGATTCTGCAAAACGTGGACAAGATTTACATCGACTCGCTGCGCGCCGCCGGGCTGTACGACAAGGTATGGCAGGCCGGAGCGATCTTGCTCCCGGTGAAGAGCGTCGGCGTGATGGGCGACGAACGCACCTACGAGAGTTGCGTGGCCCTGCGCGCCGTGACCTCCACGGACGGCATGACGGCCGACTGGGTGCACCTTCCCTACGAGTTCCTGGCCAACGTTTCGAACGACATCATCAACAAGGTCAAGGGGGTCAACCGCGTAGTCTACGACATCTCCTC
>ERZ1673753.1235-NODE-1235-length-24643-cov-10.136774_pt1 | contig 24643 bp, 20 predicted proteins | sample MGYA00580201_ERZ1673753 | MGnify/ENA primary metagenome ERZ1673753 (study PRJEB41218, sample SAMN15661747) | gut metagenome | host: Homo sapiens | place: Canada: London | collected 2015-08-20/2019-03-30 | study: EMG produced TPA metagenomics assembly of... | reverse complement strand
GCCCAGAACAAGGCCGCCAAGGAGATCGGCGCACTGATGGGCCAGGGCCGCCGCGAGGAGGCCGAGGAGCGCAAACGCTTCGTGGCCGACCTCAAGGAGAAATCCTCGCGCCTCGAAGCCGAACTGAACGACGTTCGGCAGGAGTTGCAGGCCGCCGTCGTTTCGCTTCCGAACTTCCCCGCCGACATCGTCCCCGAAGGCAAGACGGCCGAGGACAACCTCGTGGTGAAACTCGTGGAAAACTACACGACGCTGCCCGAAAACCCGCTGCCCCACTGGGAGCTGGCCCGCAAATACGACATCATCGACTTCGACCTGGGCGTGAAGCTCACCGGCGCCGGATTCCCCGTCTACAAGGGGAAGGGCGCACGGCTCCAGCGCGCGCTGATCAACTATTTCCTCGACTGCAACACCCGGGCCGGCTACCTCGAAGTCGAGCCTCCCGTGATGGTCAACGAGGCTTCGGGCTTCGGCACGGGACAGCTTCCCGACAAGGAGGGCCAGATGTACCACGCCACGGCGGACAATTTCTATCTGGTGCCCACGGCCGAGGTTCCCGTGACGAACATCTACCGCGACGTGATTCTCGAAAAGGAGGATTTCCCGGTGAAGATGACCGCCTACACCCCCTGCTTCCGCCGCGAGGCCGGCTCCTACGGCAAGGACGTGCGCGGACTGAACCGCCTGCACCAGTTCGACAAGGTAGAGATCGTGCAGCTGTCGCTGCCCGAAGTCTCCTACGAGGCGCTCGACGGCATGGTGGCCCATGTCGAAGGGATCGTCAAATCGCTCGGGCTCCCCTACCGCATCCTGCGGCTGTGCGGCGGCGACATGTCGTTCACCTCAGCGCTGACCTACGACTTCGAGGTCTACTCCGAGGCCCAGAAACGCTGGCTGGAGGTGTCGTCGGTGTCGAACTTCGAGTCGTTCCAGGCCAACCGCCTCAAACTCCGCTACCGCGACGAGGAGAAGAAAATCCAGCTGGCACACACGCTGAACGGCTCCTCGCTGGCCCTGCCGCGCATCGTGGCGGCGCTGCTCGAAAACTTCCAGACCCCGGAAGGCATCCGCATCCCCGAGGTGCTGGTTCCCTACACGGGTTTTGATATTATCAAATAAGTTTCTATATTTGCACTGCACACATTAACCATAAACACGAAAAACAATGGCTTACAAAATCACTGATTCCTGCGTAGCATGCGGCACCTGCATCGGCGAGTGCCCGGTAGAGGCTATTTCGGCCGGCGACATCTACGTCATCGACGCCGACAAGTGCATCGACTGCGGCACCTGCGCAGGCGTTTGCCCGAGCGAAGCGATCGTTTCGGAGTAACGAACGGAATATCCGAAAGGAAAGCACACCCCGCAGTTTCGGCCGCAGGGTGTGCTTTCGGTTTAAGACAGAGCGATGGACGATCTTGAAAAAATGAAGGCGGGCCTTTGGCTCCACGCCATCCGCCCGCAGATCGGCGAAGCCCTGCGGCGTGCCGAGGAACTGGTATTCGAACTCAACCGGCTGGCCCCGAGCTGCCGCGAAGAGCGCGAGGCGATCATCCGCCGGCTGTTCGGGCGTATCGGCCGGGGTTTCACCATCCACAGCCCGTTCCACTGCGACTTCGGGGAGCAGATCTCGATCGGCGACCATTTCGTCGGCAACTTCAACCTGACGATTCTCGACGAGGCCCCCGTGACGATCGGCGACCACGTGTTCATCGGTCCCAACGTGGGGCTCTACACCGTCAGCCACGCCCTGCTGCCCGACCAGCGCAACGCGGGCATCATGCGTTCGCTGCCCATTACCATCGGCAACAACGTCTGGATCGGGGGCAACACGGTGGTGATGCAGGGCGTGACGATCGGCGACAACACGGTGATCGGCGCCGGGAGCGTCGTCACGCGCGACATCCCCGCGGGGGTGATCGCCGTCGGGTCGCCCTGCCGGGTCCTGCGGAAGATCACCGAGGCGGACCGCATAGCAGAAGTATATTAAAGAAAAAAGAAAAGCGCCCCGTTTTCGGAGCGCTTTTTATTCGATTGAAAGCCCTTTGAAGAGCTCTTCCAAGGTTATCCCGTAAAATTTACACAATTCACAGAGCGTTGACAGCGACAAATTCGTCTTTCCGCCTTCAACGCGACGCATATTCAGGCCCGTATTGAAATACACTGCCTCCTGGGTCAACCCCCGGGCAATCCGCACAGCACGAAGTCTTTCGGCTACGGATTTTATGGCAGTATCATAATGTTTCTGGCCTTTCATAGTACAAAGGACTCGTGAAATCGAAAAAAACAGTCAGACGAATTCGTCTTTTTCGTTTTTTTGATTACCTTTCCTATATCAACCAGAAATTATCTGCGGGACGGCGACACAACGCGGCATTGCGTCACTGGATCTTCATAGAATTTCGAAAGCCGCGGCCGCCCCGCTTCTTACGAAAAACAGCCCCGGATTTCCGGGGCTGTTTTCAATTTTCATACAATAAGTATTTCGTTCTCCGTTCGCGGTAGCGTTCCACATCGTCGGCCCAGCGGGCGCGTATCTCCTCCTCCGGGGCTCCGGCGAGGATCATCTCGCGCACCCATCCCACGCCGACCAGCTTTTCGAACATCGGCGTGAAGAACTTGTCCCCCATCCCGAGGTCCGCACAGGCGTCCATCACGTACCGCAGCGAAAAGCCCACCTCGCGGGCCTCGGCGAGCGGCATACCGCTCAGATCGACGCCCCGACACAGCCGTCCTTCGAGCGGCGGATGCTTGGCCCCGGCCGTCGGACGGGGCGTGAAAGAGAACGTACGCCCGATCATATCCGGATGTCCGTACATCTCGAACGGTTTGTCCGTTCCCCGTCCGAGGCTGACGACGGTGCCCTCGAAGGGGCACAGCGCGGCATAGAGGTAGACGGCGCGCGCGGTCGGCAAGTTGGGCGACGGAGCCACGGGCAGGAGGTATTCGGTCGCATGGGTGTAGTTGCGGCACTTCACGACGGTCAGGGCGCATTGCTTCGCCCATCCCTCCCCGGCGGCCATGCGGGCGATCTCGCCCATCGTCAGGCCGTGGAGCACGGGAACGGGAATCGCCCCGACGCCCGACCGGTATTTCATGTCCAGCACGGGACCGTCGATGATGTGCCCGTTGGGATTGGGACGGTCGAGCACCACGACCCGGCGGCCGAAATCAGCGCAGGCATCCATCATCCGCAACATCGAGATATAATAGGTATAGAACCGCAATCCGACATCCTGCATATCCACGACCAACACGTCGAACGAGCGCATCGTCTCGTCCGAAGGACGTTTCGTGTTGCCGTCGTAGAGCGAGCGGATGGGAATGCCCGTCCGTGCATCGACCGAACTTGCGACATGCTCCCCGGCGTCCGCCGTGCCGCGGAATCCGTGTTCGGGCGAGAAGATCGCCGCCACGTCGAAGCCCGCCCCGTGAAGCAGATCCACGAGATGCACCCGCCCTGCGGCATCGGCCCCGGGCGCTCCGGGCATCTCCGCCACGGAGGTCTGGTTGGCCAGCACGGCCACGCGCTGCCCCCGGACGAGCGGGAAATAGGCCGCCGTGTCGGTCATGCCGACCAGCACCCGAGCTGAAAGGGCCGACGGCAAAAGCACCGCCAACAACGATATGACGCTAAGCCTGCGCACCGAACTCCATTAAATATCCCTTGATGAACTGGTCCAGGTCGCCGTCCATCACCGCCTCCACGGCCGAGGTCTGGACGCCCGTGCGGTGATCCTTCACGCGGCGGTCGTCGAAGACGTAGGAGCGGATCTGCGACCCCCACTCGATCTTTTTCTTCGAAGCCTCCAAAGCCTGCTGCGTCGCCATGCGCTTGTCCAGTTCGCGCTGGTAGAGCTTCGATTTGAGGATGCGCATGGCGTTCTCGCGGTTCATCAGCTGCGAACGGGTCTCCATGTTCTCGATCAGGAACTCCACGGGTTCGCCCGTATCGGCATCCTTGCCGTGGTAGCGCAGGCGCACCGCCGTCTCGACCTTGTTGACGTTCTGGCCGCCGGCGCCCGACGAGCGGAACGTATCCCACTCGATGTCCGACGGGTTGACCGTGATCTCGATCGTGTCGTCCACGGCGGGCGAAACGAACACCGACGCAAAGGTCGTCTGCCGCTTGTTGTTGGCGTTGAACGGCGAAAGGCGCACCATGCGGTGCACGCCGTTCTCGCTCTTGAGATAACCATAGGCGTACTCGCCCTCGAACTCCATCGTGCAGGATTTCACCCCCACTTCGTCGCCGGCCTGATAGTCCAGCACCTTGACCTTGTAGCCGTGGGCCTCGCCCCAGCGGGTGTACATGCGCATCAGCATCGACGCCCAGTCGAGGGCCTCGGTGCCGCCCGCCCCGGCGTTGATGTCGAGGATGGCTCCCAGTTTGTCCTCCTCGCGGCGCAGCATGTTGCGCATTTCGAGATTTCCGATCTTCTCGAGCGTCGCCGCATAGTGGGCGTCCATCTCGGCCTCGGTCACCACCCCCTCCTTCACGAAGTCGGGCATCAGCGCGAGGTCCTCGGCATCCTTGCGCACGGCGTCGTAGTCATCGACCCACGCCTTGATCGCCGCCACCTTGCGCAACTGTTCGCGCGCCTTGTCGGGTTCGTCCCAGAAATTCGGTTCCTGGGTCTTCTCCTCCTCGTTGCGGAGGTCGATGCGCTTCTGTTCGATGTCGAGACAGCGTTCCAGCGCCTCCCGGCGCTGTTCGATCTCCTTGATCTGTTCGGCAAGTACCATAGTTTTCGATTAAATGCTAACAAAAATACGGCAAATAATCCGGAAGTGCAATATCCATACGAAAAGAGCCGCCGATCGGCAGCTCTTTTATCCGGCACTACCGCAATTCAGGCAGTGTGAACGCAGCCGGACGCTGGTCGAAAGGTTTGTAAACCCAATCGGGGAACAACTTGAAATGGAAAATATCGCCCGCATAAATCTGGTAACACGGTTCCGGATTCTCCTTGTAAAAGAGCTCGACCTTCCACCGTTTCTCGATCGCCTCGATCAGGCGGGCGAATTTCTCCACATTGAGGGCGCTCGGATGCAAGTTGTCAAGCGAATCGGTACCTATACCGCCCATTGCAATAGAAACGATCTTTCCGGTATAATCGCACAAAATATAGAGAAAGATACCTCTCATGTCGCTCGTCTTTGCAGCAGCATATTTCTCGATCTCTTCAGGAGTATAGACCGAGCGAATTATCCGTTCCAATTCATCATTGCCGGATATCCCCGTAATCCGAAGTTTCGCCTCATCCCGGAGGAGCAGTGTCCGGCGGGCGTTGGACTCATATTCAAGAAAATCCCCGGACTCCCAAAATTTCTCCCAGGCCGCATTCATCTCCGGCCTTGTCAGTCTGTAAAAGTCCGACCGTTTGACAAGGCAATAGGTCTTGTCGCCCACCTTATATTCTTTCACAATCTGCGACGGCGTAACGTCGGCACGTACAGGAGCGATCATACCGACCAAAAGCAATACCGAAAGAAGAAACAATAGCTTTTTCATAGGCTAATTATTCGATGGTTTTGCAATATAAATAAAATATTCATAATCAGCAAATCACAATAAAAAAAACAGACATCGGAACCATGCCTGTTTTTCAATAAACCCAAAAACGTATTCTCACATTTTTTCGTGCAGTTTCCGTGCGGCGAATTCCAGAATGAAATCGGCCGTGCCCTCGTCGCCCAGCACCGAGGAGCTCACGCAGAGGTGGTAGGTCGAAGCCACGCCCCATGTCCGCGAACTGTAATAATTGTAATACGAAGCGCGGCGGGCGTCCACGCGCTCCATCAGAGCCTGCGCCTCGGCGGGAGTGCAGCCCTGCCGCGCGCAGATGCGGCGGCAGCGGTCTTCGTCGTCGGCCGTGATGAAGACGTTGACGCAGCGCGGATTCTCGCGCAGGATGTAGTCGGCGCAGCGGCCCACGAAAACCGCCGACTCCCCGGCGGCGACTTTGCGGATCACGTCGCTCTGGATCTTGAACAGCGCGTCGTTCGACAGAACGTTCGTCATGCCTGCGTCGTCGCCCGCGAAGGGTGCGCGCAGGTAGCCGATCATCGTCGAGAGCACGCCGCGCGACTCCTTTTCATCGGCCTTTTCGAAAATCTCGGGACAAATGCCGCTCTCCCGGGCGGCCAGGTTGATCAGCTCCTTGTCGTAGAGGCGGATGCCCAACCGGCGGGCGATGATCTCCCCGACGATCCTGCCGCCGCTGCCCAGCTGGCGGCCGATGTTGATGACGAATTTTTCCATATCCCTATCCCTCTTTGGCGGCATTCGCGGCGCCGATGGCGCGGAATTTCCGCAGTTGGTAAGTCAGCATGAAGAACGCCACGAGCGACGCCAGGAAATCCGACAGCGGCATGGCGCACCACACGCCCCAACTGCCGCTCCACTCGGTGCAGGCGTCGAAGATGCGGGGCAGGAAGATCAGCCCCGGCATCAGGAACAGCAGCTGGCGCGACAGCGACAGGAAGATCGCCTTGCCGGCCATGCCGACGCTCATGAAGAAGTTCGTGGCCACCATCTGAAACCCGATGATCGGGAAGCAGAAGAAGACGATGCGCATGCCCTCGACCGACAGGCGGATCAGCACCTCGTCGGAGGTGAACATCCCCACGGCCATGCGCGGCAGGAACTCGCCGATGACGAATCCCGCCGTGGTGACGCACGTGGCGCCGATGATCGTCAGTTTCAGCACGCGCATCACGCGGTCGTACTGCTTCGCGCCGAAATTGTACCCCGCGATGGGCTGCATGCCCTGATTGACGCCCAGCACGATCATCACGAAGAAGAAAGCCAGCCGGTTGACGATGCCGTAGGCGCCGATCGTCAGGTCGCCGCCGTACTCTTTCAGCCCCTTGTTGATCAGGATGACGATGAAGCAGGCCGCGAGGTTCATCAGGAAGGGCGACATGCCGATGGCGAGCATGTCGCGCACGATCTTCTTCCGCAGGCGGTAGATGCCGCGCCGGAAGTGGAGCAGCTCCCGTTTGTCGGAGAGAATCCGGAACTGCCATACGAGCGCGATGATCTGCGCCAGCACCGTGGCGACGGCCGCTCCGCGAATGCCCCAGCCGAACCCGAAGATGAAGATCGGGTCGAGGACGGCATTGATGACCACCGTGATTATGGTGGCGTACATCGACTTGCGGGGATGCCCCGAGGCCCTCAGCACGGCGTTCAGTCCCAGATACATATGGGTAATGACGTTGCCCAGCAGGATGATCGTCATATACTCGCGGGCATAGCCGATCGTGGCCTCGCTGGCCCCGAAGAAATAGAGGATCGGATCGAGGAAAAGCAGCGTCACGAGTCCGAACGAAACGCCGATTATGAGATTGAGCACCAACACATTGCCCAGCACCCGCTGAGCCGTTTCATAGTCCCGCTGGCCCAGGCGCATCGAGATCAGCGTCGCGGCGCCCACGCCCACCAGCGAACCGAACGCCGCGGCGAGGTTCATCAGCGGGAAGGTCAGCGCGAGGCCCGAAATGGCCATCGGCCCCACTCCGTGGCCGATGAAAATGCTATCGACCATGTTGTAGAGCGACGAGGCCGTCATGGCGATGATCGCCGGCACGGCATATTGCACGAGCAGCTTGCGGATACGCTCGGTCCCGAGCTCCAAAGCCGCCGATTTGAGTTCTGTTGTCATATCAATAGTACATTATGTACTTTTTTCGGAAAAAAGTACCCGGCTAAGAGCCGGAATCTTTCAATGCGGCATACGGGAGCGGAAATAAGGTGCTGATATGCAAGGTACTGCCGCAGCCCCAAAATCCCGCTTCTTAAGCGGGTGGGGGCTATTCCAGCTCCCAGTCCGTGCCGTCCTTGCGGTCCTTGACGCGGATGCCGGCTGCGGCCAGCCCGTCGCGGATGCGGTCCGATGCGGCCCAGTCCTTCGCGGCACGGGCCTTCAGCCGCTCGTCCAGCAGCATTTCGACCAGCGGCGTCACGTAATCCCGGCCCGAGGCGGCCCCGGCGGCCTTTTCGTCGCGCAGACCCAGAATGTCGAAGGCATAGCGGCGGACGGTGGCCGCAAGGGTTTCGAGATCGGCGGCGGTGATCGTCTGCGAACCGTCGATCAGCTGGTTGATGATGCGCACCCAGTCGAACAACGCCGAAATGACCATCGGCGAATTGAGGTCGTCGGCCATCGCCTCGGCGCAGCGGGTCTCCAGCTCCGCGGGGTTCACCGTCGAAGCCGCCGCGGGTTTGATTTTCCCCAAAGCCTCGATGCCTTTCATCAGACGGTCCAGCCCCTTTTCGGCGGCCTGCAAAGCCTCGTTCGAGAAGTCGAGCGTCGAGCGGTAGTGGGCTTGCAAGACGAAGAAGCGGATGGTCATGGGCGAGAAAGCCTGCGCCAGCAGTTTGTGCGACCCGGTGAAGAGCTCTTCGAGGGTGATGAAATTCCCCAGCGACTTGCCCATCTTCTGCCCGTTGATCGTGATCATGTTGTTGTGCACCCAATACCGTGCCGAGTCGTGGCCCAGCGCAGCGGTAGACTGCGCGATCTCGCACTCGTGGTGCGGAAACATCAGGTCCATGCCGCCGCCGTGGATGTCGAAACGTTCCCCGAGGTAGCGCGTGGACATCGCCGAGCACTCCATGTGCCAGCCCGGGAATCCCTCGCCCCAGGGCGACGGCCACCGCATGATGTGTTCGGGCGCAGCTTTCTTCCACAGCGCGAAATCGTAGGAGTGGCGTTTGTCCGACTGCCCGTCCAGTTCGCGCGTGTTGGCGACGATGTCGTCGAGGTTGCGGCCCGACAACCTGCCGTAGTTGTATTTGGCGTTATACTTTTCAACGTCGAAATAGACCGAGCCGTTGGACTCGTAGGCGTAGCCGTCGGCGAGGATTTTCTTCACGAACTCGATCTGCTCGATGATGTGGCCCGAAGCGTAGGGCTCGATCGAGGGGGTCTCGACATTGAGGGCCTCCATCGCCCGGTGGTAACGCTCCGTGTAGTAGTGGGCCACCTCCATCGGCTCCAGCTGTTCGAGCCGGGCCTTCTTGGCGATCTTGTCCTCTCCCTCGTCGGCGTCGTGCTCCAGATGCCCCACGTCCGTGATGTTGCGCACGTAGCGCACCTTGTATCCCGAAGCCTTGAGGTAGCGGAACAGCAGGTCGAACGTCACGGCGGGGCGGGCGTGGCCCAGATGCGGATCGCCGTAGACCGTGGGACCGCAGACATACATGCCCACGCGGCCCGGCACGAGGGGTTCGAACTCCTCCTTGCGGCGGGTGAGCGTATTGTAAAGTACGAGTTTGGAATCCATATTCATGAATTAACGTTTTGAACGGGTAAAATTACAACTTTTTCCGCAAACAACCGCCTTTCAGCTCAAAAATCGAGCAGCCGGAAGCGTTTGCGCACCTCGGGCATCGGCATCGGCTCCTCGTAGTGCCACCATTCGCGGCGGTAGGGAACCAGCCCGGCCTCGCGCATGACCGACCGGAGCAGTTCGCGGTTGCGGGCCGCCACGGCCGAGATCTTCCCCGCGGCGACCAGCGCGGCCTCACCCCCGGTGTGGGCCTCCTCGCCGAAGAAATCGACCGGCGTCCCCATGTCGGCCTCGCGCCCCGCGGCGTCGAGCAGCGTCACATCGACCGCCACGCCGTAGTTGTGGCGTCCTCCGCGGGAGCCGTCGGCCACATAGACCTGATTCGGAGTCCCCTCGACCAGGCTGTACATATACCGCTGGACGCTGACCGGACGCGCCGCGTCGCAGACCAGCATCCGCCACCCGGGACGCCGTTCGCGCAGCAGCCGCTGGGCATGCGCCAGCTTCGCGGCGAAGTGCGGCAGCAGATAGGCCCGTTCGAGGTCGCCGTAAACGTCGCGCCCCATGAAATTGTCGTCCGTGGAGTACATCAGCCGTACGCGCAGGGTGGAATCCACTTCGAGCACGTCGATCAGCCCCGCGTCGCGCATTTTCCGGTCGGTCGCGCCCTGCGCCCGGACGCCCGCGCAGAGCAGGACGGCACACGCCGCCAAGAGCAAGTTTCGTTTCAACATTTTTTGCGGTATTGACGTGACAAAGGTAGCAAAAAAGCCGGGGCGGTTCCAAAACCGGATTGCGAACGGCCCGGCGAGACTTTTCGAATCTCCGAAAGCGCCGTTACGGCACCAAAGGCAAGAAATATACGCCGCTCCGGCGCAGGAACCGGGAAATTATCGTACCTTTGCCGCCGATTATTATGAAATTTCAAGACTTAGGACTCTCCGAGCCGCTGTTGCGCGCCATCGGGGAAAAGGGGTACACCGATCCGACCCCCATTCAGCAACAAGCCATCCCTCCCGCACTCGAAGGCCGCGACCTGCAAGGCTGTGCACAGACCGGGACGGGCAAGACCGCAGCCTTCACGCTGCCCATCCTCCAGCTCCTGGCCGCAGAGCCCGCCGCCAAAGGCCGCCGCGAAATCCGCGCCCTGGTCGTCACGCCGACGCGCGAGCTGGCCATCCAGATCGACGAATGCTGCCGCGACTACGCCCGCTACCTCGCCGTCCGCCACTGCGTGATCTTCGGAGGCGTCAACCAGCGTCCGCAGGTCGATGCGCTCCAGCGGGGCGTGGACCTGCTGGTCGCCACCCCGGGCCGCCTGCTGGACCTCGTCGGGCAGGGCCATATCTCGCTGGACAAGGTCCGCTTCTTCGTCCTCGACGAGGCCGACCGCATGCTGGACATGGGCTTCATCCACGACATCCGCCGCATCCTGCCGCTGCTGCCCGCACGGCGGCAGACGCTCTTCTTCTCGGCCACGATGCCCTCGGACATCGCCCAGCTGGCCGCCAAAATCCTGCACGACCCCGTGCTGGTGACCGTCACGCCGCCGGCCTCGGTCGTCGAGACCATCTCGCAGCGGGTCCATTTCGCCGAGAAGGCTGAAAAGAGCCGGCTGCTGATCGACCTGCTGGAGGGCTCCGACGCACCGCAGGTGCTGGTCTTCACACGCACCAAGCACGGCGCCGACAAGCTGGCCAAGATCCTCAACCGCGCCGGCATCCAGTCGAGCGCCATTCACGGCAACAAGTCGCAGAACGCCCGCGTAAAGGCGATGAACGACTTCAAGGGCGGAGCCTGCCGCGTGCTGATCGCCACCGACATCGCAGCGCGCGGCATCGACATCGACCAGCTGCCGCTGGTCATCAACTACGACCTGCCGGAGGTTGCCGAGACCTACGTCCACCGCATCGGCCGCACGGGCCGCGCCGGGTGCGAGGGCGCCGCATGGTCGTTCTGCTCGGAGGACGAGTTCGACTACCTGAAAGACATCCAGAAGCTCACCGGGCTGACGATCCCCGTCGAGGGCCCCGTTCCGGAGTTCGCCGCACGGCAAACCGCCGTTCCGGCGCAGAAACAGGCCCGGAAAGCCGCCCCGAAACCGGCGCAGAAACCCGCCCGGAACGCGGAGCCTGCACCTGCCCGCACCCCGGAGCAGAAACCGTCGCAGGAGGCCGCGGAAAAGACCGCCCGGCCGTCACGTTCGCGCCGCCGCCGGGGCACGCGCCCCGCACCGGGAACCCCGATCCAGCCGTCGGCCAAACCCGCCGCCGACACGCCCCGCAAGCCGGAACGGAAACAGAATGCCGGCAACGCCCCGAAAGGCGACCGGAACGCCCAACAGCCCGCCGCAAACAAATCCGCCGCGAAACCCGCTGCGAACGCCCCGGAGGACGCTCCGAAACCGTCGTCGTCCCGCCGCCGCAGACGCCGCCCCGCAGGCGGTGCGAAACCGGCGCAGGCCCCGGCGGCGAAGCCCGCCGCAGAGCCCGCCCCGCGGAAGAGCTGGTGGAAAATGTGGTAAAAATCGGGTTTTCGCGTAATAAGGATTGGAAATAAGCCGTTAAATCGTTACTTTTGCAAGATAAGTAGTTACGAAAAAAGTTTTCTCGGATATGCAGTTTTTCAAACGCTGGAACAATATCACCGGCTGGGCGGTATTCGCCGTCGCGGCGATCGTCTACCTGATGACCATGGAACCCGTGTCGAGCCTCTGGGACTGCTCGGAGTTCATCGCCACCTCCTACAAGCTCGAAGTGGGGCATCCTCCCGGAGCCCCGCTGTTCATGATGCTGGCGCGCCTGGCCACGCTCTTCGCCTTCGGCAACCCCGACTACGTGGGCATCGCCGTCAACGCCATGAACTCGCTGGCCAGCGCCTTCTGCATCCTGTTCCTGTTCTGGACCGTCACCCACCTGGCGCGGCGTCTGCTGACCCGCAACGGCGGCGAACTCTCCGTGGCCGACACCGTCGCCGTACTGGGCGCCGGAGCCGTCGGGGCCCTGGCCTACACCTTCACCGACACCTTCTGGTTCTCGGCCATCGAGGGCGAGGTCTACGCCCTGTCGTCGATGTTCACGGCGCTGGTCGTCTGGCTGATGCTCAAATGGGAGGAGCAGGCCGACGAACCCCACGCCTCGCGCTGGATCGTGCTGATCGCCTACCTGATGGGCCTCTCGATCGGCGTGCACATCCTCAACCTGCTGTGCATCCCGGCGCTGGTCTTCATCTACTACTTCCGCAAGACCGAACGGGTGACGTGGAAAGGCATCGCGTGGTCAACCGTGATCTCCGGCGCGCTGATCGTCTTCGTCAACAACTTCATCATCCCCTACACCGTCTGGTTCGGGGCGCAGATCGACACGCTGTTCGTCAACACGTTCGGCCTGCCGGTCAACTCGGGCATCACGCTCTTCGCGCTGGCGCTGATCGTCGGCCTGGGATGGGCCGCATGGACCGCCCACAAGCGGGGCCGCGTGCTGCTGAACATCATCCTGCTCTCGACGACGATGATCCTCGTCGGCTACTCGTCCTACGCCTCGGTGACGATCCGCGCCGCGGCCAACCCGCCGATGAACTCCAACAACCCCAACAACCCGCACGCCCTGCTGTCGCTCCTGAACCGCGACCAGTACGGCGACCGCCCGCTGCTGTACGGCGCGCAGTATTCGGCTCCCCCCGAGGGCGTGAAGGAGAAGAAGGTGTGGTATCTGGACGAGGACGGCAAGTACAAGACCGCCACGGTGCTGACGGGCTACACCCACTCGCCAGAGTTCATGACCCTCTTCCCGCGCATGTGGAACTACTCGAAAGGCGAAAAGGAGTACAAGCAGTGGGCCGCCTACCGCACCAAAACCGAGGCGCTGCGCGACGAGAACGGCGAAGTCCGCCGCGACGCGCAGGGACGCCCCGTGCGCGGCGAGGTGCTCGATTTCGGCCGCAGGAAGGTCTACACCGACTCCTACGGCGAAACCCGCACGGTCACGGAACCGACGTTCGGCGAAAACCTCAACTTCTTCTTCAACTACCAGCTCTCGTACATGTACTGGCGCTACTTCCTATGGAATTTCGTGGGGCGCCAGAGCGACATACAGCCTTCGCGCACGACGATCACCGACGGCAACTGGCTCTCGGGCATCCGCTGGATCGACGAGATGTACCTCGGCCCGCAGGACAACCTGCCGCGCGAAATCGCCGAAAACAAGGGCCGCAACACCTACTATTTCCTGCCCTTCCTGCTGGGTCTGATCGGACTGCTGTACCAGCTGAACCGCGACCAGCGGAACTTCTCGATCGTGATGTGGTTGTTCGTGATGATGGGCATCGCGCTGGTCTTCTATTTCAACACCTCGCCCGGCGAGCCGCGCGAACGCGACTACGTCTATGCCGGCTCGTTCTATGCCTTCTCGATCTGGATCGGGTTCGGCGTGCTGGCCATCCGCGACCTGATCGCGTGGATCACCAAACGCAGCAACGTCACGGCGGCTGCCGCCGCAACCGTCCTCTGCATGGGCGTTCCGGCGATCCTCGCGGCCCAGAACTGGGACGACCACGACCGCTCGCACCGCACGATGGCCCGCGACATCGGCTGGAACTACCTGATGTCAACGCTTCCCAACTCGATCATCCTCAACTACGGCGACAACGACACCTTCCCGCTGTGGAACAACCAGGAGGTCTACGGCGTGCGCCCCGACGTGCGGATCATGAACACCTCCTACCTCGGGGGCGAATGGTACATCGACGAGATGAAGACCAAGGCCAACGAGGCCGCAGGGGTTCCGTTCTCGCTGCCCAAGCGCAAGTACACCTACAACAACGACATGATCTACGTCACGAACAGCATCGACCGCGCGGTGGACATCCGCGAGGTGATGGACTTCGTGCGCAGCGACGACCCGCGCAGCCAGATCAAGCTCTCCGACGGTTCGATGACCGACTACATCCCCACCAAGCGCATCGCGCTGCCGGTGAACAAGGAGAACGCCGTCGCTTCGGGCATCGTGGCCGAAAAGGACCGCGACAAGATGGTTGACACGGTGTACATCAACATCAAAAAGAACTCGCTGGACAAGAACCAGCTGATGATTCTCGACATGCTGGCCAACTTCGACTGGAAACGCCCGATCTACCTCACGCAGGTCTACATCCTGCAAGACTTCGGACTGATGGACTACCTCCAGTTCGACGGCTATGCCTACCGCTTCGTGCCGATCCTCACCCCGGCGCAGAACCCCTTCGAGATCGGGCGCATCGACCCCGACTATGCGGCTCCGCTGCTGAAAGAGACCTTCCGCTACGGCAACCTCTCCGACCCGAGGGTCTACGCCGACTATTTCATCCAGTACAACCTCTCGGCCTCGCACGCCCGCGACGCCTTCGCCCGCGTGGCCAAGGAACTGCTGCGGCAGGAGCGCGTCGCAGAGGCCGTCGAGCTGCTCGACCTGGGACTGGAACGGATGCCGACTTCGCAGGTGCGCTTCACCGACACCAACACCTACCCCTTCCTCGAAGCCTACTACGCCGCTGCGGCGATGGGCGACGCGGAGGCCGCCGAAAAGGGCGACGCGCTGCTGCGGGAGTATGCCCAGACACTGATCGAATACATCGAGCACTACCTCCGTTTCGAGGGTGCGCAGGGCGACATGGTTTCGGGCATCATCGACGAGAAGCTCGACCAGCTGGGCGACGTTTACTACCTGGCCAGCTACGCGGGCCGCAGGGAGGTGCTCGCCGAACTGAACACCTACTACCGTTCGCTGGGAGTCTCGGAAGAGAACCTGATCGACGCGGGCGACAAGCCCCAGCAGCCCGATTCGGCCCGCTTAAGAAGCGGGATTTAGGAGCGACAGTCCGCATTAACCGGATTGCACGCTTCAATCCCATTGAAAACCCGCGTCCCATCCAGAACGCACGGAGCAATCCGTGCGTTTTTTTATGCGCCGCAGGAGCGATTGCGTGCACTTTTTCGTATATTTGCCGGGTACAAACCCCCAAAACCCCGAACTTATGCCGCTGTTCATTCCGAAAGAGTACACGGCCAAACTCGCTCCCGAAACGATGGAGCAGGCCATCACCTACCTCAAAGAGATTTTTCCCGACATGCTGGCCCGCAGCCTGCGCCTGCGCCGCGTCACGGCCCCGCTGTTCGTGCTTTCGAGCACGGGCATCAACGACGACCTCAACGGCGTGGAACGCCCCGTGTCGTTCCCGATCCGCGACCTGGGCGAACACCGTGCCGAAGTGGTGCACTCGCTGGCCAAGTGGAAACGCATGAAGCTCGGAGCCTACAAGATCGCCCCGGGATACGGACTCTACACCGACATGAACGCCATCCGCGCCGACGAAGAGCTGGACAACATCCACTCGCTCTACGTCGATCAATGGGACTGGGAGCGCACGATGCTCCCCGAGGAGCGCAACCTCGGCTTCCTGAAAGGGATCGTCGAAACGATCTACGAGGCGATGAAAGCCGTCGAAGAGGAGGTCTACGAACTCTACCCGCACATCACGCCCATCCTGCCCGAACGGATCACGTTCATCCAATCCGAAGAGCTGCTGCGGGAGTTTCCCTCGCTCACGCCCAAGGAGCGCGAGCAGGCCGCCGCACGGAAATACGGCGCGCTGTTCCTCATCGGCATCGGCGGCGAGCTGTCGAACGGCCAGCGTCACGACGGACGCGCCCCGGACTACGACGACTGGAGCACTCCGACCGAAGGGGGATTCAAAGGGCTCAACGGCGACATCATCGTCTGGAACCCGGTTCTCGAAAACGCCTTCGAGTTGTCGAGCATGGGTATCCGCGTGGACCGCGAGGCGCTCGAACGGCAGCTGTCGATCTGCGGATGTCCCGAGCGGCGCGAGATGGAGTTCCACCGGATGCTGCTCGAAGGGCGTCTGCCGCTCTCGATCGGCGGCGGTATCGGACAATCACGGTTGTGCATGTTCTACCTGCGGTGCGCCCATATCGGCGAGGTGCAGGTCAGCATCTGGCCCGAGCAGATGACCGCCGAGTGCGCCGCCCACGGCATCTACCTGAAATAAGCCCGCCCAAGAGCCGCCCGCCTAAAAGGCGGGTTTTAGGAGGGGGGGGCTTCGGAACGCTTTCCGTCCGGTTCTGCGCCTCTCCCGCCATTGCGAGGCCCGGCTAAGAGCCGGATTTTAGGGCGCGACGGAATGTCAGGACGCTTTCCACCCTCATCTGCGCCTTTCCGTCATTGCGAGGCATCGCAGATGCCGTGGCAATCCGATCGGAAAGTCGTGACCTTGCAACGCATTCAGAGGCGAATTTAAGGGCTGCTGAAACATCTTATACCTCGCCCATATTGAAAAACCCCGCACTTTCCGGTGCGGGGTTTAGTTGTGCAACCGAAAAAAAGCGGCGGGCAAAGGAAAACTCTGAAGAATTCAATAATCAGTGACGCAACTCACACCTTTGCTCCGCCGCATGCCATTCCGGCCCGGTATCTGCTGTTTCATACGACAAAGATAAATAAAATTTCCCATTACACACTATATAGGGTGTAATAAAATTTTATTTCCAAGTCATCTTTGCACCATGAAGCCGAGAAGCCCGAAAAGAGTGAACAACTCATTGACCTCAGCCGTTGCGTGGAAATTGAAACAACTCCGCGTTGCCAAAGGGTTCTCGCAGGAATATGTAAAGGAAAACACCGGAGTAAACATACAACGCAGCGAATCCAGCACGACAACCGTATCCCTGATTACGTTGGATATTCTCTGCAAATTCTACGGCACCTCGCTGAAAGAGTTTTTCAACACTCTCGACATCGAATAAATGCCTATACAACCGTGGCGCGATACAATGCTTTTAGAAGCAATAGCGGGCAGGCTCAAAGAACTGCGCGCGAAGAAAGGTGTTTCGCAGGAAATCGTCTATGAAGATACGGGCGTGCACATCGGCAAGATCGAAACAGCCCGATACAATATCACACTGTCAGCACGCTTTCCAAACTCTGCAACTATTACGGCATCACGCTGAAAGAATTTTTCGACTAACAACATGGATAACTCTCGATGCGATTACGACCTCTTGGAGACGGTAGCCCGGAAGCTGAAACAGCTCCGGGAAGCAAAGGGTTTATCCCAGCGAATCGTTTATATCGACACGGATTTCAACATCGGCAAAATCGAAGTCGGAAAGACGAATATCACCATCAGTACGCTATCCCGACTCTGTAAATATTACGGCACCTCGCTGAAAGAGTTTTTCAACGAACTCGACCAATAAATCAAGCCCCTGCTTCAAAAGAAGCAGGGCGTCATTCCGAGCGAACGGAAGTGAGCGCGGGAATCCGAAGAATGCGTTGTAAGGTCACGGCTTCCGATCGAATTGCCGCGTCGCCTGCGGCTCCTCGCAATGACAATAGAGGCTCAAGCCGCCGTTGCATCTGACTGAAGAGGCGCAGTACCGGACGGAAAGCGCTCCGAAGCAACCATTGCCCCTTGAACCCCACCTCTTAGGTGGGTCATTCCGAGCGAACGGAGGTGAGCGTGGGAATCCGATAAATGCAATTGTAAGGTTACGACTTTCCAATCAGATTGCCGCGTCGCTACGCTCCTCGCAATGACGAAAAAGGCGCAGATAAGGGTGGAAAGCGTCCTGACATTCCGTCGCGCCCTAAAATCCGGCTCTTAGCCGGGCCGAGCAATGACAGGAGAGGCGCAGTACCGGACGGAAAGCGTTCCGAAGCAACCACCGCCCCTAAAACCCGCCTCTTAGGCGGGCGGCTCTTGGGCGGGCGGAGTTATTTCCCTGTGGCCGGCTGATCGGGCGTCTTGCCCTCTTTCTTACTCTTGTTGTAGAGGAATCGCTTGATCTTCTGCGTGGGGGTCTTGATGAAATCCTCCTTCTCCTCGACCACCTCCGAGATGCGCGAAAAACGGTTGACCTTGGCGTTCACGAAATCCATGATCTCCTTCTTCAGCTGCTCGGTCTTAGCCTCCCAAGCCTCCTTCTTGCTCTCCCACTCCTCGCGCCAGTCGTCGATCATTGACTCGATCTCCTCCCGGTTGAAGTGCACGAGGGCTATGAGACGCCCCTCCTGCTCCGTGACGATCGAATCGGCGATGCAGACGTGCGAATTCAGCACCGTTTCGATGTCCTCGGGATAGATGTTCTCGCCCCCGGGCCCCACGATCATATTCTTCAGACGGCCTTTGATGTAGAGCCATCCGTCCTTGTCGAACTCCCCGAGATCGCCCGTGCGGAACCAGCCGTCGGCCGTGAAAGCCTCCTTCGTGGCCTCGGGATTCTTGAAATATCCCACCATCGCGCTCGGCGTGCGGGCCACGATCTCGCCCTGCCGGGTTTCGGGATTGACATTCTCCAAACGCAGTTCGACCCCCGGCGCCTGGGGGCCCGTCGATCCGAGACGCACTTGCGAGGGAGCGGCTCCGGCCAGCAGCGGCGCGGTCTCGGTCAGCCCGTAGCCGATGGCATAGGGCACTTTCGCTTCGAGCAGAAACCGTTCGGCCCCGCCGTCGAGCTTCGCTCCGCCGATGCCGAGGAAGCGCAGGCGGCCTCCGAAGAGCTTCAGGAGCTTCTTGCCGGCCATGCGGTTGAGATAGCGGCGCATGAAGCCGATCCGGTAGAGCATGCGCCAGAAGCGCGTGGAGTTGAATTTGGCGAGCACCTGATGGCGGTAGATCTTCTCGATGACCAGCGGCACGATCAGCATCACCGAGGGACGGATGGCCCGCAGGGCGGGCATCAGCGCCGACGCCGTGGGCGGACGGTCGAGATAGACGATCCGGGCGCCCATCGAGAAGGGATAGATCATGCCGATCGAACATTCGTAGGTGTGCGACAGGGGCAGCACCGAGAGGAACGTATCGTCGCCGCCGACCGGGAAAATCGCCTCCGAGATGGCACCCTGCGCGCACAGCGCCGCATGGGTCAGCATCACGCCCTTGGGCTTCGAGGTCGTGCCCGAGGTGTAGATGATCACGGCGAGGTCGTCGGGTTTGGGGATGCCGGTCGAACCCTCCTCGCGGACGCGCTGGGCGATGACGCCGAGATTCTTGGTGCGGACCACGACGTTGAGCCGTTCGATGGTGTCGCGGGAGAGTTTGGTGAAGAGTTTGTCGGAAACCAGCAGCGCCTTGGCCTCGGAGTGTTCGATGATCATGTCGAGCTCCTCGCCCGAGAAGTCGGGCAGGATCGGCACGGCGATCATGCCGGCCGAGGTCACGGCGAAGTAGCAGACGCCCCAGTTGGGCATGTTGCTGCTCAGCAGGGCCACCTTGTCCCCGGCGCGAAGCCCCGCTCCGGTCAGGATTTCCTGCACTTTGGCAATACGACGGCCCGCCTCGGCGTAAGTCACGTCTTCGCCCTCGAACATCGAAAAGGCGATTTTCGACGCGAACTTCTCCACGCTGCTGCGGGCCAGTTCGTACAATGTATTGATTGTCATGGTACGTTCTCGTTTATGTGCGTTGAGATAACGCAAAAGTCCGGGGCGAAATTACTAAATTCCGGCGAAAAAACACTACTTTTGAGACAAAATAACAGCATGCTCGACCTTCTGAACATCAAAAAACTTGCCGCCGATGCGGGCTTCGACCTCTGCGGCGTCGCGCCGTGCCGCCACCTGTCCGAGGGCGAAGCGCGGTTCCGGGCATGGCTGGCGCGCGGCGGGCAGTCGTCGCTGGGCTACATGGAGCGCAACGCCGAGAAGCGTTTCGACCCCCGGCTGCTGGTCGATGGGGCCCGCACGGCCGTCGTCTGCGCCGTCTCCTACAAGAACGCCGCCTCGGAGGGCTATCCGGCCGGACACCGCACCAAAATCGCCTCCTACGCCTGCACGGCGGACTATCATACGACCATCCGCACCATGCTCGCACAGCTGTTCGAGGCCCTGCGCGCGGCATATCCCGGGCTCGGAGGCCGGGCGTTCACCGACACGGCGCCGCTGGCCGAAAAGCAGCTGGCCGCAGAAGCCGGACTGGGCTGGATCGGACGCCAGTCGCTGCTCGTGACGCCGCAGTTCGGCACCTGCGTCCTGCTGGGCGAGCTGATCCTCACCGACGAGGCCGACGCCTACGACACGCCATTCGGAGAGGAGCGCTGCGGCACGTGCCGCCGGTGCGTCGAAGCCTGCCCCACGGGGGCCATCGCCCCGGACCGGACCATCGACACCGCGCGCTGCATCTCGTGCCGCACCATCGAGAAGGTCCCGGAGAGCGACGCCAGCCTCGACGGCTGGATCTTCGGCTGCGACTGCTGCCAGAGCTGCTGCCCCTGGAACCTGCGCGCGCCGCGGCACCGCAACGCGGCGTTCGACCCCGTGTTCGACCCGCTGGCGATGGACGCCGCGGCATGGCTGGGGATGGACGAAACGGCGTTCGAGGCCCTCTGCGGCCGCACGCCGTTGACCCGCAGCGGACTGGCTCGCATCCGGGAAAACGTCCGCCGGAACATAGCCCCCGAAGAGCCCTCGAAACGCTGAACCGACCTCCCCGCCCCTCGTTTCCGACACGGCAAACCCGACCCGCCCCGGCAGAGCCCACCCCGGCTCCCCTACTCCAACGCGACACGGCACGACCCGATCCCGGTAGCATCCAACGTCGCCCGACCCGGCCCAACACGCCCCCGGCACCGCCCAACACAACCCCAGCCCCCCGGCACCGCCCAACACACACGCCCCCGCCGGGCACGAAAAAAGCGGGTCCCGGAAATCCGGAACCCGCCGTATGACAGTCGTTCGTCCGCGAACTACTTCGACAGCTCGGCCAGCGCGGCCTTGGCGCTCTCGGCAGCAGGACCTGCGGTCACCTTCTGGAAAGCGGCGATGGCCTGCGGCTTCATCTCCTTGGCGTTGTAGGCTGCGCCCAGCAGGTAGTACATCAGGCTCTTGTCCTCGGGATCGGTCTGAGCGTCGGCGGCGGTCTGGGCCAGCTCGATCACCTTGGCGTAATCCTTCTTGTTGGCATAAGCCTGCAAACGGACCTTCTCGGCCAGCGCGCTCGCCGGATTCTTGGCCAGCATGGCGTCGGCTGCGGCGATGATGCCGTCGAAATTGTTGGCCTCCTGCAACTTGGCCACCATGTTATTGGTGTAGAGCGTGATCATCTCCTTGGCCTTGGCGGCAGCCTCGGCGTATTTGGGGTGCGTCTTGGCCGCAACGGCCTCGTAGATCTCCATACCCCGCTCGTACTGAGCCATATCGCCCGTGTTCATGAACATCTCGCAGTAGCTCATTGCCAGGTTCAGCGCCATGTCCGTATTGTCGGGGTCGGCCTTGTAGCCCTTCTCGAAGATGCCGGCGGCCGTCGCGTAATCCTTGTTGTTGAAAGCGTCGCCGCCCTGAATCTGATACATCTTGGCGACCCAGCCGTTGGCCTTGGCCATCTGGTTCATGTCACCGTAGAGTTCGGCCAGCTCGGCGGACTTGGTGAAATTCTTCAGCGCCTCGTCGTAGTTCTTGCCTTTCAGCGCCCCGCCGCCCAGCATGAAATAGCAGTTGGGGAGCGTCTTCTTGGCGGTTGCCACCAGCGAAGCGGCATCTTCGTTGTCCATCCCCTGGTCGATCACCTGCTCGAACTTCGCGGCGGCGCCGGCGAAATCCTTGGCGCCGTAAGCGGCCGCCGCCTCGTTGTAAATTGCCGTGAGATCCTGCGCCGAGAGCGATACCGCCGCCAGCAGCGCGACTACCGATACGAATAACTTTTTCATTGTCTTACTATTCGATTTTTAAGTTTTTCAGTCCGTGCACCCCGCCCGGAGATGCGTCGGTTGCAAAAGTATAAAAAAAATTCCTTTTTTACCAAATCTATCCGCGCAAACCCGCGAAAAAATCGTTCATCAGCGCTTCGCACTCTTCGCGGAGCACGCCCCGCGTCACGGTGGTCCTGGGATGGAACACGTTTTCGGAGTAGCGGCGGTAGCCCTTCTTCGGGTCGTCGGCGCCCCACACCACGCGGCTCACCTGCGCCCACCCGGCGGCTCCGGCGCACATGATGCACGGCTCGACCGTCACATACAACGTGCACTCCTGCAAATATTTGCCCCCGAGCGTCGCGGCCGCGGCCGTCAGGGCCTGCATTTCGGCGTGGGCCGTGGGGTCGGCGAGCGTCTCCACGAGGTTGTGGCCCCGTCCGATGACGGCGTCCCCCGCCACGACGACGGCTCCGATGGGCACCTCCTGTTCTTTTAACGCCTTTTGCGCCTCGTTTAGTGCCAGGCGCATGAATTTTTCGTCGGTTTGCAGCTGATTCATCGCATTTTTTTGCAAAGGTAAAAATTTTCACTATATTTGCCCAAGCAGTTCCGGCTGCGACGTTCTTGACATACGATAAAGTTTATTTTTATAAGGCATTAGCTTTTTTCTTTCGACAGAAATCTGGAAAATTTCAGCAAGAAGAAGTTATAGAGTTGATGCTCGTGTTGTTTCAACGCGGGCGTTATCTATGATTCTTCTTGCGGGTATTCCAGAACCTCTGTCGAGATCATACGAATTTCGTCCGCGTTTTTTCGGGCGGGCGGAGTTCGCCGAGGTTCGGAAAACCCGACGCCCGTTCCACAACGCGGGCGGATTCTATGGTTTTCTGTGCGGGTATTCCAGAACCTCGGTGGCAATCATACGAATTTCGTCCGCGTCTTTCGTTTTACGTGGGCCCCTCGGACCGAGCTCTGGTAACCCTTCAAGCAATAAGCGCACATTAGCCCGCGGCGGGGCGTGCATACGGCACGTCCCGCCATCGTTTTTTTGGACTTTTCCTTTCCGAATCCGGAACCTTTTTGCTAACTTTGCGTTTTGCAACAACAAAACGAACGAACATATTTCCATTTCCGCCATGTACAGAACCCATACCTGCGGCTGCCTCAGGGCCTGCAACGTCAACGAAACCGTCACCCTGGCCGGGTGGGTGCAGAAAATCAGAAACCTCGGGGCCATGACCTTCATCGACCTCAGGGACCGTTACGGTATCACCCAGATCGTCGTCGAGGAACACTCCCCGGCCGAAGCCCGCGCCGTGGCCTGCTCGGTGGGCCGCGAATGGGTCATCCAGGTCGTCGGCAAAGTCATCGAACGCGAGTCGAAGAACCCGAAGATGGCCACCGGGGACATCGAGGTGGCCGCCCAGAAGGTGGTCGTGCTGCACGAAGCCGAGGTGCCCCCCTTCACCATCGAGGAGGTGTCGGACGGCGGCGACGACCTGCGCATGAAGTACCGCTACCTCGATCTGCGGCGTCCGCCCCTGCAACGCAACCTGATTCTGCGTCACAAGATGGCCCAGGAGATCCGCCGCTTCCTCTCCGACGAGGGATTCCTCGAAATCGAGACCCCCTGTCTGGTGGGTTCCACTCCGGAGGGCGCCCGCGACTTCGTGGTGCCCAGCCGCATGTCGCCCAACCAGTTCTACGCCCTGCCGCAGTCGCCGCAGACCCTCAAACAGCTGCTGATGGTCGCCGGCTACGACAAATATTTCCAGATCGTGCGCTGCTTCCGCGACGAGGACCTGCGCGCCGACCGTCAGCCCGAGTTCACCCAGATCGACTGCGAAATGTCGTTCGTCGAGCAGGAGGACGTGCTCGAAATCTTCGAACGCTGGGCCAAGCACATGTTCAAGCACGTGATGGGCATCGAGCTGACCGAGCCGCTGCGCCGCATGCCGTGGATCGAGGCGATGGAGAAATACGGCTCGGACAAACCCGACCTGCGCTTCGGCATGGAGTTCGCGGAGATCACCGACCTCGCCAAAGGGCACGGTTTCAGCGTGTTCGACGATGCCGAGTACATCACCGGATTCGCCGCTGAGGGCTGCGCCGCGTACACCCGCAAGCAGATCGACGCCCTGACGGAGTTCGTCAAGCGGCAGCAGATCGGCGCCAAGGGCCTCATCTGGATTCGTGTCGAGGAGGGCGGCGTGAAGTCGTCGATCGACAAGTTCTACGCCCCCGAGGAGGTGCGCGCGATGGCCGAACGCTGCGGCGCAAAGGCCGGCGACATGGTTTTCATCCTCTGCGGCAAGAAGTTCAAGACGCTGACGCAGCTGTGCGCCCTGCGTCTTGAAGTGGCTCAGCAGCTGGGCCTGCGCGATCCGCAGAAGTTCGCACCGCTGTGGGTGGTGGATTTCCCGCTCTTCGAGTGGGACGACGAGACGCAGCGCTACTACGCCGTGCACCATCCCTTCACGGCCCCCAAGCTCGAAGACGTGCAATATCTCGACAGCGACCCCGGGCGCGTGCGGGCCAACGCCTACGACTTCGTATGCAACGGCACGGAGATCGGCGGCGGCTCGATCCGTATCCACGACTCGAAATTGCAGGAGAAGATGTTCGAACTGCTGGGCTTCACGCCCGAGGAGGCGCAGAAGC
>ERZ1673753.1234-NODE-1234-length-24644-cov-95.476229_pt1 | contig 24644 bp, 18 predicted proteins | sample MGYA00580201_ERZ1673753 | MGnify/ENA primary metagenome ERZ1673753 (study PRJEB41218, sample SAMN15661747) | gut metagenome | host: Homo sapiens | place: Canada: London | collected 2015-08-20/2019-03-30 | study: EMG produced TPA metagenomics assembly of... | reverse complement strand
GGGGCGCACATTGTGCGCCTGCGGACGTTTGCCTTATTGCCGGATGGCGGAATATGCGGAATATTAGGTAAGGCCCATCGTCCCCTACAAATTGTTTGCAGGTTTGTGACAAATGGTTTATGGTTCTCTCCGGCGCGATGAGGGCATCGCGCCCTACAGATGAACCAAACGAACCTACAAATAAAATAGCCGCAGCGGTGGGGGAATGGCTCCCTGCCGCTGCGACTGTTTTCGATTTATCCTATAATTTATTCTATATTCTATTATAATTAAAGTTTTTTCGCCGAAGCCTTTTTTCAAAAAAACTGGAAAATCCCCGTAATCGCTACCAGATTGTATCTTTCGTCGGCTGTTCTTTGATCAGGCCGGTGCGGTAGGCGGAGATGAGGCGGTGGAGGTCGGCCACCTGGGCGTACAGATTGGCGCCCTCGTCCATATGTTCCACCAGAACGCGGTCGGTGTGGTTATCGTCCACCACATCCACGCGGGACAAAATATCCAGGTTTTCCTGCACTGCTTTGGCGGTGTTTTCAAATGGCTGGTGGGTGCGCAGGCTCATGCCGTGGCTGGAATACACCAGCGTGTACCCCGCAATACCGGTGCGCTCGTGGTAAGCGCGGCAGAACCCGCCGTCAATCACCAACAAGCGCCCGCCGCCCTTGATGGGGCTTTCGCCGGCTTTTTCCCGCACGGGTACATGGCCGTTCACAATGTGGCAGTTGGCCGTTAAGCCAAACTCCGCCAGGATGCGGCAGCAGATGGCCGCATCATCGTACCAGGTATAGTAGGGATCCTTGATCTCCTTGTGGGTTTCTGGGTCCTCAATGTACAGCCGTTCAAAGGTGGTCATGGCGCTGCGGCCAAACAGCGGGGAGAGCTTGCCGCACCACAAGTACCACAAAAAGTCCTGCCCGCTCTGCCGCTCCGGCGAGCCCTCCGGCGCAAAATAGCCCAGGCGGGCGCGCAGGTCACAGTAATCCAGCAGCGCGCGGCCCCGCAGGGAATGGCCCTCAAACGTTTCGGCGGCAAATTCGCCCTCGTCCGTCAGGGGCACCGCACCGTGGTACAGCAGGCAGCCGTTCTCAATGTGGTATACGCTGCCCTTGGCATACAGGAAGGCAACGTGCTTTTGCAGCTTTTCGCTGTGGCGGAAGGATGCCACCAGCTTGTCCAGCACAAACTTTTCGTCGGCATTCAGGCGGGCCGGGTTCTCTGGATCTACCGTGGGGAAGTTGCGGTCCCGCAGGGGATAGTTCTTGCCAAAATAATCCACCGTTCCGGCTTCGTAATCAATGCGGCGCAAAAAATCCCGCCCCTGCATCTTGAAATCCGGGTTGCGGTCGATCACTTCGCACTCCAGCTTCAGCATCAGGATGGTGATGGCCTTGTGCATGACAGCACAGCGGTGCAGCATTCCGTCCGTGTAGGGGCCGCGGGTGGCGTCGGTGTGCGGCATCCAAATGGTCAGATCCTCATTGCCGTAATACTGCTCCGCCATGCGCAGCAGGTGGCGCAGATTGATGCCGTAAAAATCTTCAATCATGCCGTGGTTGTGGTAGGCAAGGGTGGTTTTCAGCACCGTGCAGCAGCACAGCGCGCTGCCAGCGGCGGCACCCATCCACACAACGTCGTGGTTGCCCCATTGGAAATCCACGTTGTGGTGGGTCATCAGTCGGTCCAGGATCAGGTCCGGGCGGGGGCCGCGGTCAAACAGGTCACCAATAATGTGCAGCTTGTCCACCGCAAGGCGCTTGATCAGCTCACACAGGCGGATGATGAAAGCGTCCGCGCGGTCATTGGCGATAATGCTGCCCACGATCTGGCCATAGTAGAGGGTTTTGTTGTGGTCCTCAAAGTGGGCGTGCAGAAGCTCGTCAATGATATGCCCACAGCCCTGCGGCAGGCAGGAACGCACATATTCCCGTGTGTGCTTGGACGAAACAAAGCGGCATACATCGATCAGGCGCAGCAGCGTCTGGCGATACCAGGCTTCCAGCTCAAAGCGTTCCGGGTAGCGGGCCTTGAGCAGGGGCAGCTTGCGCGCCGGGTAGTAGATCAGGGTGGCAAGCTCGGCACGGATGGCCTTGGGCACGTTTTCACCCAGGACAAGATCAACTTTTTCGCGGATAACACCGGAAGCGGAGTTCAGCAGGTGGATAAAAGCCTCGTCTTCGCCGTGCAGGTCACTGATATAATGCTCGGTGCCCTTGGGCAGCTTGGCGGTGGCTTCCAGGCTGATAACGGCGCTGGCAGCCGCGGCCTGGGTGGGATAATCCCGTGCCAGCAGCGAAAGATACTTTAACTCTGCCACGCTGGTGGTGGGGATAGTAGTGGAATTGGAACCCATGGAACAGTATTCTCTCCTTTTTGAAGGGCTTGAATCAAAGCACGCAATTGTATTATTGTTGCAAAAATTGGTACTTTTATTGTACGCTGTCCCATGCGGTGCGTCAATCGGAAAAGTGCCGAAAAACCTTGTGCTGCATCCGTTATATTTGACTATTTGATAATCCTTGCCCTACAAAATGGCAGGGCTTGCCGGGGGAGGATGATGTTGTAATAGGATAAAATACAGAAAACTGGCGCACCATGCAAACAAGGTTTTCAATAGAAGAGAGGAAAAATTGGCATAAATACACCGTCCTGCTCAAAAGTGATTGACTTTTTGCGTGGGGAACGGTATGATACGGTTGTAATCAAAAAGAAAGCATCTTTTGTGAGAACGCCGTTACTGACGCCGTTCTCATTTTCTTTATCAAATAGAAATAGCAGCACCGCCCGCGGGTAATACCATATCGCGGGCGGTGCTGTTTTGCTGTAAAAAACAAACCCCGCCGCCGGATGGCGGAGGGGCCTGCGTGAGGATTCTTAACTTGTCTCTTTGTTCTTCGGTGAACGCCCTGTATCAAAATTTTGCCCTTAGTGCTGGGGGTTCAGGATGGTACGCCAGTCAAGGTCGCCGTGCTCCAGGCCGTGGATCAACACCTCGGCAGTGGCAATGTTGGTGGCAACCGGAATATTGTGCACATCGCAGATGCGCAGCAGGTTCATCTCGTTGGGCTCCGAGGGCTTAGCGCAGATGGGGTCACGGAAGAAAAGCAGCATGTCCACTTCATCGCAGGCGATGCGGGCAACGATCTGCTGGTCACCGCCGTGGCCGCCCGGCAAAAAGCGCTGTACGTTCAGGCCGGTGGCTTCGGCCACAAGCCGCCCCGTGGTACCCGTGGCGATCAGCCTGTGCTCGCTCAGAATCTGCCGATAGGCAATGCAGAACTGAACCATCAGTTCTTTCTTTGTATCATGTGCAACAAGGGCAATCGTCATAAGAAATCCCCCACTTTCTATAAGTTGCAGCATAGCATGGCTATGCGTTTTTTATCAAAAACAGGTCAGCGGAATGCGCTCGCCCAAAATGCGGCCCGCAAGGGCGTGCCCGGCAATGGCGGCGGGGCAGTCCTGCGGCAGGGCGGTGCCTGCGGCACCGGCGCGCTGCAAGGTGCGGCTTTCCGGGATAGCGGCAATCAGCTGCAAACCAACGGTGTCAATGCACTCGTCCAGGTCAAACACCGCAGCATCCTTGCCAAAACTGGAACGGGACACACGGTTCATCACCAGCCGCACGGCGCTGGCGGGGCGGCCGCTCTGTAACAGGGCATCCGCCACAATGCGCCCATCCCGCAGGGCGACCGGGTCCGGCGTTAAAACAACCAGTGCGCGGTCCGCCAAGCGGTTGGCGGCGGTAAACGGTGCGCCCATGCCCGCTGCAGTATCCAGCAGGATATAATCAAAATATTCCCGCATGGCCAAAATCAGCCCGGCCAGCGGTGCTGCGCGGACCTCACCGCCCTCATAGGGAGCGCTGATGACCGACAGCCCAGGGTACAAGGGGCTGGGCACAATAGCTTTGCTGCCATCACACCGACCGCACAGAACATCCTCGATATCGTAAACCGTCTTGCCGTATACCCCGGCAATCATGTCCACACTGCGCAACCCGGAATCCAACTCGATCAGCAGGACGCGGCGGCTCCAGGCACCCAACTGGGCACCCAGCAGGACCGATACGGTGCTTTTGCCCGTGCCGCCCTTGCCGGAGCAGATCATAATGGTTTGCGCGTTCATATGGTGGAAGTCCTCGCTCTCTTGTAGGTGTTGCCCTACAAAAGAGAGAACACCTCTTTTATTATTCTATCACAAAGAATACAGCGAAACAACTGCTTTAACTATGGAAAATTGCTGAAATTTGTGCATCGGTTGCCGACAATTCCTACAAACCCATAAGTTTAATGGAAGCCCCCGCAGCCGCACAAACACACGTATATATATTATTATAAAGGAAAAGCAGGGGACAGTGCAAGTAGTTTTGAAAAGTCATACTTTTTGCTTTTACAGAAACGGTTGTCCGCCGATGAACGGCTGTTATAGAATGCAAACGTTTGAGCAGTTACAGCGGGTGCGGTTGGTTCCACGCACGGCGCAGGCGGGCAAGGGCGTGCTTTTCCAGCCGGGATACATAGCTGCGGCTGATGCCGAACTGTGCGGCAATCTGCTGCTGCGTCTGCGGGGCGGCGCCATTCAGGCCGTACCGCAAGGTCAAAATCTGCTGCTCGCGCTCTGGCAGGGCGGTAACCAGCTGGCGCAGCTGAGCGGCGGCATCCCGCAGTTCGCAGTCTTCTTCCATTGTGGCCAGGTCGGGCAGAACATCCGCCAGGGTCAGCATGCCGCTGTCCGCGCTGGTTTCCAGCGGCTCCTGCAAAGAAACGGTGCCTGCTTCGCGCCGGGTGTGGCGCAGTTGCATCCGCAGCTCGTTTTCAATGCAGCGGCTGGCGTAACTGGCAAAGCGGGTGGTGCGGGCGCAGTCATAGGTATCTACTGCTTTAATCAGGCCGATGGTGCCGATGCTGATAAAATCATCCTGCCCGCCGGAAACGGTATAATACTTTTTTACAATATGTGCCACCAGCCGCAGGTTGTGGCAGATCAGCGTTTCACGCGCGGCGGCATCCCCGGCGCGCATGGCGGCGAAGGCGGCTTGTTCCTCCTTGGCGGAAAGCGGCTTGGGAAAGCTGCCAGTTTCCAGCCGGAGGGCCAGGTAGAGCAGATGCGAAGCAGCCGACTGCAAAAAAAGCCATAAAATCCCGATCATAAGACTTCACCCCTGCACCATGGGTATGCGGGCGGCGGGAAAAAGATGACGCGGGATTTTGGGGGCGGGAGAAATGTGGTAATGCCGATGCGCTGGAAACGCAGTCCACCAACTGCGGTAATAATATTACCTACCTGCTGGAACGGGAAAAAATCCCCTGCCGTAGCATCATTCTGTGCCAGGATGCCACGATGCAGCGCCGCATGGAGATGGGGCTGCGCAAGTACCGCCCGCAGGGGATGGAAATCATCAACTATGCGGCATACCAGGCCGAAGTGGTGGCGCAGGGCAGCCAGCTGATCTACCGGGAAGCAATCCCCGGCATGTGGGCGGTGGATCGGTATGTGAACCTGTTGATGGGGGGGAAAAAAAATCCCCCGTTTGACGGATAACGACGCCGGGTGCGGCCCCAACGGCAAAAATTATATTGCGCATGATGACATCCCACCGGAGGTACAGGCGGCATTTGAACGGCTGCAAGCGGTTTATGGCACCCAGACCCGCGCGGCCAACCCGCTGTATGCCAGCAAATAACCGTTGAACATTCTTGCTAATTGTTGTATAATATTGAACATTCTGGATTGAAACGTGCAACATATGGCACGGGCACAGAGGGAAAGGAAAACAGAATGGAAGTTACAACAAAAAAGCAGAACAGAAGAAAAATTGTCATTGGCGTGTTGATTGCCGTGGTGGTGCTGGTGGCGGCGGTCATTGCGTTTGCCAGCAGCTACCTGGTCAATTATGCCATTGGGCGCAGCGGGGACGGCGGTGACCGTGAGGTGGCGCTGGATGTGGAAGCCCCCACGGATGGCGTGGAACAGTTGATTGCCGAAAACCGCGCCGTACAAAAGCAGGCCAATGAGGAATTTTTGCAGCAGAATCCCGGCCAGACGGTGCAGATCACGGCAGCGGACGGCCTGCGGCTGAACGGCGTGTATTACCCCAATGCGGGCAGCCACCTGTGGGTGATTGCCCTGCACGGCTACCGCGGCAACCATACCGGCGTGACCAACCTGGCCCAGCACTACTACGATGCAGGCTACCAGGTGCTGGCCCCTGATCTGCGCGCCTGCGGCGACAGTGAGGGCGATTATGTCGGCATGGGCTGGCTGGACCGCAAGGATGTGCTGCAATGGATCGACTGGGTGCTGGCGCAGGACAGCGAAGCTGAAATTGTGCTGCACGGCGTTTCCATGGGTGCCGCCACCACCATGATGACAGCAGGGGAGGACACCCCGGAACAGGTAAAAGTGTTTGTGGAGGACTGCGGCTACACCAGCGTGTGGGATATTTTTTCCAGTGAGCTGAAACTGCGGTTCGGCCTGCCGGAGTTCCCAATTCTGTATACCGCCAGCGCCACGGCAAGAGCCAAAGCGGGCTATGGCTTTAAGGAAGCATCCGCCCTGCAGCAGGTGCAGAACTGTGAAAAGCCGATGCTGTTCATCCACGGCACCGCGGATGATTTTATCCCCTATGAGATGATGGGTACCCTGTATAACGCCAAACCCGGCACCAACAAGGCCACTCTGACCGCCGAGGGCGCAGGCCACGGCGAGGCGATGGATGTTCTGGGTGATACCTATTGGAATACCGTGTTTGACTTTGAAGGCCAGTACATGGCCGGCTGAGCGTTTGCCAAAACAAAGAATAACATAAGGCAATACCGCACAATTCCCGCCTTACGGCTTAAGCACCGCTTCGGCGGCTGCGGCACGGCATCTGCGTTGCCAAAATGCTCGATAATGTCGGGTTGCGGTACCCGCATCGTGCTTCGGGGGCAAAAGCCCCTCGCACTCTGCGACCGCTGCCCCTGCTTCGGTTCGCTGTTTCCGCCACTGGCGGCGCTCACCTTTGCAGCATCCAGTATTATCTGCGCTTTTGGCTTAGCATCTGCCGTACCTCGCTCGCCGTATCGGCACTTAGAATTATGCGGTATTGCCATAACAAAAAGGCCGTTGTGCAGTTTGGCTTGCACAACGGCTTTTGAATTATAATTTGAACGATGAAAGGGAAAGCCTGAAAAATCAGAACTTGAAGCTGTCCTTCAGGGTGACGATGCGGTTGTAAACGTGGGGGTTCTTGCTGTCCGGCGTAAAGTAACCGGTGCGCACGAACTGGAACCGCTCGCCGGGCTTGGCATCGGCCAGGCTCTCTTCCAGCTTGGCGTGGTCAATGACCTGCACGCTGTCGGGGTTCAGGTAATCCTTGAAGTCAGCGCCATCGGGAATGCCGTTCATGTTGGCTTCGGTAAACAGCTTATCGTACAGGTGGATCTCAGCGTCCACGCAGTGCTCGCAGCTGACCCAATGGATGGTGCCGCGCACCTTGCGGCCATCGGCGGGGTTGCCGTTGCGGGTTTCCAGGTCGGCTTCGGCATGGATGGTCACCACATTACCGGCTTCGTCCTTGTCCACGCCGGTGCAGCGCACCAGGTAAGCGCCCATCAGGCGGACTTCGCTGCCCAGGGTCAGGCGCTTGAACTTCGGCGGGGGAACCTCAAAAAAGTCGCTCTTGTCGATCCAGACTTCCTTGGTAAAGGCAACCGGGCGGGTGGTGGTGTCGTTGGCATCGCGGTTGGGGTTATTGGGCAGGTCAAAATACTCAACCTGGTCAGCCGGGTAGTTGTCGATCACCAGCTTGACCGGCTCCAGAACGGCAACGCGGCGGGCGGCGTTCAGCTCCAGCTCGGCGCGCAGCACGGCTTCCAGCTGGCGCATATCCACCAGGCTGTCTGCCTTGGCAACACCGGCGGTGCGCACAAACTCAAAAATGCTGGTGGGGGTATAGCCGCGGCGGCGCAGACCGCACAAGGTGGGCATGCGGGGGTCATCCCAGCCATCCACAATGTTCTTTTCCACCAGTTCGCGCAGGTAGCGCTTGCTCATGACGGTGTTGGTCACATTCAGGCGGGCAAATTCGCGCTGCTTGGGGAAGCCGGCACCAAAAATATTGGTCACGACCCACTCATACAGGGGGCGGTGGTTCTCAAATTCCAGGCTGCACATGGAATGGGTGATGCCCTCAATGGCGTCCTGAATGGGGTGGGCAAAGTCATACAGGGGGTAGATGCACCACTTATCGCCCTGGCGGTGGTGGGAAACATGCTTGATGCGGTAAATCGCCGGGTCACGCAGGTTCATGTTGGGGCTGGCCAGGTCGATTTTGGCGCGCAGGGTCTTTTCGCCATCGGCAAACTCGCCCGCGCGCATCCGGCGGAACAGGTCGAGGTTTTCTTCCGGGGTGCGGTCGCGGTAGGGGGAAGGACGGCTGGGCTTACCGGCATCGTTGCCGCGGTATTCCTGCATCTCCTCGCGGGTCAGGTCATCCACATAGGCTTTGCCTTCCTGAATGAGCTTTTCGGCGTATTCATAGCACTTTTCAAAGTAATCGCTGCCGTAAAAAATGCCGCCGTTGGGGGTGGCACCCAGCCATTCCAGATCTTTCAGGATGCTCTGCACATACTCGTCGCCTTCGCGGGCAGGGTTGGTATCGTCAAAGCGCAGGTTAAACTTACCGCCATAGGTTTTGGCGGTCATGTAGTTGATGTAAATGGCCTTGGCGGAACCAATGTGCAGGTAGCCGTTCGGCTCCGGCGGAAAACGGGTGTGGATCTCCTTGACCTTGCCCTCGGCAAGATCCGCGTCAATGATCTCAGTCAAAAAATTGGAAAACTTTTCGTCAGCCATGTATTCCACTCCAATAAAATATTGTAGATTGTAATATTGTCGATTTTCTTAGGCAACACCGCACAATTCCCGCCTTACGGCTTAAGCACCGCTCCGGCGGCTGCGGCACGGCATCTGCGTTGCCAAAATACTCGATAATACACAAAGTATTATCTGCGCTTTTGGCTTAGCAGCTGCCGCACCTCGCTCGCCGTATCGGCACTTAGAATTATGCGGTATTGCCCTTATTTTACAATAAGCGGCAGGGTTTTGCAATATGGGGAACAGGGGCAAAATGCAGAATTGAACGTGCAAAACCGCTTTTTAAGCAAAAAAACGCTTAGCGATAGTCAATGGCAAGGGTGGGCAGACCGTTCAGGGTAAGGTCTGCAATGTTGCCATCCTTGAATTCATAGTAGCCCTGCGCGGCGATCATCGCGCCGTTGTCGCCGCAGTATTTCAGTTCCGGCAGATACACTTTCGCGCCGAGCTTCTGGGCACCATCGTTCACCAGCTGGCGCAGACGGCCATTGGCCGCAACGCCGCCCGCCAGGCAGATGGTTTTGGCGTTGGTATCCGCTGCGGCGGCCAGCAGCTTTTTGGCCAGGATCTGTGCAATGCGCTCCTGGAAGCTGGCGGCCATATCGGCCACGCGCACTTCCTCACCGCGCTGCTGGGCGTTGTGAACCTCGTTGACAACGGCAGTCTTTAAGCCGGAAAAGCTCACATTGTATTTACCCTCCACATGCGGGGTGGGCAGCTTGTAATAGTGCGGGTCGCCGGTTTTGGCGGCCTGCGAAACGCTGGGCCCGCCGGGATAGGGCAGCCCCAGGGTGCGGGCAACTTTATCAAACGCTTCGCCCGCGGCGTCATCCACCGTGCGGCCCAGAACATGGTACTTGCACCAGTCCTCTACCTGCACAATATGGCTGTGGCCGCCGCTGGCCACCAGGCAGAGGAATGGCGGCTCCAGCTGTGGGTGGGTCAGATAGTTGGCTGCAATGTGCCCGCGCAGGTGATGTACCGGCACCAGCGGCTTGCCTGCGCCGTAAGCCAGGCCCTTGGCAAAGTTGACCCCCACCAGCACGGCCCCAATCAGGCCGGGGGCAAAGGTGACGGCCACCGCGTCCACATCCGCAATAGCCATGTTGGCATCCTGCAAAGCCTGCTGCACCGTTGCGCTGATGTATTCCGCATGGCGGCGGCTGGCAATTTCCGGCACAACACCGCCGTAAAGCGCCTGTTCTTTGACGCTGGTAGAAATAACGTTGGAAATTAAATGTTTTCCATCCTCCACAATCGCAGCCGCCGTCTCATCGCAGCTCGATTCGATGCCTAAAATATACATTGTATACCCCCGTGTGAAGTTAGGAGTTAGGAGGGAGGAGTTAAGAGTTAATAGGAACGAAAAGATTTTAGCAACCTTTTATTTTGATCTGTAGGGAACGGTCTTGACCGTTCCGAAACCTTGCTACAGATGCCATGACGGGATTTGCAGCAAGGTTGGCGGGAGCATTGTAATTGCTCATTGCTCATTGCTAATTCCTAATGAACTCCTAACTCCTACTTCCTACCTCCTACCTGTTAATGTGCTTCCAGCCAGGTCTTGCCGGTGCCGACTTCGGCGGTGAGGGGGACGGAATAGGATACCACCTGCTCCATCTCCTCTTTCAGAATACGCTTGACCTGTTCCACTTCGTTTTCCGGCGCTTCCACGATCAGTTCATCGTGTACCTGCAATAGCAGGCGGGCCTGCAGTTTTTCGTCCCGCAGGCGCTGCCAGACATGCACCATGGCCAGCTTAATGATATCCGCCGCGGTGCCCTGGATGGGTGTGTTGCGGGCCATGCGCTCGCCGGAGCTGCGCACCTGGAAGTTGGAGCTTGCCAGCTCCGGCAGCGGGCGGCGGCGGCCAAACAGCGTTTCTACATAGCCCTTCTCTTTGGCGTGTTCAATGCAGTTCTGCATGTAGCCGTCCACTTTCGGGAAGGTATTCAGATACGTTTTCAAGAAAGTATCTGCCTCCTTGACCGAAATGCCGAGGTCCTTGCCCAGAGAGAACGCTCCCTTGCCGTACATGATGCCAAAGTTGATGGCCTTGGCGGAGGTGCGCAGCTCATGGGTGACATCCGATTCCGGGATGTGGTAGATCTTGGCCGCGGTGGCGCGGTGAATGTCTGCCCCGGACAAAAACGCCTGCTGCATGGCTTCATCGCCTGTAATGTGGGCCAGAATGCGCAGTTCGATCTGGGAATAGTCGGCGTCCACCAGCGTTTCGCCGGGGGCGGCCACAAAGTAGCCGCGCAGGCGGCTGCCCAGCTCGGTGCGGATGGGAATGTTCTGCAAATTCGGCTCAGTGGAGCTGATGCGTCCCGTGCGGGCTTCGGTCTGGATAAAGGTGGAATGGATGCGTCCGTCCGGCCCCAGGGCTTTCAGCAGGCCCTCCACATAGGTGGAAAGCAGCTTGGAATAGGTGCGGTACTTCAAAATATCATCCACCGCCGGGCTGTAGGCGCGCAGGCTTTCCAGCGTTTCGGCGTCGGTGGAATAGCCGCGGGCCGTTTTTTTGCGGGGCGGCAGGCCCAGCTTGTCAAACAGGGCTTCGCCCAACTGCTTGGGGCTGTTCAGATTGAACTCGTACCCGACCTCAGCATAAATGTTCTGCAAAATGCCGTTCAGCTCGGCGCGCAGGCTATCGCCGAACTGGCGGATGCCCTCGGCGTCCACCGCAAAGCCGATGCGCTCCATGTCGGCCAGCACGCGGGCCAGAGGCAGCTCCATCGTGGCCAGCAGGTCGTGGCCGCCCTGCTCGTCCAGCTTAGTGGAAAGCACATCCAGCAAGGCGGAAAGCGCCCCGGCATCCGGCGCGGCGGCGCAGGCAAAGGCGGGGGCAGCAGCGTATTCTGCCGCCAGCTGCCCGGCCTGGTAATCACTGGCCGAAGGATTCAGTAGGTAGGCAGCCAGCTTGCCATCAAACACAATGGCCGCGCCAACGCCGCCATGCTCCAGTGCAATGTGGTACAACGGCTTTGCATCAAACACACGCAGCTGCACCCCGGCGGCATCCAGCAGAGAGGGCAGGCGGTCGTTATCCAGCAGGTAAACGGAATCCCCCTGCACGGCGTACCAGCTGCCGTCCTTGTTCTGGGCCAGGTCATATCGGCCTTCCGGCGCAAGGGGCAGCAGGTCGGGCTGCACTTCCGGCAGAGTCTCTGCGCTGGCGGCAACCGCTGCCGGGGATTCATCCAGCCCCCAGCGGGCGGTCAGCTTGTGCATTTCCAGCTCAGCCAGTAGCTGGGCTGCGGCAGCCGGGTCCCCGGCAGTGCGGCAGTAGTGCTCCGGCGCAGTTTCGATGGGAGCGTCCTTGCGGATGGTGCCCAGCATGTGGGAAAGCTCGGCCAGCTCCTTGTTGGCTTCCAGCTTTTCCCGCTGTTTGGGTTTGATGGCTTTGTCGTCCAGGTGCTCATACACGCCCTGCAAACTGCCGAACTTCTGCACCAGGGCAAGGGCGGTCTTTTCGCCAATGCCGGGCACGCCGGGAATATTATCGGAAGCATCGCCCATCAGGCTTTTTACTTCGATCAGCTGCGGCGGGGCCACGCCGTATTTTTCCTGGATGGCGGCGGGGTCCATGGGCAGCGTTTCGCGGTTGGTGGCAAGCAGCACCGTGGTGGCATCGTCTACCAGCTGCAGGCTGTCCCGGTCACCGGTCGCCAGCAGGGTGGTGCCCCCGGCGGCCTCGTTGGCGGCGGCCAGCGTGCCCAGGATATCGTCCGCTTCCCAGCCGGGCTTGCTGACCTGCACAAAGCCAAGGTCGGTCAGCAGCTGCTTTAATACCGGCATCTGCTCCGCCAGCTCCTGCGGCATACCGTGGCGGGTGGCCTTGTAGCCGTCATAGGCGGTATGGCGGAAGGTGGGGGCTTTTTCGTCCCAGGCAATGGCCACAGCGTCCGGGTGGTGGGCGGAAAGCAGGTTGAGCAGGATATTCTGGAAGCCGAAAATGGCGTTGGTGTAGCGCCCATCCTTGGTTGTCAGCAGCTTGATACCGAAGTAAGCCCGGTTCACCAGACTGTTGCCATCCAAAACCAGCAGTTTCATACAGGAACCTCCGAAAAAACGAAACACATCGATCGCAATAATAAAAATAGTATATCACAAATTGCACTGGTGTGGGGAGTGTGGTAAAATAATATTTTAGCTGAAGCAAAAACAAAAGTTGGGAGAGAGTTAGAAGTTAGGAGTTAGGAGTTAGGAAGTAGGAGTTAGGAGTTATTGGTGTGCGCTGGCGCGCACAATTTTGAATGTTATGGCAACACCGCACAATTCCCGCCTTGCGGCTTAAGCACCGCTCCGGCAGCTGCGGCACGGCATCTGCGTTGCCAAAATGCTCGATAATGTCGGGTTGCGGTACCCGCATCGTGCTTCGGGGGCAAAAGCCCCTCGCACTCTGCGACCGCTGCCCCTGCTTCGGTTCGCTGTTTCCGCCACTGGCGGCGCTCACCTTTGCAGCATCCAGTATTATCTGCGCTTTTGGCTTGGCAGCTGCCGCACCTCGCTCGCCGTATCGGCACTTAGAATTATGCAGTATTGCCTTAGGTTTTATTGTTTTACCCCAAAAATTCAAAACGCGGCGCAAGCCGCACCTTTAACTCCTCACTCCTAACTCCTCGCTCTTCACTCCTGCCTATCAAAAATATGCAATTACGCAATCTAACCATTCCATATGCACAGCCTGCGGTGTTTGCGCCGATGGCGGGGTTTACGGATGCGGCGTGCCGGCACCTGATGGCGGACCATGGCGCGGCGTGGACGGTAAGCGAGATGGCCAGCGCCAAGGCCATTACCTTTGGCGATGACAAAAGCGTGCGCCTGCTGCGGGACAAGGCCCCCCACGGCATTTATGCCGTGCAGCTGTTTGGGGCCGAGCCCGAAACGATGGCGCAGGCGATCCGGATCATTCAGGAAAAAGGCGTGCAGTTTGATATTCTGGACATCAACATGGGTTGCCCGGCCCCCAAGATCACATCCAGCGGTGCAGGCAGCAAACTGATGCAGAACCCGGAGCTGTGCGGCCGCATGGTGGCCGCTGCCCGCGGAGCCCTGGGGCCGGATAAGCCTCTGACCGTTAAAATGCGCATTGGCTGGGATGCCGAGCAGCTGACCGGCGTTGCCGTGGCCCGGCAGTGTGAAGCAAACGGTGCAGACCTGATCGCCGTGCATGGCCGCACGCGGGAGCAGATGTACATCCCGCCCATTGATGTGGATGCCATCACGGAGATCCGCAAAGCGGTCGGCATTCCGGTGCTGGCAAACGGCGATATCACCACGGCGGAAGGCGCAAAGCAGATTTTGGAGCAAACCGGCTGCGCGGGCGTGATGATCGGCCGCGGCGCGCTGGGCGACCCCTGGCTGTTTGAGCGCATCAACGCCGTATTGACTGGCCAGCCGGAGCCCGGCGAACCCAGCCTGAACGCCCGGATGAGCGCCCTGCGTGCCCAAATCTACGAAATGTGCGAAGAAAAAGGCGAATGGACCGCTATGCCCCAGGCACGCGGCCAGGCCATGCACTATATGAAAGGTCTGAAAGGCGCCGCGTCCCTGCGCCGTTATTGTTCCATGCTGGAGCATTTTACCGATGTGGACAAGCTGATTGAGGCGGTATATAAGCTCCAAGGGTAGTTAGGAGTTAGGAAGTAGGAGTTAGGAGTTTATGGTGTGCGCTGACGCGCACGATTTTGAATATTAACCTTTTCTTATTTTCAAATTTTCGAAAATGCGGCGCAAGCCGCACCTTCAACTCCTAACTCCTCACTATTTACTTACTTTTTCGTTAGCTCATCCAGGTTCTGCGTATAGCACGGCAGCATGTGCTCAATGAAATAATCGGCTTCGGGGCTGTGCATGGCGGCCAGATCGGTTTTTTGCTGGGCGAGAGCGGCGGTGAACTCGCGGTTGCCGCTTTCCACCTCCTCCATGCACTTGATCAGGGCCGAAAGCCGGTCTGCGGCTTTCAGCAGCTTGCGCTCGGCATCGTTCAGCACACTGCCGGTCAGGTAGCTGCCTTCGATCTCATGCAGCTCCGGCGGCAGCAGATCCGCCATGGCAAGGGCACTTTCCCGTTCCACGGCTTTGTAGGCGGTGCGCAGGGCTTCGTTCTTGTATTTGACCGGGGTAGGCATATCGCCGGTCAAAATTTCCGGCGCATCGTGGTACAGCGCCGCGGCGGCCACGGTGTCGGGGCGGATATCGGCCCCGGTGTGGGTGATGTTCCGGGCGATCAGGCAAAGCGCATGGGCCAGCAGGGCGGTATCCGCCGTGTGCTCACTCAGGCTTTCCTGCCGCATGCAGCGCATCAGCGCCCACCGCGTAATATACTTCATGCGCCCCAAAAGAGCGTGAAAAGGGTATAGAGACAAAACAAAGCACCTCACTCTTGAAAAAATTAGGAATTAGTAATTAGGAATGAGAAATTAAATGGTGGGCAATGGAGCAGACCTTTTGCTAAGGCAACACCGCACAATTCCCGCCTTACGGCTTAAGCACTGCTCCGACGGCTGCGGCACGGCATCTGCGTTGCCAAAATGCTCGATAATGTCGGGTTGCGGTACCCGCATCGTGCTTCGGGGGCAAAAGCCCCTCGCACTCTGCGACCGCTGCCCCTGCTTCGGTTCGCTGTTTCCGCCACTGGCGGCGCTCACCTTTGCAGCATCCAGTATTATCTGCGCTTTTGGCTTAGCAGCTGTCGCACCTCGCTCGCCGTATCGGCACTTAGAATTATGCGGTATTGCCCTAAAATACGAGGAGCCAAAGAATGGCAGATAATTGCTCATTACTAATTCCTCATTTCTAATTTCTAATTATAAAGTATATCACATCCCTTCAAAGGAGGGAATTGCATTGAAGATTGGCGGCAAGCTTTTGGAGCGCAAAACAGGCGGGCGGTCACGGTATTGGCAGGTGTTCTGGCTTTGCTTTGCGGTGGCGGCGGCGCTGTTTTTGCCCCACTGCATCATTGATGGCCTGAACGGCGACTTTTTCCACTACGCCGGGGACTTTAACGACCAGCAGATTTCCTTTTATTCCTATGCCAACAATTTTGTTAAGCAGGGGGGCAGTTTCAGCTGGGCAACAGACCTGGGCAGCGGGTTTGTGAACTCCTACAGCTTTTATCTGTGCGGCAGCCCGTTTTTCTGGCTCACCCTGCTGCTGCCCTATCGGTGGACGCCCTGGGCCATGGTGCCAATGCTCTGCCTTAAATTTGCTGTGGCGGGCGGCGGGGCTTACCTGTGGATGCGCCGCTGGGTAAAAGACGAGCGCTGGAGCATGGTGGGCGCGTGTCTGTATGCGTTCTCCGGCTTTACGGTGTACAACGTGTTCTTTAACCACTTTTTGGACGTTGTGGCGCTGTTCCCCTACATGCTCAAAGCGCTGGATGACGCTGTGCTGGACCGCAGGCACGGTGCATTCCCGTTTTGGGTGGCGGTCAACCTGCTCAACAACTATTTCTTTTTTGCCGGGCAGGCCGTGTTTTTGATTATTTATTTTGTCTGCATGGTGGCGGGCGGCCGGTACAAGCTGAACCTGCGCCTGTTTGGGGCGCTGGCGTTCCAGACGGTGCTGGGCTGCTGCATGGGCTGTGCGCTGCTGGTTCCGGCGGCACTTTCGCTGGTGCAGAACCCGCGCACAATCGATCCATTTAATGGGTACGGCTACCTTGTATACGGCAGCGCCCAGCAGTACCTTGCCATTTTTTACAGCGCTTTTTTGATGCCGGATGCCCCCTACCTGAAAGACCTGTTCCAGGAGGGCATCTTAAAGCACACCAGCATGACCGTCTACCTGCCGGTGGTGGGAATTGCGGGCGGGCTGGTGTTCTGCCGCGTGCGGCGGCGCCACCCCTTTGCGCGCATCATGAAAGTGTGCCTTATCTGCGCCTTTGTGCCGGTGCTGAACAGCATGTTCTATGCCCTCAATTCCAGCTATTATGCGCGCTGGTATTATATGCCGGTTTTGGTGCTCTGCGCCGCCACGGCTATGACGCTGCAAAAAGCCAACCTGTGCGAAACCGAGTACCGCCGCGCGCTGGGCCTTGTGGCGCTGTGTACCTTGAGCAGCATTGCCTTTGCGCTGGTGCCCAATGAAAAAGACGGCACCACCACCATTGGCGTGGTGGAGGAACCGCTGCGCTACTGGGGCATTTTGCTGGTCAGCATGTTGGGCGTGGGGCTGTTCTGGCTGCTGCTGCATTACCGCAGGCAGCTGGCGGCACGGTTCCCGGCGGCGGTGCTGGCCGTGGTGCTGGGGTTCAGCTTTGTGTATGGGCAGGTACACCTTTCCATCACCAAATACGGCCAGTGGTACCACGATGCGGACTATGTGCAGCAGACCTGGCGCGAAGCCCCGGAGCTGAACGCCGTTCTGCCGGACGATGTCTTTTACCGGCTGGACGCTTACGACAGTTATAACAACCTTGGTCTGTGGCTGGACAAAAGCTGCATCCAGTTCTTTAACTCCACAGTAGCACCCAGCATTCTGGAATTTTACCCTACGGTGGGCGTTAAGCGGGATGTGAACTCCAAGCCGGAAGCCAGCCTGTATGCCCTGCGCGGTCTGCTGAGCGTGCGGTATACCCTTGTGCCGAAAGAAAAAATTGAGGATTGGGAAAAAGAAAAGCTGGAAGGCTGGAACCTTGTTTCAAGCACCACAAGCTACCTGATTTACGAGAACGAGAACTGGGTGCCGATGGGCTTTACCTATGATTCCTATATTACGGAAGAGAACTTTGAAACGGTGAGCGATACCCACGCGGGCAATGTACTGATGAAAGCCCTGCTGCTGACCGATGAACAGGTGGAACGGTACGGCCAGATGATGCAGAACCTGACGGATGATGAGAAAAATAACATCAGCTATGAGGATTATGTGCAGGACTGTACGGCCCGGCGGGAAAGCGCTGTGACAAGCTTTACCGCAACGCGCACTGGCTTTACCGCGCAGGCGGATCTGGAAGCCGAAAATCTGGTACTGTTCAGCGTGCCCTATGACGATGGTTTTACCGCAACCGTGAACGGTGTGCCGGCGGAGGTGGAGAAAGTGGATAACGGCCTGATGGCGGTTGCCGCCCCGGCGGGCCACAGCGAAATCGTGTTCACCTACCACACGGCCGGTCTGCGGCAGAGCGTTGCCGTCAGCGCCGGCGCTATTGTGGTGTATGCCGTGTGGGTGGCAGTATTGCACCGGAAAAAGCGCCGGGAAGAGAGCAGTGTGGGGTAAATGATGCCCCGCCAAACCGTTGGGAGTGTGCACGGTCAAATTTAGGGCAACACCGCATAATTCCCGCCTTACGGCTTAAGCACCGCTCCGGCGGCTGCGGCACGGCATCTGCGTTGCCAAAATGCTCGATAATACATAAAGTATTATCTGCGCTTTTGGCTTAGCATCTGCCGTACCTCGCTCGCCGTATCGGCACTTAGAATTATGCGGTATTGCCTTAGGATGTAGTCGGGGGCGGAAAATTGCGTTTTATCCCGATGGAGACCGTAGGGGCGCACATTGTGCGCACGCGGGTGTGTGGCATATGATGGGGTGATATACCTGGATACAGCCCGATATGTGGAATCATGGCACAACATCCCGCCCTACAGCTGATTTTTAACTATCTACTATAATTTATATATTAAAGTTTTTTCGCCGAAGCCTTTTTTTCAAAAAAGGCTGGAAAATCCCGCGTGGAAAATCCCTTGTAAAACAGAAAGTGAGAACAAAGATGCCGAACCATGCCGAACAGCTGGCGCAGGAACTGAACCTGAGCCTGAAAAACGTACAGGGTGCCATTGACCTGATCGATGCCGGGAACACCATCCCATTTATTGCCCGCTACCGCAAAGAAGCTACCGGCTCTATGGATGACCAGGTGCTGCGCAACTTGGGCGACCGCCTGGAATACCTGCGCGGATTGGATAAGCGTAAAGAAGAAGTGACCGGCTCCATTGAAGCGCAGAACGCCATGACGCCGGAACTGCAGGCCGCTTTGGCTGGTGCCAAAACACTGGCCGAGGTGGAGGATATCTATCGTCCGTATAAGCCCAAGCGCAAGACCCGCGCCAGCATCGCCCGCGCTCGCGGCCTGCAGCCGCTGGCCGATGCTACCTTGAAGCAGGATGCTAACTTTGACCCGCAGACAGCCGCCAACGACTACCTGAACGAGGAAGTCCCCGATGTAGCAGCCGCTCTGGCCGGGGCACAAGATATCATTGCCGAAACCATCAGCGATGACGCTCACTGCCGCGCCGAGCTGCGCCGCTACTACCATGCGTTCGGCATGGTCAAAAGCGTAAAAGCTAAGGACGAAGACAGCGTATACACCCAGTATTATGATTATACCGAGCCTGTCGCCAAAATCCCTGGCCACCGTATTCTGGCCCTGGACCGCGGCGAGCGGGAAGGCTTTTTGAAGGTGAGCATTGCCGTGGAAGCCGAGCGCGCCGGGGGCATTGTGGCCTGGATGTTCGCCCGCAAAAAGACCGGCGGCGCCAGCGCTGCCATTGTGGAAGCCGCGGCACTGGATGCCTACAGCCGCCTGATCCACCCCAGCCTGGAAAACGAACTGCGCGCCGAACTGACCGCCAAGGCCGCCGAGGGTGCCATCACTGTGTTTGGCGAGAATCTGCGCCAGCTGCTGCTGCAGCCGCCCATCCGCGGCAAAACCGTGATGGGCCTGGACCCCGGCTACCGCATGGGCTGCAAGGTTGCCGTGGTGGACCCCACCGGCAAGGTGCTGGATACCAACGTGGTATACCCGGTGCCGGAATTCAAGCGGGTGGATCAGGCCAAGAAAACCATCAAGAGCATGGCGCTGAAAAACGAGGTGGAGGTCATGGCCATCGGCAACGGCACCGCCGGGCATGAAACCGAGGAGTTTGCCGCCGCCGTAATCCGTGAACTGGCCGAGGAAAAGGGGCTGCACCTGCAATATATGGTCGTCAGTGAAGCCGGTGCTTCGGTGTATTCGGCGTCCAAGCTGGCGGCGGAGGAGTTCCCGCAGTATGATGTCAACCTGCGCAGCGCGGTTTCCATTGCGCGCCGCTTGCAGGACCCGCTGGCCGAACTGGTTAAAATTGACCCCAAGGCCGTGGGCGTGGGCCAGTACCAGCATGATATGCCCCAGAAGCGCCTGAACGAAACGCTGGACGGTGTGGTGGAAGACTGCGTGAACAGCGTTGGCGTGGATCTGAACACGGCGTCCGCCCCGCTGCTGGCCCGTGTGGCCGGCATTACCAACGCTACCGCTAAAAATATTGTGGCTTGGCGTGAGGAGGAGGGCGCGTTTACCTCCCGTGCGCAGCTGAAAAAGGTCAAGGGCCTTGGCCCCAAGGCATTTGAACAGTGCGCAGGCTTTTTGCGCCTGCCGGGTGCCAAGAACCCGCTGGATGCAACCGCCGTCCACCCCGAAAGCTACCCCGCCGCCAAGGGCCTGCTGGAAGCCTGCGGCTGTGACGCCAAAGAGATCGGCACGGACGCGATGCAGAGCCTGCCGGTACGGGTGAAGAACTGCGGCACCAAAGCCTTGTGCGAAGCACTTGGCGTGGGCGAACCCACTCTGATGGATATTGTGTCCGAGCTGTGCAAGCCGGGGCGCGATGTGCGCGACAGCCTGCCCAAACCCCTGCTGCGCAGCGATGTGATGGGGCTGGAGGACCTGAAGCCCGGCATGGAGCTGAAAGGTACCGTGCGCAATGTGATTGACTTTGGCGCATTTGTAGATATCGGCGTGCATCAGGACGGACTGGTGCATGTTTCCCAGATCAGTGATAAGTTTATCAAGAACCCGAGAGATGCGCTGAAAGTGGGCGATGTGGTGCAGGTCAAGGTACTGAGCGTGGATACAGCCAAAAAGCGCATTGCCCTGACCATGAAAGGCGTGCCCCAGAGCTGAAAACCTGGCCGAAAACCGCAAAAATCAGCACTTTTCGGCAGAGCATGGAATTATGTTGCCGGAAGGAAAAGCCAAATGGACAGTTTGAATGTGCAACCTGCCAAAACAGGAACAAAAACCGTTAAAATACAAAGCTGAAAAGACAAAAACTGAAGCCAGAAAAGTCAAAAAATAAAGAAAATTCGTGAATAAAGTGAAAAAACTTTGGCAGCCTGTACAAAGCGGAACATGAACAAATTTGTCTTTTGTGCATCCCGATGAAAAAATAACAACAATGAATCTAACATAGGTACGCCGGATAGAATTATGCTATAATGCAGCTGTAAGGGAAAGGAATGTGGGTTCCGCCCTTACCGCGCAGGCATGATGGCCTGTGCTGGGTTTTATTTATGGAGGTCATTATTATGGTAAGACAAGTCAAGGTTTCCAACTTCGCAGAAGTACAGGGAATCGTGTCTGCCGCTGCCAAGTGCTACAATGAGGTCGGCGTGCATGACATGAAGGGCAGCATTGCTGATGCAAAGAGCATTCTCGGTATGATGAGTCTGGACTACAGCCATCCGGTCAAGATCGTCTGTGAGGACGAACATGACCTGGACTGTGTGATCCAGGCACTGCGCCAGTAAATTCAGCTGCCCGGCGGGCTGGCTTTCAGCCCCGGAGACAGGAATAAGGAAAAACAGAACAGGGCGGTTGGCCATTTTGGGCCGGCTGTCCTGTTTTTTTGTTGCTTGGCGGGCGATTTTGCCCCCACACCGTGCTTGCAATGGGCGGTCAAACGCGGTATAATGTTTTTACATTGCCATTTGCGGGTGGTGCCCGCGCGGCAAATTGAAAGTATAGTAAGGAGACCCCACAACATGAAACAAAAATTCATCAGTCTGGCTCTGGCAGTCATGCTGCTGCTGGGCGTAACGGGCTGTGCCATGTCCACCCCGGCCAGCGTGGGCAGCGTTGGCGGCGTTGATATCCCGGCCGGCATCTACCTGCTGGCCCAGTATAACGCCTACAACACCGCTTCCGGCGCAGCAAAGCTTGCCACCGGCGAAACCGCCAGCAACGTGAAAGCCGTGCTGAAAGCTGAGTGCACCGGCACCATTAACGGCGAGGAAGTTACCACCGACGGCGCAGATTACGTTGCCCGCCTGACCCTGCGCAGCCTGCAGTATTACGCAGCTGTGGAAAAGAAGTTTGACGAGCTGGGCGGCACACTGGACGAAGCCGCTACCGCCGAAGCCGCCAAGACCGCCGATACCCAGTGGGAGAATAACAGCGATCTGTACGCAGCAAACGGCATTTCCAAGGCAACCTTGGAAAAGTACCAGCTGAACAGCAAAAAGGCAGATGCCTGCCTGGAGCTGATCTACGGCGAAAACGGCAGCAGCCCGGTCACCGAGCAGGAATATGCCGATTACATCAACAACGATTGCTACTACCTGGAGCTGGTCCAGCTGCCGCTATTTGACCAGAGCACTTATACCTTTGCCAGCGACGACCAGAAAGCCGAGATTGAAGCCCTGGCCAACCAGTGCCGTGATGACTTGGCCACGGCTACCAACGAATCTGCCCTGTACAGTGCTGCAATGACCTATGTGCCGCAGGCCTTTACCGCACTGGGCAGCAGCGTGGAAGCAACCCAGGCACTGTATTACACCGGCAGCGGTCTGTTTACGCCTTCGGACCTGTCCAGCTACAACACCAATGACGGCGGCAACAGCATTACCGATGCGGTAAAAGCAGCCGGTACCGGCAACTGGACGGTGGCCGACCTTGGCATGAGCTACATGATCGTGCGCAGCCTGGACCCCATGGAGCAGGGCACGGTGGATGATTTTGTGAGCCGCTATAATCTGCTGGACGCTATGAAGAGCGATGCTTTGCAGGACGAGTTCTATGCAGAGGGCGCCGAGATGGAAAATAACCTTTCCGCCAGCGTGATGAAGACCTACAGCGCATCCAAAATCAAAAAGACCGTAAAGTAATCATCGGGCACCAAAGCCGGAGCAGTGCGGGTTCAAAACCGGCACGCCCCGGCTTTTTTGATTTTACAGAACAGCCAAAGATGTAAAAAAGGGGAACACTTACATGAAGCAAACAAACATGCGTATGCTGGCATTGTGTGCGGCGCTTTGCCTGTGTGTGGCAACAGCAGCGCCCGCCTATGCGGAAAGCACCCGTCAGACCCCACGGACCAGCTTTGTGGAAACGCTGCTGGACATCCCGGTGCTGGGGGATATTCTGCGGTTTTTCAGCGGGGAGGAAACTTTGAGCCAGGCGGCAACGGCGGAAACCGCAACGGGTGAAACCGCTACGCCGGAAACCTCCACCCCGGAAACTGCCCCCACGGCCACCCCGGAAACGGCAACCCCGACCCCGGCCCCCACGCCGGGCGGTTCCTCCACACCGGAAAGTGCGGCAACGCTGCCGCCCACCGGTACCCCGCAGGTGTACCCTGCGCCGGATATTGTGGTGATGCCTACAGCCGCCCCGGCCATTACCGCGGCCCCGCAGCAGGAGGAAGAAAACAATACCAGTGACGAGCCCCCCGCTGCTGCCGCCACATCGGCCCCCGCGGCGGCAACGGCAACTCAGCGCCCGGCTGCAGCCATGCCGCACCCGACCACGAAGGCTACCCTGAAAGACCCCACCGCCGCCCAGGCGGAAGCAACCCCCATGCCCACCCTGGAACCCACCGCCACGCCGGAGCCGACCGAAAAGCCGACCCCGGACCCGGAGCAGGTGCAGCGCCAGGAACAGGCCGCCCAAACCAGCAGCAAACTGCCGCTGTATGTGGCGGTGGGCATTGCCGTGGTGTGCGCCGGCATTGTGGCAGCCGTGCTGATCAGCCGCCAGCTGCAGAACACCCAGGCACAGACCCAGAAGCAGAAGGACGAAAAGTCTGCTTACCACCGCAAGAAGGGCGGCAAATAATGCCCGCTGCCCCCACAAATATACCCGCACAAGCTGCGGAAGCAGGAGATAGGATATGACGGATTCCCGCTGGAAAAACCTGGCGCTGGAGGTCATCGGCTGTTTTGTTTCGGCCCTTGGCCTGTACAGCTTTGCTGTGGCGGCCGGGGTGCCGGTAACCGGTGTGGCCGGTATCGGTGCCATTTTGTTCCGCCTGTTTGGGCTGCCCATTGGTGTGACCAACATTATTATGAACATCCCCATTGTGCTGATCTGCTTCAAGTACCTGGGCAAGGATTTCTTTTTCCGCAGCGTGCGGTGCATGGTGCTGTTTGCCATTTTTACGGACTATGTGCTGGCTGCGCTGCCGGTGTACCAGGGGGACCGCATGCTGGCCACCATCTGCGGCGGTGTGATCAGCGGCGTGGGGGATGCGCTGATTTATATGCAGAACTCCAGCACCGGTGGCCTGGATTTTATCACCATGGCCATCAAATCCCGCCACCCGCACATGCCGTTCGGCAACCTGACCTTTGCGGCAGCGCTGGCGGTCATCCTTGCAAACGGGCTGGTGTTCCATGATGTGGATTCCATCATTTACGGCCTGATCTTCAATTTTTTGAGCTCTTACATCATCAACCGGATGATGTTCGGTTTCAACGCCTGTATGATGGCTTTGATTGTGACGAGCGACGGTCCCGCCGTGTGCAGGATGATCGGCGAAAAAGTGGACCGCGGTTCCACGATATTGAAAGGTTACGGCGGCTATTCCCAGGATGGGCGCGATGTGGTGCTGTGTGCCTGCAGCTCCAAGCAGCTGTATATCATCAACCGCGAAACCAAGCGCATTGACCCCGGCAGTTTTATCGTGATGCTGCAGGCGAACGAGGTGGAAGGCGAAGGGTTCAAACGGCTGGAATTGGGAGAACAGAGTTAGGGCAATACCGCACAATTCCCGCCTTGCGGCTTAAGCACCGCTCCGGCA
>ERZ1673753.1224-NODE-1224-length-24767-cov-7.172507_pt1 | contig 24767 bp, 16 predicted proteins | sample MGYA00580201_ERZ1673753 | MGnify/ENA primary metagenome ERZ1673753 (study PRJEB41218, sample SAMN15661747) | gut metagenome | host: Homo sapiens | place: Canada: London | collected 2015-08-20/2019-03-30 | study: EMG produced TPA metagenomics assembly of... | reverse complement strand
TTTTTACACGACCCGCCGTCAGTACCAATTCATACACACAGGCCTTTTCGATACGCTCCGGATACTCGTAATTACGCAACACTCCCAACTGAGCATGACGAATCGTCAAACGCCTTGCTCCATAGGGTACATACAGCCAGATCTCTCCTTTCTTTTGAATACTTCCCATACTCCCTAAAGCATCGGGATCAAAATCAAAACCCGTTTCTGTCGTTACTATTTTGATTATCGCACATTTATCCCCATTCTGGTCCACACGGCCCTCCGAACCTCGCGCTGAAAGATCGTTATCCAGCCTCTGAAAGGACTTTACCGAAAGCTGCTGGGCTTCCGACAAAGAAACCCAGAACAACAAAATAATCCCTATTAGAAATTTCATTTTTCCCAAAACCATGGTAACTCAATTAAACTGAAAATAGGGGTTCCTGCCAATGATCCCCTATTTCGAATGTTCTATACATACTTAGTCTCATATTTCCCATTTGTGACAATTTTTTACCCACAAATTTATCCAAATCTGTCTTTTCCGACCCTGGGAGCTGAATTGGACTCTTTTACTCCCACCTCCGGTTTACTCCAGCACCAAACGCAATCCCAAAACAGAATGATGGTAATCGGGTGTCCAATAGTTGCGTAAAGCAAAACGGTAACTCCCCGCCGCTTCCGGAGGATCCGCCGTTATTACCAGCCATTGCCCACTGATTTCTTCTTCCACGGTAGTCACTATTCGTCCTGTTGTCAGTACCAGCTCATATACACAAGCTTTCTCAATCCGTTCCGGATATAAATAATCCCGAAGTATCCCCAGTTTATCGTGCTTAACCGTCAATCTCCTTGCCCCATACGGAACATATAACCAGATCTCTCCGGTCTTTCTGACACTTCCGGCCAGTCCAAGCGCATCCGGTTCGAATACAAAACCGCTTTCCGTTGTCACCACTTTAATAATGGCACATTTATCCCCATTCTGATCCGTCCGCCCCTCTTTTCCCCGGGCCGACAAATCATTCTCCAGCTTCCGGAAAGATTTTACCGATATCTGCTGCGCTTCTACCCAACCGGACAGCAATAAAATAAACGTTAAAATCACTATTCGCATACGGTCTTTCTATTAAAAAGTAAAAGAAGGGAGATCAATCAGTCCGAAATCCGGATCTTTTTCCGGTTGCCAGGCCCGGACATGAATAATCGGCTTATCGGGATTATTTAAATCGACCATCAGGAAAAGATAGCCCGAATCCCCGTAATTGGAAGAAAAATAATCCTGACGGATTTGAACCCCATAAATTTCCCCTTTATCGGCTGATTTACGGATCACATTATCCGCAAACCGCAGGTTTATAAATTCATTACTGGTAAAAGTACTGCGAAGCCGCTTGATATATTGCTCTTTTGTCTGCCTGGTATAGCGGATATAAGGGCGGTTAATCGTTACCTGCCGTTCGGTAACCGTTTGCTTTTTCAATACAGTTCCCACAATGATCAAAGCGTCCTCAGCAAAAATACTTTCAATATAGTCCAAACGTTTTAAAGCATAAGCTGTTTTATAATTTTCCAGAAAACGGATCAGGATCATACGGGAACGTTCACTCCAATCTTTCTTTGAAACAATGTCGGCCAAAGCTGACTGGGAAAGCCCAAAAGACAACCCCTGTATTTTGGCATCTTTCGAAAAATCAAATACCACATCTTCTACAAAGGTCCGGTTGTTGTTTTCAAAATGAAAACTCAACGGCAAACTCCGGCAGAAAATACCCTCCTCGCATTTAACCAGCCGATAGTCCGGAGTACCTACAACCCGGGCCTGTCCATAGCGGATTAATTGATTGAATATCGCATAGCCTTCAGGAGTAAAGTAATTTTTCAATCCCTCATAATTTCGTTCCCGCACCGCTTTTTCCACCTTTTTTATTACCGTTAAGTAACGTTCACTATCGGGAGCCGGTTTGAAAAAAGAAGCCACCACTCCTGTCCAGGCCTGCTCGTTACTCCCGGAAACAATTTGTTGCTGTACCGGCACAGAAGAAGCGTCCGGTTTATAAGCTTCTATATAACAACTCCTAAAAGGAACTACATCCAATTTATTGATAACATCTTTCAACTCAGCATCTACCGTAGCTTCTCCATCGAATATATATTCTCCTTTTATCCGAAGATGAGCAGCCTCTGCCAAGGCCGGTAATTCAGCTATGCCTCTCCCGTCTTTTGCACTGACAATGTTCGACCAATCCCGTCCGTCCCAATACGTATAATCAAAATTGCGCACAGGCTGACTGTTGTACAATATATTCAATTCTATCGTCTGAAAGTTCCCTTCCGGAATAATCCGGGAAATAGCAACATTCAGATGAGAAAAAATAGTGTTGATCTTTAACGGTATCCAGGTAGCCGGCAAACGCTCCTCCCCCTTTTGATCCCGGTAACGGATAGTCGCTCCTTCCGGATGGCTTCTCAATAAGGTTTGCGACCAGTAATAATAACGCAAAGCATCTGCTATCTGTAAATTTTTCTCAGCCGTCTCCGCATTAGCCAAATACTCCAGAATTTTATTTTTCCTGGCTTTAAAAATCTTATCGATTTCACTCCGTTTCATATACCGAAAAACACGGGCATCCGGTTCGTTTTCTATTACAATCCGTTCGGTATTACTCAAGGTAGCATTGGAATAGGTACGAATGACAGATTTCACTGTTTCTTTATAATCCGATTCCGACTTTTCTTCCTGCAACAAAGTGAAATCACTCTCAATCGTAGTTGTAATTTGATTGATCAGATCGGACAAGGCTTCCGAATCCGCCTTTTTAAGGGTATTTCCCCTGCCTTCTCCCCACAGATACATTCCCCTGTCAGCTTTTATCTCTTCTACCGACTGCGCCCAAAGCAGCGTACTGCAACATATACCGAAAACAATGCATACTAATTTTTTCATCTGTCACTTTTTTATGAATCCTCACAAAAATAAACATTTTTTACTTATCCAACCTTACCTTTAGGGTTAAAACAATTTTTTATGGAATCTTTCCCGCAGGAAAGGGATTAACACTTCGCCGGTTAACGGAACTGAAATTCCGGAGGAAAGGATTACCCTCAACTCAGGTTTTGTTAATCAGCGGGGCAGCAGATTTGCCTTCATCCGGCACAAAACGTCGTTCATCCCTTTCTCCAAATACTCTTCATCCCTTCCTCTAAACCGAAAGTTTATTCATTTGCAAATCCAGACCAATATTCATCCGGTTCAAAATTCCATTCCGTATTCAAATATAAATATGTCCAAAAATGAAAAATGTGACAATATAGGGTAATTGCTTTCTGACAGAAGCGGATTAACGGAACTGAAGTTCCGGAGGAAAGGATTACCCCCAACCCAGGTTTTGTTAATCAGCGGGGCAGCAGACCCGCCTTCATCCGGCAGAAATGCCATTTATCCCTTTATCTAGCACCCTCCTTTAATATTCCACATATTTTTTATACTTTCGCACTAAAACTATCCTATTTTTAACAAAATACACCGAGAATGAAAAGAATAATTACAATTCTAGCCTTGAGTGCGTTATGTTGTGCGTGTAAAGAAAACAAGCAAACGCCTCCTCCCTCTCCCTACCAGACATTAGCCGATCAGTATGCGGAATTTCCTCTGACAACGGATGTGAGTAAACTGACTGAAAATGAAAAACAAGTCATTCCTTTACTGATAAAAGCTGCCGATGTAATGGAAACTATCTTCTGGCAAAATGCTTACGGAAACCGTTCAGCTCTCCTGGACACGGTTCAGGATCCTTATCTGGCAAAATATTTAGCCATCAATTACGGTCCCTGGGACCGGCTGAACGGAAACGCACCTTTTCTGAAAGGAATTCAACCCAAACCCTTAGGTGCTAATTTTTACCCTGCCGATATGACCCAGGAGGAATTTGAAGCCCTGAAAGATCCCCGTAAAACCGATTGGTACAGTATCCTCCGCCGGGACATCAGGGGAAATCTGAAAGTACTTTCCTTTCACGAAGCTTATCCGGTAGAAACAGCAGAAGCTGCCGATTTACTGAAACAAGCCGCTGCTCTGACAGAAGACCCGGAACTGAAAAATTACCTGAACTTACGGGCAGCAGCCCTTTTAAGTGACGATTATTTAGCCAGCGATCTGGCCTGGATGGACATGAAAAACAATACCCTCGACATTGTCATTGGTCCCATTGAGACGTACGAAGATGCCTTGTTCGGTTATAAAGCCGCTCATTCCGGACAAGTATTGATAAAAGACAAAGAGTGGAGCAAAAAACTGGCCCTTTATGCCGGTTATTTACCGAAATTACAGGAAAACCTGCCGGTAGAAGCTGCCTATAAAAAAGAAAAAGCCAATGCCAATCCGGATATGAATGTCTACGAAGTCATCTATTATGCCGGAGATTGCAATGCAGGAAGTAAAAATATAGCTATAAACCTGCCGAACGACCCAAGGGTACATGCTGCCAAAGGAAGCCGGAAACTGCAGCTGAAAAATGCCATGCAGGCAAAATTCGATAATATCCTGGTGCCAATCTCCAAACTCGTGATTACGCCGGAACAACAAAAACACATCCGTTTCGATGCCTTTTTTGAAAATACCATGTTCCATGAAGTGGCACACGGACTGGGAATAAAATATACCTTAAACGGGAAACAGGATGTACGCAGTGCCCTAAAAGACAATTATACTTCCATAGAAGAAGGAAAAGCCGACATTCTGGGATTGTATTGCATTACCCGGCTGTCTGAATGGAATGTGCTGGAAAACAAAGAATTGATGGATAATTATGTGACCTTTATTGCCGGTATTTTCCGTTCCTGCCGTTTCGGTGCTGCCAGTGCACACGGAAAAGCCAATATGATGCAATTTGCTCACTTTATCGAAAGCGGTGCCATTACGCAGGACCCTGCAACAGGATATTACACCGTGAATTTTGAAAAAATGAAGGCTGACATTGCCGCTATCGCCAGCGAATACATTACCCTGGAAGGAGATGGGGATTACGAAAAAGCAAGCCAGCTTATCCGGGAAAAAGGCATAGTCTCCCCCGGATTACAAAAAGACCTGGATAAAATTGCCAATGCCGGTATTCCGAAAGACATTTTCTTTAAACAAGGCGTGGAAGTACTGGGAATTTAAAGTTTAAACGTTTAAATGTGAAAATGTTAAACATTTTCACATTTAAACACTCCTACCTTATTTAATTTGGTGCCGGATTTTTTCGAGCAGAACTGCATTAGCCGCAATAATCGAAATGTGCCGGTCCTTCCGGAAAGGACAAATACATCCTCCGGCTTCTTCTACAATTAATTCCCCTGCACATACATCCCAAAGATTGAGATTTAATTCCCAATAACCGTCTAAAAAACCGGCTGCCACACAGCATAAATCGTAAGCCGCCGACCCCATTCTCCGGATGCCTCTTAGTCCCGGCAACAGAGCAACAAGGTTGGAAATATTATTTTCCGGATTCGTTCCTTTATCGTATGGAAATCCCGTACCCAAAACACAGCTCTCCAGATCCGTTTTAGAAGAAACGTGAAGGGGGCTCCCGTTCAAAAAAGCACCTTTCCCCCGTTCCGCCGTATATAATTCATCCAAATATGGAGCATATACAACTCCTATAAGCGTATATCCTTTGTATTGTAAACCAATAGAGACGCTGAATACAGGCAATCCCTGACTATAATTATTGGTCCCGTCCAAAGGATCCACTACCCAGCAAAAATCCGTATCCTTTTCATGCATCCCGCTCTCTTCCCCCAATACGCTATGCCCGGGAAACCGTTCGGCAATTTTTTCCAATAAATAAGCCTCACTCTCCTGGTCAGCACGGGTCACCACATCTGCCACATTCGATTTGGTATGAATATCCAAATTATTTCCCCTGAAATAAGTTAAATGTATTTTCCCCACCTCTTTCGCCCATGCCACAGCAGCAGTTAAAAATTCCTCTGTATGGGGTAATTGTTCCTTCTCCATCCGTTATTATTTATGTAAAATTTATTCATTTCTGTTCCAGCATCCGTAAAGCCTTTACAAGCTGATCCGGACAGGAAGTAGCCTTACCACCGCAACGTATACCTTCCAACCGATCAATTACTTCTGCTACTTTCATTCCCCTTGCCAGCAAAGAAACCCCTTGGGTGTTCCCACTGCAACCTCCTTCAAAATATATTTCCTTAACAATACCGTTTTCGACAGTAATATCGATAGCTTGCGAACATACTCCCGAAGGAATAAAATGTATTGACTTTTCCATATTCGTATTTTCCTATACTTTAGCTATATCTGTAAAAATATCAATCGTTCCGCATTCATAAAAAATGTTTTTCTTCTTCAGGCAATTGCCACTTCCTGCCATTTCCCCCCGTGCAACTCCCTTACCGTTTCAAATCCCTGCTCTTTTAATTGCTGCAAAGCCTCTGCTCTCCCGGCATTGATCAACTCCGGCCGGTGGGCATCCGAATTGACAACAACAGGAACACGCAATTCCCGGATAATTTTCCAATTCCGGACGTCCGGAAAAAAACAAGCTTTCTGTTCAAAAGCTTTTGTATTGATCTCCACCATCAATTCCCTCTCCGATACAAAAGTGAAAAAATCGTTTAGTTTCCCTTTATACCAATCCCCTTCCGTAATCCCCGGACAACACTGTTCAGCATTATAAAATATTTTATTGGCATGCCCGACAAAATCGAATCCGCCTTTTTCTACCAGCCGCATAGAAGCTTCAAAATATCCTTCCAGCAGCAGCTTCAAGTCTCCCTGAAATTTCTCCTGCCAAATTTTCCGGAAATTCTCCGGGCTGGTGTCCGTATCTACAATCCGGCCTTCCGGCGTATAAATTAAATGGACCGATCCGATCCGGTAATCCAGGGGCAAATTTTGAAAATAACCGATAGCCGGATTTTGTTCCGGATGCAGATAATCGATCTCCATACCGGCATAAAGTTCTATTTTCTCCCCGTATTTTTTCTTTAACCGACGGATCTCAGCCAGATAAGCGGGTACTTTTGCCCGGCTTACGGTCCAGAAAGTCGGAAAAGGCAAAGGAGCATGGGAAGAAATCCCATAAGCGGAAAACCCTTGCCGGACGGCCGCTTCCACGAACTCCTCCATCGAAGCTTTTCCATCACAGAAAGAACAATGACTATGATAATTCGTCCGATTAGCTATCATTTCTTTTTCCACACTTTCTCAATCGCTGCGATATACATTTTATGAAAATCCTTTTCCGGATAAAATTTTTCGCTATCCGCTGTATCTAAAAAAGCCTCCGGGGACAAGAAATCCGCATATAATTTTTTACATTCCAATACATACCGGGATTCAGCAAATGCCACCCTTCCGGAAGCAGAAAAAACAGGTGTCAAACCGGTTTTCTCCACCTTATTGACTTCCCTTCCGGATAAAGTACCGCATATTTTCAAAGCTTCCCTGTATTCTTCTCCCAAAAAAGAAAGGGTGAAACCTTCCTGTTTTTCCATAAACCCGAAAGTATACCGTTGCGGACGGATAAAGACAAAAGCAACCGGCTTATTCCACAGGCATCCGGCTCCGCCCCAGCTCGCAGTCATGGTATTAAACTGCTCTTTTTCTCCCGCTGTCACCAGCATCCAATCCTGTCCGATCATACGGATAAGATTTTCGTCAATCTGTCTGGCTTCCACTAATTCAAAACCTTCCATATATCTTCCTTTCTCTTTTAAATTTTACATTCTTTCCGGCATTTCTATGCCCAGCATTCCCATGGCATTTTTTACCGCTTCCCCGCATTCTTTAGCCAGTAATAAACGGAAGTTACGCAATGCCCCGTCCTCTTCTTTCAGAATAGAAAAATCGTGATAAAACTGATTGAACTCTTTGGCTAATTCATAAGAGTAATTGGCCAGCAATGCAGGGCTGTATGTCTCTCCGGCTTCTTTTACCACAGCCGGTAATTTGGCAATCCATTTGATCAGGTCCTGCTCTTTATCCGAAATTTCCAAATGAATATCTGTCTGTTCAACCTTCATCCCGTTTCCGGCAGCTTTCCGTAAAATCGACTGAATACGGGCATAGGTATACTGAATAAAAGGCCCGGTATTCCCGTTAAAATCGATTGATTCTTTCGGATTGAACATCATGGTCTTCTTCGGATCGACTTTCAATATAAAATACTTCAGGGCCCCTAAAGCCACTTTGCGGTATACCTCCTCCGCCTCGGCTTCGGAATAGCCTTCCAGTTTTCCCAGTTCCTGCGAAGTTTCCCGGGCTGTACAAATCATTTCCTGCATCAGGTCGTCGGCATCCACCACGGTTCCTTCCCTTGACTTCATCTTTCCTTCCGGCAGTTCGACCATTCCATACGATAAATGACGGATCTTACCGGCCCATTCAAATCCCAGTTTTCCGCAAATCAGCGACAATACCTGAAAGTGATAATTTTGCTCATTTCCCACCACATATATCATCTCATCCATATCAAATTCACTGAAACGCTCATAGGCCGTTCCGATATCCTGTGTCATATAAACAGAAGTCCCGTCATCCCGGAGCAATAGTTTCTGATCCAATCCGTCTGCTGCCAAATCGGCCCAGACGCTTCCGGTCTCCTTCCGGTAAAGCACTCCTTCTGCCAGCCCTTTTAAAACGAGGTCCCGCCCTTTCTTATACGTCTGGGATTCAAAATATACTTTATCAAAGCCGACTCCCATCAACCGATAGGTCTCATCAAAGCCTTTCAACACCCAATCGTTCATGGTCCGCCACAACTTCACGGTCTCTTCCTCACCGGCCTCCCACTTCCGAAGCATTTCCTGAGCTTCCAATAAAATCGGAGCCTGTTTTTTAGCTTCTTCTTCCTCTATGCCTTTTTCCATCAATTGCCGGATCTCCGCTTTATATTCCTTGTCAAAACGCACATAATAATCTCCGACAAAATGATCTCCTTTCATTCCGGTAGATGCCGGAGTAGCTCCGTTTGCAAACTTCTTCCAGGCAATCATACTCTTGCAAATATGAATTCCCCTGTCGTTTACCAAATTTACCATCCTCACCTCATGTCCGTTTGCCTTTTGTATTTCAGATACCGACCAGCCCAGTAAATTATTCCGGATATGTCCCAGATGCAAAGGTTTGTTCGTGTTCGGAGAAGAATACTCAATCATATACGAATGCCCGCTGCTGCTGTGACAGTAACCGTATCGGGGATCTTCTGCGGCTTCATTCAGTATGCCGAGCCAGTAAGCGGAAGATATCTCGATATTCAGAAACCCTTTTACAACATTGTAATCCCGGATTTCATCGATATGCTCCTTCAAATACTCTCCTAACTGTTTCCCGGTTTCTTCCGGAGATTTTTTAGAAAAACGGGTAAACGGAAAAACGACCACCGTCAGATCACCGGCAAATTCTTTACGGGTGGCCTGTAATTGTATTTTATCCGCCTCCACTTCCACACCGTAACATTCTTTTACAGCTTCTATAACCTTAGAGGTCAACAAACTTTCTATGCTCATATCGTACACAATTTTATGACTATTCATTAACAAATGAAAAATCCGTCCGTAACCAATGCCAGACAGCCTTTACTTTCACAGCCCACAAAAATAGGAAAAAAAATTGAAAAGAGAACACATTCTTCTCCCTTCGGAAACCGGGGAATCTTATCCCCCAAAACAGCGAAAAACGCCCATCCCCGCCCCATTGATCACCCTCAATTTCCTTCGGGCAGTAAACCGTTAAACCATTTTCTGCTACCTCTCTCCACCCCCGTCCCCCTATACCTTTGCCCGCTCAAATCCTACCCATTTAAACTCCTGAACATTTTTACATTTGAACATTTAAAGCCTGATATAATTTTTAACTTTGCAAAAGTTTGTCTCTAAAAAAAATTATGTATAATCAAATTCATATCCTATGAAAAAACACATCCTTTTATTTATCCTGACCGTTTTGAGCCTGAGTGTGTCTGCGCAGACTGCAAAAGAATGGCTGGCCCTGACCCCCGTACCGGTAGCTCCTCCGGCCCTGAGTAATTTCAAAGACGTCGATAACAAAACGTTTACAGAAAAAGAATTATTCGAATACTCTCTTTTAAACGTCAACGACTTCATTCCGGAAGAGGGGAAAACAGAAAGGAATTTCCATCAGTTACAGTGGGGAAAAGCGGTAATGGAAGGGGACACTTTAATGGCCCCGGCTGACAACGGCAAATCCACCCTCAATTACTACGCTGTATACCTGAATATCCCTCAGTGGATAGAAGGCCGTTTTCAATTCCGTTTATTCGGGAATACCGAAATATACCTGGATGGACAAAAAAAACTGACGTACACCGGAAGCCAGACGGCAGATAAATCCTTTTCCTGTGAATTGCTACCCGGAAAACACAGCCTGATTGTGAAAACGGTGACCAAAGGCGGGAAAATACTGCTCTGCCGTTTCGAGCAGCAGACAAAAGCCGGCGGAGACGTTTTGGAATATACGCTTTCTCCCAAACGCGGAAAAAATATCTATGATATATTAAACGGCAATCACATTAGCAAAACCGACCTCTCCCCTTCGGGAAAATACGCCCTTGTGAGTATAAAAGAAACACTGGACGGAAAAGATAATTACACCTCATACGTATACCGGGTCAGTAACAAAGAAATCGTCTATTCCTTGGCTGCAAACCAGATACAAACCCAATGGGTACCCCTGCAGGACAAACTTTCCTGGTTACAAACGGAAGGGAACGGGAAATCTTTTTATATTTACGATATCGGAACTCAGCAACTGCAATGCCTGATTAAAGAAGATAAAGAGATCAACAATTACAACTGGTCCCCCGATTTATCCTACCTTCTCTATTACACCAGTGAAAATTATACGGAAGAAAACTGGCAACTCCGGAAATTAAACGGAATAGAAGACCGCCAGCCTTATTTCCGCTATCGTTCTTACTTGTGTAAATACGATTTTGCTACCGGACTTCATTCCCGGCTGACCTGGGGAAACACTTCTACTTATCTCATGGATATCAGTCACGACGGCCGGCAAATCTTATTTGCCACTTCCCGTCCCGATTACAACGAATTTCCTTACAGCAAACAATCGGTATACCTGATGAATATGCAAACCCTGAAAGTGGACACCCTCTGGAAAGACCGGCTTTACACTATTTCCTGCAGTTTTTCCCCCGACGACAGCCAATTGTTGATTACCGGAGGACCTTCTGCTTTCGGGGAAAGCGGGAAAAATATCGGGAAAAATCCGATTGCCAACGAATTCGATAGCCAGCTCTACCTTTACAATTTAGCGACAGCTCAGGTCACTCCTCTGACTAAAAATTTCAATCCCTCTGTACAATATGTATTCTGGCGGACAGACGGGTATATTTATTTTACAGCCGCTGCTGCAGATTATGTCCGTCTTTTCCGTTGCGATCCCCGTACACAGTCCATACAGCACCTGGAATGCCCGGGAGACATTATCCTCAGCACCAGTATTCCTGAAAAAGGCGAAGAACTGATGTATGTGGCTTCCGATGTCAGTTACCCGGCCCGTATTTATACCCTCGGTTTAAAAGACCTGAAAGCAAGAGTATGGGATAATCCTTCGGCCCGGCAATACGAAAACATTGTATTCGGAGAAGTTAAAGACTGGGACTTTACTTACAAAAAAGGAACGGTCATTGACGGGCGCTATTACCTGCCGCCTCATTTTGATCCGGCTAAAAAATACCCGCTCATCGTCTATTATTACGGAGGAACCACTCCTGTCGAACGCAGCTTCGGAGGGCGTTATCCTTTCAATTTATTTGCCGCCAACGGTTATATTGTATATGTTTTACAGCCTTCCGGAGCGATCGGTTACGGACAGGAATTCTCTGCCCGCCACCAGAATAACTGGGGAAAAATCACGGCGGACGAAATCATCACTGCCACAAAAGCCTTTCTCAAATCGCATTCTTTTGTAGACGCTTCAAAGGTCGGATGTATGGGAGCTTCTTACGGAGGATTTACCACCATGTACCTGACGACCCAAACCGATATCTTTACCTGTGCCATCGCCCACGCCGGCATATCTTCCATTGCGGGTTACTGGGGGGACGGCTATTGGGGATACAGCTACAGCACCTGCGCTACTGCCCACTCCTTTCCCTGGAACCGGAAAGATATTTACGTAGATCAGAGTCCTCTGTTCAATGCCGATAAGGTAAATACACCGATTTTATTGATTCACGGTACCAAAGACGTCAATGTGCCGACAGCCCAAAGCATACAGTTTTACACCGCTTTAAAACTGCTGGGTAAAGATACCGAACTGGTTTTTGTAAAAGATTCCGACCATACGGTAACGGATTATCATTTACGGATTCTATGGAACAATACGATACTGGCTTATTTCGCCAAATACCTGAAAGATCAACCGGCCTGGTGGGAAAATACGTATAAAGAGAAAAACCTTTAAAAGGCAGGAAAGCATTCCGGGACGGACCGGAACTTCCCTGCTCCCTGGCGGATAAACGGACCCGGCATTCCGGATCACAGTTCCGTTTATCCGCTTTTGACAGGAAGCAGGAATCCCCTTCAATTTCATGGGGGTTTTCATCCGGTTTTCAGTCAAAAAAACTAACTTTGCGAAATCAACAAAAAAATTAAACCCAGAACTATGAACAAAATCATAAACAGAGCGGCCGACAACATCCGCATTTTAGCAGCTTCTATGGTGGAAAAAGCCAAATCGGGACATCCCGGAGGCGCCATGGGAGGGGCTGATTTCATCAATGTATTGTATTCTGAATTTTTAAATTTTGACCCGGACGACCGGACCTGGGCCAACCGGGACCGTTTTTTCTTAGATCCCGGTCATATGTCTCCTATGTTGTATTCGGTTCTCTGTCTGACCGGTAGTTATAGTCTGGAGGATTTGCAAAATTTCCGTCAATGGGGCAGTATTACGCCGGGACATCCGGAAGTAGACAAGGCCCGCGGAGTGGAAAATACATCCGGTCCGCTGGGGCAGGGCCATACGATGGCTGTGGGATCTGCCATTGCTGAACGATTCCTGGTAGCCCGCTTCGGAGAATGGATGGCTCATAAAACGTATGCGTTTATTTCTGACGGAGGTATACAGGAGGAAATCTCCCAGGGAGCAGGCCGTATCGCCGGAGCTTTGGGATTATCCAATCTGATCCTGTTTTACGACGCCAACAATATCCAGTTGTCCACCAAAGTAGAAGAGGTTACAGTCGAGAATACGGCAGAAAAGTACGAAGCCTGGGGCTGGAACGTAATTACTATCGATGGAAATGATGCTGACCAGATCCGCGAAGCACTGACAGCAGCCGGAAATGAAAAAGAACGCCCTACGCTTATCATCGGAAAAACCCTGATGGGAAAAGGAGCATTGGGTCCCGAAGGGGAAGATTTCTCCAACAAAGTATCTACTCACGGTCAGCCCCTGACGGGAGCCGGGGCTTCTATCGAAAAGACCATTGAAAACCTGGGAGGCGATCCCCGGCATCCTTTTACAATTTTCCCGGAAGTCAAAGCATATTATGAAAAAGCCCTGGAAGCCAAAAGAGCCTATGCCCGCAAAAAAAAGGCAGAACAGGAAGCCTGGGAAAAAGCTCAGCCGGAACGGGCAGCCCAATATCACAAATTTATGTCCGGAGAAATGCCGGCTATCGACTATAAAGCCATTGCCCACAAAGCCAATATCGCCACCCGTACAGCCTCTGCTGACGTACTCATGGCATTAGCACAGCAGGTGGAAAACATGATTGTCAGTTCTGCCGACCTTTCCAACTCGGACAAAACCGACGGATTCCTAAAAGGAGGAGCCCGTCCGCTCAGAAAAGGAGATTTCAGCGGTGCTTTCTTACAGGCCGGAGTAGCTGAACTGACCATGGCCGCCATTTGCAACGGTATCGCTTTACACGGTGGAATTTTCGTCGCCTGTGGTACCTTCTTCGTATTCTCCGATTATATGAAACCGGCAGTCAGACTGGCAGCCCTTATGCAAGTACCGGTAAAATACGTCTGGAGCCACGATGCTTTCCGCGTCGGAGAAGATGGTCCTACCCACCAGCCGATCGAGCAGGAAGCACAGATCCGTCTGCTGGAGAAAGTACGGAACCATGCCGGCAATATGAGCCTGCTGGCCCTGCGTCCTGCCGACGCAGCAGAAACGTCCGTCGCCTGGAAGATGGCTATGGAAAATACCTCTGCCCCTACAGCTTTGATCCTCTCCCGTCAGAACATCAATGATCTTCCCGGGGAGGACCGCTACGAAGAGGCACTGCAAGCCGGTAAAGGAGCCTACATCGTAGCCAAAAACGGGGAAAATCCGGATATTATCCTTCTGGCTTCCGGTTCGGAGGTGTCCACTCTGGTCGACGCTGCCCAATTGCTTCTGGAAAGGAAAAATGTCACCTCCCAAATCGTATCGGTTATCTCAGAAGGTTTATTCCGGGAACAATCCCCGGATTATCAGGAACAGATTCTGCCTGCCTCTGCCCTTAAATTCGGCCTGACAGCAGGTCTCTCCGTTACCCTGGAAGGACTTGTTGGACCAAAAGGAAAGATACAGGGCGTAAATCATTTCGGTTATTCCGCTCCCGCCAAAGTACTGGATGAAAAATTCGGGTTTACCGGAGAACAGGTATACCGGGAAATTTGTGAAATGCTGAATAAATAACACCAGTTTAGCAGTATTGTACGAACAATTGCCCCCAAAACTGTTTTTCAGCTTACGGATTTGTACTTCCGTCCGAACCTGTTGAACGCCCCGGAAAGGGACATTCAGCAGGCAGGGAAGCCGGAGCAGATAAAGAAACAGGATTTCGGGTCAATTGTTTGTACATTTTTACAAGCCTATCGATTTTTTCAAACCGGCCATCAGAATCCTCCAGAGGTAATTAAACTGAGAACGGTATATATCCCTTTCCGCACTGGCATCTACAGTACGGGGACCGCTCCTGCCGGGATTATTTGCCGTTGCAATCAATCCGTTCGCCAGAGTGGAAAGAAAAGAACGTACTTCCAGATGCCCGTCTTTCTCTTTCATAATTCTGATTTTCAAATCCCGGTATAAAAAAAGCATATGAACCTGAGCCGTATGGGAATTCCCTGTCATCTTAAATTTCAATCCGTCAATTTCTCCCGAAGTGATCTTAATTTTTACCAAAGGTTCTATCATCCGGTTTAAACTCAGCATATCCATTTTCCCCAGATGCCCTTCCACTTCAAAATGCGGATTTAAACTATCTACCGGTAAAAGAAAAGTAGCCCGGAGAATTCCCTGATCCATCAATTTTCCCTCTGCCTTCAAAGTAAAATAAGGCTGTTTCGGGCGGACTTCATTCGTCAAATCGTAAAATGTGCCCTTTAAACGGTCAAAAGTGACTACCCCAGGCGAAATTCCATTCTTAGCCAATTCTTTGTAGACCACATTTATATTGTCCAGGCGGATTCTCCGGATCGCCAAAGGACAAGGGAATTGTTGTACAGATTCGTAAAACAACCGTTTCACCCGTTTTGCCTGCTCAATCTTCCGGTTTTTAAAACTACTGATACGGGCCCCCTGGATTTCAACACTGTCTATTTGCAGCATCCGGTCGCTTATCATACGCTGCATATCAAAATGATGACAAACTACTTTTCCGACCTCTATTTTTGTCCAATCCGTATGCTTTTTCGTTTTTAAAGCAAATTCCCGTTCTGAATACTGCGGAATCAGGCGGATAGCCTGAATGGCTATATTCCCTTCATTACCCTTCAGGGAAAACGTATCCACTTCCAGCAGCTGGGAATTTTGAGCAAATTTATTCCGGAAAGCAGCAAATGACAATTGCAAATCCCGGCAAGCAATACGCGGGAACAAAGTATCGGTACAGGTTTGCACATTCAAATCCGCCATCCCGAAATTGAAATCCTGAAGCACATAACTGACCGTATCTGTCTCCTGGCATTGCCTGCCCTCCACTTCTCCCAGTTTTATGTCAATCTTTCCCAACTCCAGACGACCGGCCAACCGTTCAGCTCCTTCCGGTGAGTTCTGTTTTTTATCCGAAGCGCTCCACTTTTTCCCTGTATTTACGTCTGCAAACAAATGAGGCAAATCTATCTTCAATGCTTTAGCCCGGATCATAGTGGAAGAATCCCGTTTTTTAAAGTGAATTCCCCCGAGTTTCAATTTTTTCAGATAAACGTCCGCATAAGGGACAGGATTATTTGACAGAACCGGACGGGCCGTATCGGTAGTTATGCGGACATCTTTTATCTGTACACTGCGCCCGATCAGCCGTACACTGACATTTCCGACATCCGCCTGTAACCTGCCTCCGCTTTCTTCGTAGACTTTTTCTTCTATGATGTCCTCAATTTTATTTCCCAACCACCATTGCACTCCCCATACTATAATAATTAAAGCAAGGACAGTATACCCGACAATTTTTATTGCTTTTCTCATAAATCCAAATTATAGCCCGACTTTCTCTACTTATTTTCTTTCTAGATATAGAAACGAAATCAAAACAGAAGTGTTTCATTACAAATTCTTTCTCTTCTGCAAAAAAGTAAAAAAGATAATTTTAAACATTCTTTCTCTTTTTTATTTTTTAGTATTTATCTTTGTCCGGACCGGAAGTTTTCAATAAGAAAATACGGATTTGTCTGTGAGGGATAGAAATTTTATCAAACCAATTAATACAAAAGACATGTTAAATCTAGCATTATTCGGTCCTCCGTGTGCCGGTAAGGGAACGCAGGCCAAGAGAATCATAAAAAAATACAACCTGGCTCATCTTTCAACCGGCGATATGATTCGGAAAGAAATAGCTGCGGGAAGTGAATTGGGGAAAATAGCAGAAGATATTATCAATAGCGGACAATTATTATCCGATGAATTTGTCATTCAGCTCATTCAGGACAGTATTGCCCGAAGCGAAGGGGTAAACGGCTTTTTATTCGACGGTTTTCCCCGTACGGTAGCCCAGGCTGAAAAACTGGACGAAATATTGAAAGAAAACGGAGCCCCCCTAAAAGGTTTATTGAGCATAGATGTTCCCGAAGCAGAACTAAAACGGCGTATGTTGGAAAGAGCTAAAATAGAAGGACGTGCAGACGACACAGAGGAAGCCATCAGTAACCGCTTTAAAGAATATCATGCCAAAACAGTTCCGGTAGCCAAACACTATGAAGCAATATGCCATAACGTCAAAGGAGACGGCACTATGGAAGAAGTTTTCGAAGAGATTGCGGAAATTATTGAGAAAATAAAATAATATTCAGACGGAGGAATGGCACTTCGTGCCGGAGAAACGCCCGTCAAAAGCTTCGCTGACAAACGGTAGCAGAGTTCCGGATTAATTCTTCAACAGAACCGGAAGTCCGTTCATCTGCGGAGCATTAATTCCCTTCTCTCAAAAAGAAATATTCCCCCAAAAATCGCTGATGAACGAAACCCGGCTCCCTCATTAATCCCTTAATCAGAACCGAAGGTTCGTTCATCAGCGAAACCTTAATCTACTTCCTTTAACGAAGCATCATTCCATTCCTTTTGGACAGTTGAACATCCAAACCTTACCTCGTCAGCTGCCGATAGACCGCATTATTGGCATACGGTTGGAATTCAGCATCGGTAGCAGCCTGCTGTTTCAATTTCGGATTCATCTCAATGGCTTTTTGCAGGGCCATCGTCATGGCATTGACATCTTTTACCCGGGCAGCGGCCACAGCCATAAGATAATATTCAGTAGCGTTTGTCAGCTTCATCTTTTTAAAGGTATTCAGGGCTGCGTTGTTATCCCCTGCCATCAACTGGGCATAAGCCAGATAAATGGTCGGTTTATTTTGCAGATAAGAAACAGCTTTCTGATAATCTCCCTGTTGCAGCAGAAGCAATCCCATATTGTACTGGGCTTCTTTTTTCACCTGGGCCTGCGTCAGCATATCTTTGGCCTTGGACGTATTTCCTTCTTTAGCATATACAATCCCCAGATTGTTCAGAATAGAAGGATCCTGTTTCAGGACGATGGCGGCTTCCAGTAATTTCTGTGCCTGTGTGTAATCTTTATTTTGCAAAGCTACAACGGCCAGGTCATTCAATAACTGCCAGTTCCACTGAGTTCCCACTGTAGGAGTATTTTCAGCTGCCTGAGGAATAAAATAAGTCATCTGCATTTCTTCCTGAACCGTTTCGGGCACTGTATAGAACAAAAAGAAATCAGCCCGGCGCAATAAAGGCAATATATTGTTCTTCAATTCTGCATTATTCTTAACGTAAGAATCGAGTAAATTATTCCGTTTGGTACTGGTAGAAGCATTTTTCAGATCCTGAATCATCTGGTCTTTATTCTTTATATTGGAATCCTTCAACAGTAAATAAAGTCCTTCCCAGTTTTCCGTAACCATCTGAGGTACTACAAACTTGGCATTTTTCACAACCGGCAGACTGGCAATGCCCAAATCTTTTTCGAAAAAGGTTTTAGCTGTCTTAAAGCGGTTACTGGTCAAATTTTTATTGATCCGTTCAGCCCCTTCCGGAGAACTGGAAGCGTATAACAACATGGTTGTTACCTTAGCATTGGGGTTGGCCAAAACTTTCTTCATGGCTTCGGTAGCCTGATTCATAACCGTTGAATGTTGCTGGGATTCAGGAATTTTATACTGTCCCAGAGGAAATAATACATAACCGCTTACGACTCCTACTCCGGTAGCCGGTACGTCTTCTATAATGGTCTCCGTCATGACCGGAATATAATTCACTCCGTCGATACGAACCGAATAATTCTGCCATACCTGAACGCCGTTCTGATTCAGGATCACCGGCGTCAGCATAAAGGACTTCTTACCTTGTATGGCTTCAATGTCAGCCCAAAGCACTCCGTTCTGCATCCCTTCGCGGAAGTTCATCGTCATCTTCTGATTCACAGTAGTAGCACTCTTATAAGCAATTACAGGATAATTGCTCCCTTTTACTTTTTCTCCCTGTACATAGATGGACGGTAATTTTTCAACCCTATTTCCATATTGCATACGGGGAGTGATTTTCAATATCATTCGTTTTCCGAATTGTTTGGGTCCGAATTTGATGGTATAATCAAAATGAATTTTTCCATTTACAGCTTGCAGCTGAGTCGGATTAATCTGACCGATAACGGCCGTCTCTATGGCTTCTTTTTGTAACTTTTTCATAGAGTTACACCCTGTCAAAAGCCCTATCATCAGGAAAGCCAGTGTAGTTATAAAAAAAGTGCGCTTCATAATTTTTAATTTTAGTTTAACCTATTTCCTTATGTTTACTGATTCTATTGTTTTATGCATTGTTTAACGGTATTCTCCCTGAACTGTTGTGTTTTCTTTATTAAAATAAGTTATATATAACCTACAAAAGAAAGGGGAGCGGCTTTAAAAACGTTTTCAGGAAAAGCAAACTTCTGCACCTTCCTGTCCCGGATAATTTTTAAAAACTTTATTATCTTTGCTTCATTAAAGAACGATGCCATGAATCAAAGTTCCGGAATAGCAAACGATACGCTGAAGCCCATACACCTGGAAGAAGTGTTTAAAAGTAAAAATCCCCGGCTTGCCCGTTGTATCCCCGGATTTGTATACAGCTGGCTCAAACGGATTGTTTGCCTGAATGAAATCAATGACTTTATCGGTAAGCACGGGGAACGGAAAGGGATCGATTTTGCAGATGCCGTTATGGAATACCTGGAACTTTCCATAGAAGTCCAGGGTACCGAAAATCTGCCGGCTCCGGAGAAACGTTGTATTTTTGTTTCCAATCATCCCCTGGGAGGACCCGACGGAATTGCTTTGATCTCATTCTTAGGCAAATATTATCCGGTATTGAAATTTCCGGTCAACGATATCTTATTAAACCTGAAAAATCTCAATTCCATTTTTCTACCGGTAAATAAACACGGCAATATGTCGAGGGAAGCCGTAAAAGCCATTCAGGAAGCTTACGCCTCAGACGGGCAGATGATCATGTTTCCGGCCGGACTTTGCAGCAGGAAAAAACACGGTATTATTCAGGATCTGACCTGGCAGAAAAATTTTATTACAGAAGCCGTGAAGTACCAAAGGGATATCGTTCCCATTTTTATCAGCGGACAAAATTCTAATTTCTTTTATAATCTCTCAAATTTCCGGAAAAAAATCGGTCTGAAAGTGAATATCGAAATGATCTGGTTGCCGAAAGAAGCCTATAAAAAGAAAGGAGAACACCTTGTTTTTAAAATAGGGAAACCGATCCCCTGGCAATCCCTCGACAAAAGCAAAAAACCGATAGAATGGGCAGCTGACATCAAGAATAGGCTCTATCATTTATAATTTGAAACAGGTGACCGGAAAAAGTATGTCTCCTCCCCTGCATTTTTTTCGGAAATTCTTATATTTGTTGGAAAATTTATATCCATAAAAGGAAGGACGCTGAGGAAACTCCGGCAACCGTTAATTTATAAATGATACAACATGCAGCCCGTTATTTATCCCGTCGAAAAAGAAAAACTTCTTGCGGAACTGACAGAAGATAAATTTATTCGGAAAACCAATAAAGCCGGTAATGAGATTTATACTTTCACAGCCTATAATGCCCCGAATTTAATGCGGGAAATAGGACGCATACGGGAACTGACCTTTCGCAGCGCAGGCGGAGGAACGGGTAAAGAGATCGATATAGACGAATTCGACATCAATCCGGAAACTCCCTATCAACAGCTTATTGTCTGGGATCCCAAAGAAAAGGAAATCATCGGCGGATACCGTTATATCCTTTGCGACCATCTCTCTTTAAATGCCGAAGGAGAACCCAATTTAGCCACAACCGAGCTCTTCCGCTTTTCCGACACGTTTAAAGCCGGTTATCTGACGAAGATGATTGAGTTAGGACGCTCTTTTGTACATCCCCTTTACCAATCCACCCGTATGGGACGCAAATCGCTCTTCGCCCTGGACAATCTCTGGGACGGACTGGGAGCCCTTACCGTAGATAATCCCAATATCAAATACTTCTTCGGGAAAGTTACCATGTATACCAGTTTTAACATGCACGCCCGGGATATGATCCTCTATTTCATGCGGAAATATTTCCGGGATAACGAAGGATTGGTGCAACCGATACATCCCCTGGAAATTCACATAGACGAAACCAGAATGGAATCCGTTTTCACAGGAAACAATTACGAGGAAGACTACAAAATACTCTCCCGTCACGTCCGGGACCTGGGGGAAAACATTCCTCCCCTCGTAAATGCCTACATGAGTCTTTCCCCTTCTATGCGCTGTTTCGGCACAGCCATAAATCCGGGTTTCGGCGGAGTAGAAGAAACGGCTATCCTCATCAATATCGCCGATGTATACGAAGCCAAAAAACTGAGACACGTCGCCACTTACATCCCCCGCTTCCTGGGCCTTAAAATCAAACGTTGAGGAGAACGTTTAAGGGTTTAAATGTGAAAATGTATAAATGTTTAAATATTTAAATGTGCAAGGGAAAAAGGATGAAGGAGAAAAGATTCTTAAACATTTGCACAATTGAACACTTCCGCGCTTTTTCCTCTCATCAACCACCAACAAAACGTAATTATTTAAATAAACGAACCTGCGTTTCAAATTAATTCCTTAATCAGAACCGCAGGTTCATTCCTCCGCGAAGCCTTACTCCGCTCCCCTTGTGTTCACGAATCAATGCGTCAAACTATTCCCCTCCCAGGTACCGGTCGTAATTGTTCCGTCCAGGCTCATGTAAATGCCGTAACCTTTCCGTTCCCCTTCCGACCAGTTACCGACCCAAATGGCACCGTTTGTCCACAGGTATATTCCGTAACCGTGCCGTTTTCCATCTTTGGTCTCTCCCACATATTTATCTTCTCCGCAGGATACACATTCAAACTTATAAGAACTATATCCGCTCATCGGATAAGTCTCCGTCGGTTTATCGTCTGAAAAATTACCGTAATAAATCAGATTTCCCATTTTATCGTAACAAGTTCCTTTCCCCGCTTTTTTCCCGTTTTCCCAATTTCCGACATAGTACATACAATCCTTACAGCCATTAATATAACTCCCGTCATTATTTATTATATAAATTCCGTAGCCATTTTTTGTTCCGTTCTGCCAGGCACCTGCATAAAAATCTCCATCCTTCCACCGGTAAAATCCCATTCCATGCCTGGTTCCGGAAGACATTTGTCCTTTGTAAGTATCTCCTTCCGTATACGTCTTTGAAACACCGCTCCCCATCACCGTCTTTATCATACTCTTCCATCCTCCCTTTGATAAAAGAGGCTCTGCAACCTTTTGGGTTATCGTTATTTTTACCGTTTTATCTCCGGCGTTTACTTTAAACCAGTCTGTCCGTTCCCCTCCGGTATTGGCCTCACATTTCAACTGAAAAGAAGTAGCGGATTTGGTAACGGAACACCAGTTTGGCAGATAATCTACCGTCCAGGAATCTCCGTCTGTAGAAACATAAAAAGTCCGGCTTCCTCCCGATCCTCCAAAGGAAACACTGCTTGGATTGACTGTCAGGTAAGTCACCTCTCCCGGCTTTTTTTGCAATTTTACGGAAGTAGAATACAGTTTCTTTCCTTTATACCACACTTCCCAACGGTAACGGCCCGGGCTGTATATTCCTCCTGCACTACTTCCCCATCCCAGCAATTGTTCACTGTCATCCTGTTTGTAATTACCGGCTGTAGTAATAGACATCTTATAAGTAAAGCCGGAAGGAGAATCTTTTCCCCGCATTAAATCCCCGTTGGAATTATACAGTTTTACATCCAATTCGATGGTTTTGGAATCTTCCGACAAATCGTTATACACCATCCGGGGAAGCAAATAAAAGATATCGGTAGCATACAGTGTAGCCCCGTAATCCCCGATCAGCTGTAAAGTACTATCCATATTGGCAAATTCCATCCGCTTGATATCGATCCACCCCTTCTGGGCCGCCACCCGTTCTTTTTCCTTCTGTTCTTCTTCCGACCGTCTCAGCAAATCAATTTTATAGCTAGCCGCATCGGCATACATGCCCAGCGGATGAGAAGCCAGATAAAACTCATAATCGTGCAGTGTCTGACAACTGAGATACGTCAGACTGTCGATCTTCCGCTGAGCCTCCGGCAAATATTTCCCCTGCGGGAAGTCTGCAACATACTGGGCATAATCTTCCCGGCTGATACAATTCTCCCATGCTTCTTGTTCCCTGTCTGCCTTCGGAACCAGGAAAAAGAAAGCTCCTATTCCGACAGCAATCAAAACGACAGTCAATCCGATATATAAACCTTTCCGGGATTTCCGGATTTTCTCTTCTTCTACGGGAACCGTTTTATTCGGATCTGATATTACTTTATCTTTCTTTTCCGTTTTTTTAGGCCCGGAAGGTTCTTCTTTTTTACTCCTATGCGGAGAAAAGAACAAGTCCCAATCGCATTTTTTCCCGCTCAGATAGGCCTCGGCATACTCCCGTATCGTACGGGCCGTCGGGCGGTCCCAGGGTTCTTTTGCCAGACAGGCTTCGACTACCCGTTTCAATTCCGGGGAATAATCCCCTGTAATTTCCGGGATTTCTGCCCCCTTTTGTTGCAACACTCCTCCCAAATCCCCAAAAGGAGTATCTCCCGTCAGCAACTCGAAAAGCGTTGCTCCCAAAGCCCAGACATCACTGGCCATAATGGCGAGCGGATGTTTGCTAAAGCGTTCCGGCCCCATATAAGCCATAGTACCGCCTGAATTTTCAGCCTGATTGACACTTTTGCGCAACGTACTCCGGATCTTTGTACTGATGCCGAAGTCCGTAATCATAAAAGTTCCCGTAGAATCCCTCAGTACATTATCCGGTTTGATGTCCTGGTGAATCACCGCCGGTTCCAAAGTATGCAAATACTCCAAACCCGCAGCCACATCCCGCAAAAAACGCCAGGCTTCTTCTTCCGATATATGGTCCACCAGCTTCAATGCTGATCCCTGTTCACAATATGGCAACACCAGATAAGGCCGGTTATCACACTGATCAAAATGCTGGGGCTTCAGCAAATTGGTGTGATGCAAATTGTAAACCAACGACAACTCCTTGCTGAAAATATTGATCCCGTCACTGTCCAGCCCTGTTCCCGGAGCATATACTTTTATAGCCACTTTCAAACCGGTCATACTATCCTCTGCCAGCCACACCTCCGAAAATCCTCCCCTCCCCAACAGCCGGATCAATTGATAACGATCAGCAAATAATAAATTTTCCTGTAACCACATAATTTATAACATTTAAACACGAACAAAACAATATCTTTATTTATCCTTCTAAAATTTTTAGCTCCTCCCGCCCCCCCCGTCTTTTAAGCTCGATTTTAAGAACCAATGGTTTTAGAACTAAAAAGCTAACCGCAAACCGAGGTAGTTGAGACGGTCGCCCGGAACGAAGCTGCCCCGGTACGACACACGGCAAATCCCAGCCCCGAAGTTACAGCTGCCACCCCGAATCACCCGGAGAGAACCGCTCCCCGGACCTATAGGGTCTGTCTCAGAACTACTATTATAACCTCCATACCAATCCGAACACCATTCATAAACATTTCCGCTCATATCATATAATCCCAACTCATTCGCTCGTTTCTGACCAATAGGGTGAGTCCTTCCTCCAGAATTTCCTTCATACCACCCTACTTCCGACAAAGTATTACTCCCGGAATATTTATTACCCCGGCTTTTATTCCCTCCCCGGGCTGCATATTCCCACTGAGATTCTGTCGGTAATTTAAAATCCAAACCCGTCAAGG
>ERZ1673753.1219-NODE-1219-length-24964-cov-187.072464_pt1 | contig 24964 bp, 23 predicted proteins | sample MGYA00580201_ERZ1673753 | MGnify/ENA primary metagenome ERZ1673753 (study PRJEB41218, sample SAMN15661747) | gut metagenome | host: Homo sapiens | place: Canada: London | collected 2015-08-20/2019-03-30 | study: EMG produced TPA metagenomics assembly of... | reverse complement strand
AAAGTGAGTATGATGTCCATATTTTTTTGTGTTGCACTTGATATTATAATCTACCTAGCCCCCGACAGGGTCTAGGGGCGGTAGCCCCAGCAAAATAGCCCCTTCCCACGGGGAAGGGGTTTGGGGATAGGGATTGAGAACAAGCACTTTTTTGAAAAAACAGACTTTTTCTACAATCTGCGATGCCCGTCCTCAACGGACGGGCATCTTCTCACCCCAACGTACAATCAAGCACCATCATAACAACAAACCCTGCCGCCGCACCTATCGTTCCTATGTTGCTATGCTCTCCGCACTGCGCCTCGGGTATAAGCTCTTCTATCACAACATACATCATAGCCCCTGCCGCAAACGACAGCATATATGGCAAAAGCGGAGCGATGAAAGAAGCAAGCAGTATCATCACCGCCGCACCAATCGGCTCGACAACGCCCGACAGCACTCCCATCACAAACGCTTTTCCCTTTTTCATTCCCTCGCTTTTAAGCGGCATTGAAACCACCGCTCCTTCGGGGAAGTTCTGTATTGCAATACCCAGCGCCAGCGCAAATGTGCTTGCAAGAGTAACGCTGTCGCCGCCTGTGCCGGTTGACCCAGCTACAGCCGCACCGACAGCCATTCCCTCCGGCACGTTATGGATGGTCACCGCAAGAAGCATCATAGTAGTTTTTGAAAGCCCCGAGCGCACGCCCTCAGGCTTATCACTGTCAAGATGCAGATGCGGCACAAAGCTGTCTATCCCAAGCAGGAACAGTATCCCCGCCGCAAATCCGACCACAGCAGGCACCCAGTTCATTTTCCCGTAGCCCTGTTCGGACAGTTCCATTGACGGTATCAGAAGCGACCATACCGAAGCCGCTATCATTACTCCCGATGCAAAACCAAGCAGCAGCTTCTCCGTCCCAACCCTCACCTTATCACGCATAAGGAACACCATAAGCGACCCGAGCGTTGTTCCCATAAACGGTATCATCAGTATCAGAAATATCTCCAATTGCGTCACCTCAATATAAGTTAGTTTAGACTTACCACTTATATTTTACCACAAACAAAAGAAAAAGCCAAGCGTTATACCTGACTTTTCCCGTAATATTTACTTTTTACGTTTCTCACAGCGTGCATAAGCATTGCTTCCTTTACTGATTCTTTGTTCTGATTTTTATCAGTTCATCTATTGTGTAAGTTTCCTCCGTTACAGCAGAACCTTCTATAGAAAACATTTTTCCCTTTTTTACGCTATCATTAATTCACAAAAAAATCTCCGCAGCCCAAAGCCACGGAGATAAAACCGTCAGATGTAACGCCGTATTACTTGATTACTTCGACCATCATGCCGGGAGCGGCCATTACAGCGTTTGATTCGTCTGTATCAATGTGCATAGCGTCTGCAAAATTCTCGCTTACTCTGATAACAACATCGCCGAGAATTGCCTTTCTTCCGTCAGAATCAACCTTTACGCTTACAACGTCCTTGTTCTTTACGCCCCACTTTTCAGCGGTTTCGGGAACAAGGTGGATGTGACGCTTTGCAACGATAACGCCCTCGCTGATTTCGATCTCGCCCTCAGGACCTGTTATCTTACAGCCGGGTGTGCCTGCAATATCGCCCGATTCTCTTACGAATATAGGACATCCGATAGAACGTGCGTCCGTAGCTGAGAGTTCAACCTGTGTAGCAGGACGAACAGGGCCTAAAATAGATACGTTTGCAAGCGATCTCTTGGGGCCTGTTATAGTAACTCTTTCCTCGCAAGCGAACTGACCGGGCTGAGAAAGATCCTTCTTCTTTGTAAGCTCGTGACCCTTGCCGAACAGTGTTTCGAGTGCCTCCTGCGTAACGTGGATGTGACGTGCGGAGGTTTCCAGTAATACTTCCATTTTTTCCATAATGTTATCCTTCTTTCATGCCAAAGGCAATTTTTACTGTTAACATTATACACCCGTGAAACGAAAATTTCAAGTGTTTCATATAACGAATATCGGGCGGAACAAAAAAGTTATAACAGCGTCCGCTATCCCCAGCAGAAAGCACCCGATACAGCATACCGCAAACCGCTCAAGATATATCTTATAATAGTGCGGAGCCTCGTCACGCCTGCCTTTAAGCACAGCCAGCACACTGTTTGAGCATAACACGGACAGACGGCACTGATAACAGCAGATTACCGTTCCTATAAATGCGGAAGGAAGAACAAACACCGCAAAAGCCGGTATCCCGTTTGCCCCGTATATATTCACAAGCGCCGCAAACGTCATTCCCACGCCTATACCCTTGAATGCCGGTATAAGCGCACCCACAGGCTGTCCCACAGCGCAAAGCCCTGCTAAAAACGGCACAATGCACCATATAAGCGCCGATATGAACGAAGCGGCGGCATTCCCGAAAAATCCGCCGTGTATCCTTCCTTCGAGAAAGCCCTCCAGCATCTCATCAGGCACGGTCACCGTTGCCTTCCCGTAAAACACCGCCCCGACAACAGCCCCGATAACCGCCGTTATAAAGAGTATCAGCCCTGCATACTGCCTGTTGCGCCTGCCTTTAACCACTACTTCCGATACGGTTATACCGTCGGCACTCAGCTTCCCGTTTTCCTCCGTCATAACCACCGTATCCGCATCCTGCCCCTTGCAACCGGCGTCCTCATCCACCACAGCGTCAGGCTCGCACACCGCATTTCGTTCCTTTAAAAATTCTTCCCTTGTCATAATTTCGTTCATACTGCACGTCCTTTCCTTTCGGGTACTCTACAGTAAATCTATGAAACGAGAAGAAAATTTATGACCGTTTCGCAATAAAACACAACCGTCATGCCTCAGCACAGCGGTTGATTTCAAGCGATTTAACACAGATAGGTATTTTCCTTACTGCGTTCACGGTTATGATATTTACTATCAGTTCTTCAAATAAAAAGAAATAACCGCCCACAGCTTCCAACTACGACGGTTATTTCTTAGCCAACACGGGAGCGGTCGTCTGTCGTTCCCTCTTTATTTGTATTCTATCACACTTTCAATAAATTGTCAAGGTGCATTCCGATAGCCAAACAACCGCCATGCCTCAGCACAGCGGTTGTTTCCTGTTATCCGTTAAATTTCATATTAATAATATCCGGGATCCGGCAGACCGCTGAGATAATATCTCGGGTTCAGCCTTTCCGAACCGTATCTTACTTCAAAGTGGCAGTGACAGCCGTATGCAAGTCCGGTTTCGCCTACTGCGGCTATGCACTCGCCCTGATTTACCTCCTGACCTGCACTGACGAATATCTCACTGTTGTGGGCATATACCGTTGTGTATCCGTCGGGATGAAGTATCATCACGGCATTACCGAGTCCGCCGTTGTCCCATCCTGCAAATATTACAGTACCGCTTGCTCCGGCATATACATCCGTACCGTAAGGTGCGCCTATATCAACGCCTCTGTGTCCGGCATAACCGCCGTCCCACCAGCCCCACTCCCAGAATGTGCCGCCGTCAACAGGCCATATATACTTCTTGCCCGTATCGGCAGAAGCATCTGAATAATGCGATGACTGCGGAGGCAGAGTACCCTGAAGGATAATCTCCATTACAGGCTCTTTCACTCTTTCGGTTTTCTTTATGGTACGCTTGACCTCTTCGCCGTTTACATAATACACCTTTGCCGTGATTTTGTTCGTACCGGTCTCACCCTCCTGGTAAACCGTTTCAACGCCCTCATAGCGTGTATCATCGTCCTCATATTTCGTTTCATACGGAACTTCAACGTTGTATGTTTCCGTTCTTGAAATACTTACCGACAGGAAAGGCACCTCCTGCGTTTTAAGCAGCTTTTCACCGGCTCTCAGCACATAGTCCTCGTCCATAATACCGGGATTCAACGCCTCAAGCTCTTCCATGCTTATTCCGAGCTTTGAGCATATTCCCGAATGGCTGTCGCCGTCAACCACAGTGTAATAGGACGCTTCTTCCTTTTTGGAATTTATCAGCTTGATGATCTCATCACTCGACACAATACTGTCCGACAGATAAAGACCGGGGACATACTCTATATCCTTCTCAAAGGCAACGTCCTCGTCCTTTGCATTTGTGCGGTAGCCGTCAAGTATCTTCTGAAGCTCCGCTTCGACCGCTGTATTGTCAACAAGCGCACCGTAGAACTTTCCGCCTATGTACATTCCGTATGCATACTCAATAGGAGTATCGCTCAGCTCAAGCAGCTTGTTTGCAAGCTGATATTTCGTCAGATATTCCTGGTCGCCGAGCATTTCGAGCGAATATCCCGGCTCCATGCTTATCTTCTTCTCGTTGCCGATATATGTGATACGCTCCTGCATTATGCGCTCTGCGTCATTGAACACCTGCTCGCTTTCGACATATCCTACAAACTTTCCGTCAACCGTCAGCTTTATCGCATAGTCCGTACCCGTCGCATATCCGACAACGCTCATAAGAAAAACTATTGCGATGATCGGTGCGGCATAGTTGAACAGCGTTACCGCAAGACCCTGCTTGCCGAATACTGCGTCCTTCGCTATACTTCCGTACAGCTTTGCCGCTTTCTTGTTGTCGCCCTGCTCCTTTGCGGTCCTTATCTGCCTGTTTGTACGCTGAAGCACACGCTTTGACTTTAACAAAGGCGCAAAGAAGAAGCTGCCTATTTCGCAGAACGTCCTCTTTACTGCGTCCCTGAACAGCGCCGTATGCTTCCATATAAACACGGCGGCATAAGCCACATATACAGCAGGCTTTGAAAATACATCGGCTATGATATGACAGAAATACTGCCCTGCCATAACCAGAAAATCAAAGATCCTGTCGGCAACAACCGAAATACCGGTTTTGCCTTTATCTTTTTCTTCGTTGCTTTCTTCATTCCGATTCTCCGACGTATCGTCAACCGCAGGCTTTACATCAGCCTCCTGTGCTTCCTTTTCACTGTCGCTGTCAGGAAGTATAGTTTCCTCAATATCGTCACGATAATCGGGCATCATCAGTTTTCCCATTATCAATCCTTTTCCGTATAAACCAAATCAAACGGGCATACGCCCCAAACAATCAATATATATAATAACCCGCCGTTGTGAACGGCAGGTGATAAATCAACGCTTTTTCCGTTAAAAGCAGGAACGGGCATAATGCCCGCTCCACACCTTTAAGGTTGCTTTTCCTTCCGTCATGAAAGACAGCAAATCTTTTCCGTCACCGCCATTATAACATAAAAGATTACAAACCCGCAACAATTTGTAACTATTTTGTTACCGTTTTGTAACCATTTCGCCCTTTTGTACAAAAATACATCTACTTTCGCTTTTGTAACAGTGCATTTTTAACAGACTTATTTTATTGTGATTTTACATAAACGATACACATTAATTTGTGCAACCCTTACAAATATTTTTGGGCAATTTCAGTATCTGTTGACACGCTCAGCGCATTTGTGCTAAAATATAGATGTGAAATTATGCTTACCGTTAAGTTCAGGCGAAAGGCAGGTGATACCCATGAACATGAACGAAGAAAATAAAACCGAAGACCGTGAAAGCGGGATTCAGACATACGACAGGAAAAAGAAGTCTCACGGCAATTTTCTGAAAATCGGCTGTGCGTCATGCGGTTTTGTCGCCGTAGTCGCTCTTTGCGTTCTGTCAAGCCGTTACTCATGGTTCGGAGTCAAAGCCGATGACGAGGGTATCAGCTACAACAACGGTTCAGAGTTATCATATTCCACTACTGCGCCTGTCGATGAACAAAAGGTTCCCACCAAAGCCAACAAGCATAACGAGGCACAGGAAACCACCGTTGCAACATCGACAACCACATCGGTAACAACATCGGCAACCACAACAGCAAAAACCACCCGGACCACAGTGGCGACAACCAAAGCTACAACCGCCGCACCAAAGCCTGCATGGACAGAAAAAAAGTGCAGCGGCACAATGTACATAAACATTTCAAGCTGTTCCGCAAGAAAAGAGGGCTTACAAGGATCAAAGGTCGTTTCCTATAAATATTACGGAGATGCGGTAGAAGTCGCCGCACTGACAGACACCGGCTACTATAAGCTTGATGACGGCACATATATCCACAGCGACTATCTTTCCGAAAGCAAGCCTGTCGCAACTACCGTTCCTGCAACAGCAAAACCCACCGTGCAGGATAATGCAACTCCCGCACCGGTCATAACCGACAGTCCCGTAAACTGCTCCGCAGAAGAGGCGGAGGTTTTCCGTATCGTGAATGAGATTCGTGTTTCCTACGGACTTAAGCCTTATAAGTGGGATACAAACGCATACAAGGCGGCGAAGGCACGTTGCAGTGAAATTGAGCAGAAGTTCAGCCATCTGCGGCCGGACGGCTCAAACTTCAAAACCATATACGGCTACAGTGATGATGAACTATGGTATAAGTTCTGCTCCGTCGGAGAAAATCTCGGCTCAGGTCAGCCCACCGCACAGAGAGTAGTCGACAGCTGGATGGCCTCCACCAAGGGTCACCGTGAAAATATTCTCAATCCCGATTTTGAAAATCTCGCCGTAGCATTTGGCACATATAACGATGCTTATAAGTATTACTGGGTACAGGAATTCACGACCTACAGATAAGCATAATAGCACTTTTTAAAAGCACAAACGCACAGGCTGTTCGCCTGTGCGTTATTTTTATGCTATATTTTCGTAATGTCCTCCGCTCTTACCGCTGCAGTGACCTGCCCGCCCTGACCGATAACGATATAGTCCTCTCTGTCACCCGAGCCTGCCTGCATAACCTCGTATACATTTGTGTACACAAACAGTGCAAGCGAACCACCGTTATACGTCTTTGCGCCGTAATTCACCTTGACTTTATCGCCTACAGCAAATTTCTGCGTTATCTCGTCACTTTCCGCCTTGTACAGATTCTCTGTATAAAGCCAGCCGGTAGGCACCGAGCCGATGCCTATAAGCGTTTCCTTACCGCTTGCCGACACCTGCTGAACGGTATAGACCGTATCATACACATAAGAATACGGCTCAACCCCGTTCGTAAACCTTGCGCCACGCTTCACCCTCACGCTGTCGCCCTTTTTAAACAGATTCACGGGCTTTTCGGGCTTATCACCGCAGTTTTCCTTATACCATTTAGCCGTTATCGCAGGATAATCTACAAAGCAAATATCCCCGTCAACGTCCTTGCCTGCGATATTGTCAATACCCCACTGCCACATTTTCTGCCCGTAATCGTATCTGCTTGCATAATCCGGGCTTTCTGTCCAGTGTGCAAGCCATATATCACGCTTTCCTACAATACGTTCCTTCTGATAGTAGCTTTCAAGCCACGCAGGATTTGCATACACTCCCGAGGGAAGTCCTGCCTTATTCAGCCTGTCGCAGAACTCAAGCGCCATATCGGTTCTTTCCTTGCTTGTGAGGTTGTCGATCTGACGCTGTTCCTCCATGTCGCAGAACACGGGATATGACGGTTTTTCATCACCTATCGTCTTGACGCACGCATTTATCTGCCTGTCAAGCTCCGCTGTGTCTGTCGCCGTAACATACCAGTAACAGCCGAACTCTATTCCGAGTTTTCTGCACTGCCCGATATTGCGACTGAAATAAGTGTCCTCGTCCCTGCCTATACCGGCACGGATAATTACAAACTTCACGCCTGCCGACACAGCCGCCGTAAAATCGAACTGCTCCTGCGCCCTGCTGATGTCAATGCCCTTTGTTCTCACTGTCGTCCTCCCCGCTTTTACTTTTTATCTGCCTTAGTACATTCTTTATTTTCTGTGGCACCGGCAGTCCCAGTGCCGATGCGTTTTCGACAATGCTGATTCCCTCGTTAGCGATATAGAAAAGCATTACCGCCGTCATAGCGACAGGCACACCGCCAAGCACATAGGTGTCTGCGATATGACCTACCGACAGGAACACAAGTATCAGCAGCTTTTTTGCTATCCCCTTGAAGCCTACCGCACTTGACAGCTTCTTCTCCGCTATCGCCACAAGCACACCGCTCACATAGTCCAGAATCATAAAAGCGATAAGCGCACGGAACAAGCCGTTTACCTCGCCGTACATAAATCCCAGCACCCCCCCGACAGCACCTGCTATGCTGTCAATAATTATCTGTATCCTGCTCATATTTCCCCCTCCTTTGCTTTGACTTTTTTACTTTTTGGTCATCCCCTGATTTAACCACCAGAAGCTCTGAGAATGAGGAGGCGTAGCTCCGCCGCCTGTTGCGGTTCTTCTTATAAGTTCGTCATCGGGCATACCCATTTTCTTAAACGTTGACGGCCTGATCTCCGGATGTATATCATACAGCAGTTCAAGATACGTTGTACCCCTTGTGTCACCGGGTATCTCCATCTGCTCCACCCAGTCAAAGAAGCCCTCCTTATCACCGTAAAGCTGATAAAGCGCCTCGATATACTCTTCATCCGTATAGATTTTATCCCCGTACTTGCTGATAAAATCATAAGCGTCAACCGGCGAAAATTTCGTACTGTCGGTTTCCTCATTCTCCACAGCGTCTTTCAGCGAGCTGTTCAGTTTTATCTGATAATTGCGGTCGCTGTCATACACCTTCTGAGCATAATCCCTGTCATTTTCGCTTACCCTACGGTTATAGTCCCTGTCGTTTTCGTTTACCCTACGGTCATAATCCCTGTCGTTTTCATATACCCTGCGGTTATAATCCCTGTCGTTCTCGTAATTATCACGTTCAAACTGTGCCTGCAAATTACGCTGTGCCAGAGCATCCTTACTTTTATTATATTCAAAATTCCTGTTTGTGTTATAATCGTCAACGCTGTCACGGTATCTTCCGTAGTCCGACTTCTCAAGCCCTATAAGCGTATTGAGCCGCTTATACGCACTTTCCTCATCATCCTTATAACGTTCATACGCCCTCTGTTCAAGTTCGGGGATCTTATCGCTGAGCTTTGACATATAGCTGTTGTACGCCTGCTGACCTGCCGTGACCGCATAGCTGTTGCCGTATCCGCCCGTAAGCGATGCCGCATTCCCCATCGTGTCACGCATAGCCGTTCTGCCCGATTTTTCATAGCTGTTCTTATACTGTGAGAACAGCTTGTCCTTATCTGCGTCATAGCTGAAATTCTTCTTTGCCATAACCTTTGCAAGATTGTTTTTCAGTGCGTCGCCGTATCCGCTCTTATATACCGGAGCGCTGTCCTTATCCTTGTTTTTCTGTTTTTCGCTCATATAACCTCCTCATATATTTCCGTATTATCCGCCTCGTTCATCTTTGCCTCATACTCATCAATCGCTGTATCAAACCTCGCAATATCCTCCGCCGTTATCCTGTCACGGCTGTAATGATTGCCAAGCTGCATAGCCGCCCACGCTCTGTCAAAGCTGCCGCTTTTAACGCCGTTCACAGCGACCTCGACTATCCATCTGCCAAAATCCAACATTATACCTCACCTCCCGATACTGCCGCCGCCTCAAGTGCCGCAACCCTTGCTTCAAGGCTTGCGATACGCTCCGTGTCCTCTTCGGCCGCAGGCGACCAGTCCGTAGCCTTAGTGCCTTTTTCAAGCTTGATATTGCAAGCCTCGATCATGCCGTTTTTATCAAGCGCAAGAGCCACGCATTCGAGTTTCGATATGTCGCTGTCGTTTATCGTCCACGTCTTTTCGTAGTAGAGCCACTTGTCTTTAACAGTATCGACTCCCACCGTCAGCGACAGGGCATACAGCTTTTTATCATCTGCCGAGCGAAATCGTGCCATTACATACCCGCTTGCGTCAAGCCCGACATCGCTTCTGACCTTTATCCACGCCGACAGAGTGTAGCTTGTGCCGACATTGAAATCCGTCAGAAAGTGCCGCTTGCTTAAGCCGAAATATCTTGCATTTCCGGAATACCCAGTTCTTGAAACCGCAAGACTGTTACCCGATATTCCGCCCCCGACATTTACGACCGTGTTACCGCTCCAGCCGTCTTTGATGTTCCCCGTGCTGTCATACAGCAGATTTCTGCCACCAATCTCGATAGCATTCACCGCCGCAGTAATATCTGCCGCTGTTGCCGCTCCGACTTCACTTGCCGTATACGCAGGCTTATTCTCGGTTTTCGTCCATTCGGGCATATCCGTAATATCCGACATATTATGTGTATGATTCTTCTCTGCCGCTCCTACTTCCTCCGCCGTATACGCAGGCTTGCTTTCAGCTTTTGCCCAGTCCGCTATATCCGAGTTTTTCAGGTACGCCGACAGATTCACCGATATTGTACCGCTGTCCGATACATTAATGTTATCGCCAATCATCACCCCACCGAGCGTGTCGGCAGTTGCAGAGGGAAGCACATAGCCGACACCCCCGTCAGCTGTAAACTTTCCCGAAATATGAAGATTACCATCACTGTCAAGCGTTAAGGCATCCCTCAGATTCTTGCTGTCCGCCCCGTTACCGACCGCAAGTAAAATACTCGTGCTGTCGCTCGTCCAGTTGTTTCCGAATCTGGCTGCACCGTGTATTTCGGCGCCTAAATAATCCCATCCGGGACTATTTGCTGTCAGATTTCCAGCAAGTTTCAGATTACCGCTATAGTCAAGCGTCAGTGCATCGCTTCTCCACTCATTGCTACCGCTTCCCCAGCCGTTACCGACAACAAGTGCCACATCTTCAGCCTTTTTGTTATACCTTCCGAGTGCAAAGACCTCCATCCCCGCAATTGTGTGAGCTCCCGATGCGTGCGAATGCTCTCCCCGTGCTATAGTATGATACCCCTCTGCGTGTGAGTTGCTTCCGCTTGCGATACAGCCTGTGTTTTCAGCATGAGAACAATTTCCCGAAGCGGTCGTTCCACTGCCTTCTGCATGACAGGATAGATCGGATGCTACAGTGTTGCTTCCTTCCGCATGGCTGTACGGAGCGTTAGCCGTAGTCTTATACCCTTCGGCATGAGAATAGTACGCTGATGCAACATTATTTTCATAGTCGTTGAACACCTCGCAATTTTTATCTGTGTTGGTGAACTGCCCCACTTCATCCGCAATCGTACTGTAAATAAGCTGTTTTTCCTCTTCGCCGTCAGATTTCTGCGCAATATTCTCATCTATACCGTTAAGACAGAATTTTATCCTTTCGGTAAGTAGTGACAGATAATCCTCAACCGCATTTATCCGCCCTTTGTCCTCCGCAGATTTATCGGGAGCAAAGCTTATATTCAGATTATCCACTTATTTCACTTCCCTTTTCACTGTCAAGATATATGCCGTACAGCGCCACACAAGCGTCACCGCTTACTTCACCGCATATCTTTATTCTTATCTTTCTGCTTCTGAGCGGTATTACCGGAGCGACAGCTATTTCTTCGCCATTCCCCTTTTCACCCCAAAGCTCATATACCTTCCTCCATTCTCCGCCGTCAGTGCTTATATATGCCGACAGTTCAAGTGTTTCGCCGTCCTGCTTCTTGTGATACAGTGACATTCTCAGCTTTTTATATATTCTGAATATGCTTCCCCTGCCAAGCTCGCCGCTGACCGCAGAAAAATCGCTTCTGTCACTGTCCGTATAACCGCTGTCGTTTCCGACAAGCATTACAAGCCTCATCTTTTTATTGCTGTCACGGGTAACGGCATACAGCCTGCCGTTTATCTCGTGCGCCGAGATCACATCCGCAAGCTGTCTTGTGTACCACGCCGAGTAACGCTTGTCATAATAATACACCGTTTTGTCAGCCGCACACATAACGACATATCTTCCGTTTGCCGTCATCACCGCCGTATCGGTAATATCATCACCCAGCTTTGCGTCGATCCTCACCGATGCAGAGCCGTTAAAGCTGAATATACCCTCAGGTGCCTTATAATAAAGCAGTCCGTCCGATATGCACAGCGAGCCGGCACTGCCCTTCTGAACGCCTCTCAGCTTTACAGTGCTTAGCGTAAAGTTTGACGCTCTTGTGCCATAGACAATATGGACGACATTTTCCTTAAAGAACAGTACGCCACCCCCGTACACGCATACTCCGGTGAAATCCCCGTCAGACCCTACCGTTGCCGCCCATGCGTCAGTTGAGATGCCGTCATAGCTTCCCCACTCCGTAGCACTTCCGAGCTTTGAACAGTATATTTCACGATTTGCCGATGAACACCCCCACAGCCTGTTGTTATGCTCTGTTATAAAATCCATCTTCGGTATCGGACAGCTTATGACCGCATTCTTTATACTAGGCACTCTGAATTTGTCCATCTTCCGCTTTTCCGTATAGAAATAGTGGGTATCGCTGTACGCACTCGTGTCGAAATTGATCGACACGCAACCGCTCTTGCTGTAGCTTTCCTTTCCAACCGAGCTTATCAATGCAGACAGATAGTGTTTCTTTCCGCCGTATTCATAATCTATCCTGACCATATCGCCAACGCTGTAGCTTGACAGTGCTACGCTTTCCTCCGGCACATCAAGATACAACAGCTTGTATATAGAAACCGTAGGCCGTGTCTGATTCTGGTTATATTCAAGCAGTGTGCCTGAAAGCGCCGGCTTCGCAGTATACCGCACGCTTACAGGCGTGTCTGCGGTATTTACAAGCACCTCGTCCGGCATTATCAGTATGTATGCTCCAAGTGACACAAGCTGTTTTTCCCCTGCACAGAGATTCACCGCCGTTTTCACTCCCGAAATATATATACCGTCCGCCTTTGTGTATACTATCTCTCCGTTTTTTATGATATACCCCGTTATACCGTCAGCCAACGCCTTGTACGAAAACGGCTTTACCGTTTTAAGCGCAGGAAAAGCGGTAAAATCCATACCGTACAGCTCCTGCCAGCATCCAAGCGGCGTTCCGTTCGAGCGATCGATACCGCCGAACTTTACGGCACTTTCCGTACCACCCGTTATTTCTCTTACCGCCAAGTTCTTCCTCCTATCCCGTAATTTCGGTTCTCACGCACGAAATATGCCTGCTGTTCCAGAAACGACAGCAGCTTTCATATAAAGCCTCAAACAGAGCGTTGTCATTGGCATATCTCTCATACTCCGCATGGTAAAAATCTATCAGCGAGCAAAGATAAAGAATGTATATCTCATCGTGCGGAGCCTTTATGAAAAGCTCCGTTGTGTCATCGCTCGTGATCTTTTCCGTTTCGGTAAATCCGATTCCCTCATGCTCGTGCGTAACATACAGATCCTCATATATCCTGCTTTCAAGCTCATAAAGCCACCTTCTCTTGTCCTCTGCGGCAATCTCATTCGGTCGCAGTGCGTCAACCGTTTCAATGACTTCCTTTACCGTCATCACTTGCCCTCCTGCACTATCAGCGACTGCTTCCAGCCTTCATCACGGTAGTACTCCGCTCTCTTTCTCTGAAGCTCAGCTCTGTCCAGTTCCTTTTTTATGAACAACGGCACCATCACCGTTTCACCTCTGCGTATAAGATAATTGTTGCAGTTCACCGATACAAACACATCCGAGTTGTACTTGTCGTTGTCCTTGAACAGCCTTACCGCCACAAGTTCAGTTAAATTTTCTTTCATATATTTCTCCTTTACAATATTATTCCCATTACCCTCCCGCACTGCCGTTGCTGTCACCACGCCTTGCTGTGACCCTGTGCCACTTATTCCGGTTGTCCTTTACCGGCTTTAATTTGCGCTCGTCTTTTCCGAATAAACAGGAGAACAGCTTTCTATTCTCACCATATACTCGTCTGTAAGTATCTCGGCTGTGCGTACCGCCTTCCAGCCCACGCTCGCTCTCTGGTTCAGAGGATCGTCACCGTAGCCGAGCTGCTTTACTATGTGCTGAAGACCGCCGCCGGCAACGTCCGTCACCGCATAAGCGTGCGCTCCTATAACCAGAGTAGAGAACACCGCAAGCGCCTTCTTTTCGTAATATGTCGAGGCTGTGACCTGACCGCCTGCCGAAACGCTTGCCTTCTGATAGCTGTCGCCCGACTTCGTATAATAGTCCTTTCCCTCAAGGAAATTTGCGTCGGAGGTCAGCTGATAGAACTGCGGACAGCTTTCATCGGCAAATATCTTCGCCTCCGTGCTTTTTACAAATCTCACATTGCCGAGCGAGCCTATCTCCCCCTTGAATATGCTTTCAGGGTCGGCATACTTATGCACATCGACCCACTCAGCACTTCTCATAAGGTCATATGCGGCATAAGGGTGTATTATCGCAACATAGCTCTCCCCGTCTATTCCGTCTGCATTCATGCTCTCAAGCTGTGCGGCGGCACGGAATACCGTATCCACCGATAAAACGCAGTCCTTGCTCAGTTCATCTCTTGACAGCACCTCGCCCCCGTCCTTGCCGCAGGCATATATAACATTCGTTCCTGCGTTAACTATCTCTCTTGTTATCGTGTCAAGCGTTCTTCCCGACTGACTGCCGAGCAGCTTTGTTGACTGCACTACATTGTTGTCGATTGCGGTAAGCTCCAGCATATCCGACAGCTTGATATAGTCGCCGTACTGATTCACCGTTGCCGTCTTAGCTGTTACCGACAGCATATTTCCTGCAGGTGTAACACCCTCGACAAGCGGCGTTGTCGCCTTTGCAAGCGAGCTGTACTTTCTCAGTTCTATCGTCTTGCCGTTATTCTTGGGTATCGGATACTTGTCTGCAAAGCGGTCATGCACCAGCTTAGGCTCTGCCATATCTATCAGCGTGTTCTCATAGAACGTTTTCATCTCGGCGGACAGACTTGCCTGTCCTGTTGTCTGTACATCGAACAGATTTAATTTAACTTCTCTTTTCTTCATATAGATTTCCTTTCCCGACGGCTGATACCGTCATCTTTCTATTTTCTTATCGTTTTTCTTATCGTTTCTGCCTGCCGCAAAACTTTCCCCGTGCGGCTGCGGCTTTTTTAATTTCCCGCCTGCCCTCCCGTTGCAATATTCATATCTCACCCCCTTCTTCATCATTCATAAACTGTCAAAGCACCACTCTTTCCCCTCTCTCCGTCCGTCTGATAAGCTCCTTCCGCTCATTTTTAGACAGGCTTTTCTCGCTTTTCGTAACCTCTCCCGCAGGTGACAGCGCACCCTCCTTAATTCTGCCGCTTTTACAAAACGCACCGCTTCTCATAAGTTCAGATGCCGCATATTCCATTGCGGCGGTAAAAAGCTCGTCCTTATGCACGATAAGATAAGCCTCCTCAAGCCCCACGCCCTTATAGCACAGCGAAAAGAATCTTCTGTCACTCATTTCTTTTGCAAGGTCAAACTGAGGATACATCTGCTTTACCTCCTCGCTTTCCTTTTGCCACCGCTCCAGCCTGTACTCCATATCGTTTCTTCTGCAGCGTTCGAAATTCCTCTCTGAAACCGCATTTTCTATTCCGTCATAGTCGCATTTATCCGCTCCGCAAAACTGTGCCACAAGGTCCAATATCTGCTCTGCCCTTGCCGCCCTCTCACGCTTCGACTTAAGCACCGCCTGCCTGAAAAGCTCCGCCTTATCTTCGTTTTGCTCTCCTTCGGCTTCATCAGGTTTATTGTTTTCCGGCAGACCTTCATCACGCTTTTGCTCCTTAACTTCTTCGCTTGTGTCTGCGTTTTCTACCGCCTGCACATTCTCTGTCTCATCCATATTTACCTCTCACCTCTGTAGCAGGATACATATTCAGGATAGTTTTCCTCCAGCATATCAAACCCCTTGCATATCCCGTCAACCGCCGTGTTCAGCCCATCGTCGTCCGTCACATAGCTTATGACCGCCTGACCGCTTCTCAGCGTAACGTCAATAATATCGGTATCCCCCGTGTCCTCGCTGTCAAAAACATTCTGCGCTATCGTCTGCGCAAGCGTTGTCATTGCCGCACATACAAGCGCAGCCTCTGTCGATCCGCTGTTTTCGTTCGCACAGTGTCCCGTGATATAAATATCCCTGCCAAGACCCGACTTGTCTATTCTTACTCTTGTCATATCTTCACCTCGTTCATTCCTGCGTTATCCCTTATCACACGCTCAATTTCTTCTTTTCCCTCAAAGTCCATCATCGCAAGACAGCCCAGTGCCTGCACTGCCGTTTCCGGATTGAAAAATCCCAGCTGAAAAAGCTGCTTTGCAAGCTCATTCTGCGATGCTTTGGAAAACGGTGATTTCTTCGATGCCGTACATACTATATCAAAGACAGGCTTCTTTGTCCCAAGCTGTACCCCGAAAAGTTCCCTGTTCTGCTCCTTTATGGCAGAGTTGTCAAAAGCGTCATATCCCCCCGTTATCCTGAAGTTCCTCGGCGTATCATAAAACTGCCTTATCAGTTCTATTATAAGATAGCACACCTGCTGGAACGCAAAATACGTTCCCTTTATCATATCCCTCGACAGCTTGCTTCCTGCCTCCTGTAAAGCCGCAATGGCGCTTGCCGCCGTAACACCGTTTGAAACCGACCCCTGAGAAAAATCCCTGTTTCCGCTCGTTTCCTTCAGTTCGTCAATCTTGAAGCTCAGTGCATTCATCACCGAGCTGTCCAGCGGCTCTGCCTTAATTTCCCTTATATCCTCTTCACCGAGATTTCCCGCAACGTGAACAAACCTGTTTTTTAAGTCGGCAAATTCGGCTTCGTTCACCGCACTGTTCTGTCGGATAAAATATCTCTTTCTGCTCATCATCACCGTATGCTCAAGAACGACCTGCGACAGCTTATCTATATACATCTGTGCATCACGCATAACATCTATGTAGCCGAATCCGCACGGAGTTCCCTCCTGCACAAACAGCGTATCCATAACAAAGGGATAACGGCTGTGTTTATAGAATCCGTCGGCACAGCTTTCATCGTCCTCGCTCGAATATATCACCCTGTCACCGCAGAATTTACAGTAGCAGAGCTGTTTTCTGCCATTTATCGTTTTCTTGTAGTACCAGTCGATGACTTCGACCTTCGCACTGTCGTCCGTCTTATCCTCCGTTTTGTACTTTTCCACGTTTTCTGTACCGCCCGCAACGCTTTCTGGCTCTTCCCCGCAAAGCTCAGGGTACATCAGATTCAGCCGCTCACGGTCAACAAGCGTCACATAGAAAAGGTTTGCGCTCTCCTCAATATCCTTTATACCAGGCTCCCAGAACAGATTCAGAATATCAACGTTTCTTATCGCTATATCCCCCACACCGCCGTCAGCGTCAGGATCCCATACAACAGCCGTACACATACTGCCGTTCTTGAGTTTGTACCACCAGCCGTCACTGTACAGCTTTTCGTAGCCACAGCGTTCAAGTATCGCAGGAAGTATCAGCGATAACTGCTTTGCGACCTCCTCGTCGCTTTTTTCTCTCGGAAGCACCGCAGGCTCAGGTATATTGTCCATAGCGTCTGCGTGCTTATTTGCCAGCGAGTTGAACAGCCACGCCGATGCCGGCATAGGCCTTGTATCGTCCTTGTCATAGCCTATTTCGCCCCAGTGCCTTAATTTCCACCACTGCTCGTTTGACACGATTCTCTTGTCGAGTACCGCCTTCCCCTCCTTATACTTTGCAAGCGTCTGCCTTGCCTTACGCACCTGCTCCTTACCGATTTTCTTCATATTTCTCCTTTCATAATCACATCATATAGAACGATTCCGCTCTTTCGGGCTTTCTCTGTTCGAGAGGATCGTCACCTGCGGGAACCTCACCACGCTTTACCGGTGCGGCGATAGGATGCTCCATAAGGACATACCTGCATTCGTCATATATGTGATCCTCCATCGCTGTGTCAATATCCTCCACGTTCTTTTCGTCATACATAAGCGCAGGAATAGTCCTGATAAACTCTCTGCAGGTGTTGAAGCAATAGAACATCGCCTCCCCGTCACTGTTGAACGCCAGCCTGTTGTGGTACTGCATCTTACCCGATATTCTTGCGTTGTCCCCCGGCGACCAGATTATAAAGTTAGGCGACCGTGCCATAAGGTCGGCGACGCTTTCCCCACGGCTTTTATCGAATATTGAAGGGTCTGCGACCCCGTACACATTTCTACCTTTTATATTCGGATCGTCACGCTCTATTTTTCTGATATTCTCGGCAATTACCGACGGCTCAAGCCTTATGCCCTCATTCGCCTTATCCGTACAGCCGTAGTATTCCCTTATCCTGTAGATGCACCCTTTAGTATCCACCGCATACCACCCTACCGAAAACGGCCTTGTATACCCGAAATCAAATCCCCTCACTATCTCCCAGTGGCGAGGTATCTCAAACGGTGCTATGACATGCGTCCATCTTCTGTCGCAATAATGCTCCGGGTCATCTCTCCATTCGGTGAAAACCTGTCCCGTAAAGCTGTCCCAATCCCCGTACAGAAGTGCCTTTCTCTCGGCGGTCGGAAGCATAGACAGGCTCGCAAGATATTCCGGATCGTTTCGCAACAGCTCCTTATTGTCAAATACGCTCGCCGGGATGAACACTCTCGATTTTCTTATGATTATCTCCGCCCCGTCGGGCTTTTTCACCTTATGTTCCTCTATTATCGGTTTCATCGGCGCACCTGCCGTTATAAACCTTTGCTTTACCCACGAATGGCCCGGTCCGCCCGGATTCGCCGTGGCTCTGATGTACACCCTCGTGCCTTTTCCGCCCGGCCTGTTTCTCGAAAACATATAACTGTATTCGTCGAAGGAAAACTGCGTCAGTTCATCGAACCCCACAAAGTCATAATGCTTGCCCTGATAGTTAAGCCTGTCTTTCTTATGTTGCATCGCCCCGAAATAGATTTTAGCCCCGGACGGAAAGCTCCAGCAGTGCTTGGTCTTGTTGTACCTCGCCGCAGGATATGCACCTTTATAAAGCGTCTGCGACCTGTCCTCAAGCTCCGTCAGCTGCGGATACGTTTTCCTGAAAATTATCCCCCTGTAGCAAGCCTTATCCGCCTGCCTGAGTGCCTCCGCTAAAAGTGCGTCAGACTTACCTCCGCCGGCGGCACCCCCGTACAAAGCCTCATACTCTCCCCTTTGCATAAACTCCGCCTGCCTTTCCTGCGGCGACCATACCACCCTCCTTCCGCCTTTTACATCGTTATCTTTCATCTCAGCAACACCTCCCGTTTTTCTGTAAATCCATCGCCATCCCCACCTGCCCACCATCCCAACTGCCCAACATCCCAACTTCCCAACTTCCCCACAACCCTCTTAAAACCACATCCACCACCTTGCCTCACACCACCCTTCCAAAACCGCACTATCCCATCGCTTTTTGCAATGCTAACATCTGTATGCGCCGATACGCTTTCACATCCGCACCATCACACTCTCTTTTCGTAGGGCGAGCGTCTATGTGTGCTTATACGGTTTCACATCCGAACTATCACACCCACTTTTCGTAGGGCAAATGTTTGTGTGCGCTTGTATGGTTTCACATCCGCACTATCCCTCGCCCCGCACCATGTCCTTGCCTCCCTTGTCAAAGGGAGGTGGATTGACGGCAAGGCACAAGCCTTGATATTGTTCCTTTCTGTTTGTGACACGCCCACCTTTTTTTATTTATCAAACTTTTCTGCCGTCAAGACGGAGGGATTGCTTTACACCCACCAGCCTCTCCATCCCCATAACCCTCTCAAAACCACATCCACCCCTCGCCCCTCGCCACCACCCTTGCCTTTTAATGAACGCTCTGCCTGTTTCGCATCCGCACCATCACACCCAATTTTCGTAATGCCAATATCTGTATATTCTGATATAGTTTCACATCCGCACTATCCCTTGCCCCGCACTAAACTTGCCTCCCTTGTCAAAGGTGAAGTGCTGTCGCCCGAAAAAATTCGGGCGACTACCGGAGGGATTGTCACACCACTGCCTCACTCCGCACCAACCAATCCAAAACCGCACTATCCCTCAAAAAATCACCACCCTTGCCATATAACCGCTCTGCCGGTTCCCCATCCCCCCTCATCAGAACTCACCCTCATTCTCCGTTCTCGCCTCGGGTATCACCACAACTCCTCCTTCGTTTTCCTCATCGTCAACCACGCCGCCGTCCCACTCGTAACCGCATCTGTTCTTCAGCCAGAAGATTTGCGCCGTTGTGCTTGGCATCACCTGCTTTTCAACCGTTTTGACAACACCCAGCTTCCCGTCCTTTCCGACCTGCCTTGTGATTTCCGTCTGCGTGTATCCTATCGCACGCTTCAGCAATGCCTCCTCGACCTGCTTTTTTCTCTCCTCGTCACCGTCTTGTCCGTCACTTTGATATAATCTCCTTATCTCATCGTGCGTCAGCTTCCAGTTCCTCAGCGTTGTGCGATGTATGCCGAGCAATTCCGCTGTCTGCACATCACTGTACCCAAGCTCGATACAGTGGCTGATTTTATCAAGAATTTCCTGCGTGATTTCTATGCCCCTTCTTCTTTCCGTGTATATCCCCCCTTCCTGACCATTTTCGCCTTGATTATAACAGTTCGTCATAATCGTACCCGTCGTCGCTCCACTCTCCGCAATACTCCACATCGTACCCGCAGTTAGGACAGCTCCGCTCGGTTTCATATGCAGCCGTTCCCTGATATTCTCCACGGTACTGAAGCGTCCGTGTCAACTCATTGCTGTCATACGTTCCTCCGCATCTTAAGCATCTGTACATATATCCCCTCCGTTTTTCTGATTTTTTCTTCATTTTCGCAATCGTGTACGTTTTTTAGTACACAAAATACGCTATAATAGCCTTTAAAGGAATTATCAAACGTATCAAAAATGATAACCGTGAAAGCTGTTGCAACTTTCCGTTGTCATAATGATAGCACACGCAGGGCTATTTGTCAACTGTTTGTAGCGTAAATTCGTCATTTTCGTTGAACTGCAACAATCTTTGACAACACTTTGTTTCTTTTATTGACAATTCAACACAATGTTGTTATAATTATCTCAGACAACAGAACGTCAATATGAAAGGATGAACCTTAAATGAGCAAAAACTCCGGCACAGTTTCAGGCGCATTTTCCGAAAGGATAAAACAGCTTCGTAAAGCAAAAGGTGCGTCGCAGGCGCAGGTAGCCGAATATCTCGGCGTGACCAAGCAGGCGTACAGCCTTTACGAAACAGGAAAGCGTGAGCCGCCGTTCGCCACGTTATTGAAAATAGCCGAATATTTCGGTACAGACACAGACACACTTCTTATGAGCGGCGATACCGCAAGGGTATCCGACCCCCGCCTTAAATTCGCACTTTTCGGTGAAACCGAAATAGACGACGATGTACTCGACGATGTAAAACGTCTTGCTATGCTCCAGCTTGAGCTTCGCCGCAGCAAAGAAAAGGACGGAAAGAAGTAAACCGATGCAATGCTCTGAAGGGAGGGCAATGATAATTGGAACAGCTTATAAAAACCGCACAGGATAACGATATACTTATTGTAGATATGCGTATGAAGGGCAAACAGGGCGCTATGAGCCAATGCACCGACGGTATGTGCATTATCGCCATAGACCCTCATAAAGTGAAAAGTATAGCCGACCGAAAAGAAAAAACCGTCCACGAGCTCGGACACTGCATGACCGGCGCCTTCTATGACGCAACCTGCCCCGTCATCCCCCGCGGCAGATGCGAACGCCGTGCTACAGCGTGGGCTGTGACCCACACGTTCACCAGAAGAACGCTTATAAAAGCTATCAGAAGCGGCCTTACAGAGCTTTGGCAATTAGCAGATTACTTCAACGTGACCGAGCATTTTATGAAAGATGCCCTGACCTACTACGAGCTTTACAACGGCGAATAAGCATAACAAAAAGCTCCCTTATGCGTTTTTTCGCATAAGGGAGCTTTCGCTCCTAAAAATATGTTTGCCGTCCTATTAAGCCTAATCCCCCACAAACAAAAACGCCGACAATCATCTCATCGGCGTACAGACTGTCGATAAACCTCTTGATTATATAAAAACGGGGTCGCAGGGGCGTAGCCCCCGACAGGGTCTAGGGGCGGTAGCCCCAGTAATATAGCCCCTTTCCCGGGGAAAGGGGTTTGGGGATAGGGATTGAGAACAAGCACTTTTTTTGAAAAAACATACTTTTTCTACAAGCTGAACGCCGATGATTTTCTCATCGGCGTACTTTATCAAAATCTCCGGCATCCGCACCGCCTCAGCCCTTATCGGCTTTCTGTAACATCACCCTCCTCCTTACGAAACATACTCCTTCTTCACTATAAGGTCTGATGTCGTGGGGTTCGGCACAGGGTCGATAATATTATCTATATACGTTACTCCGTAAACAAGATAATCCATCGCCAGCACCTGCATATCGTCAAGCGTTGCTCCCGCACCTACTCTCGCAAGGCCGTCCTTGTCACGGATCTCTCCCTCGAATATCTTTGCCTTGCCTTTCTTTACATAGTCATAAAGAGTATCCGCTATGGTGAGCGTTTCCTTCTTGCAGGCGGCAGAATAAGGTGTCAGCTTCACAAACGCTTCACTGAAGCCTCCGACATAAACCTCCGCCATAAAGTTATCGTTTATGCAGGTTCTCACCGTGTCCGTGATAAATGTAGCCCAGTTGAGATAATACCCTACAAGCCCGTATTTCGGAGCCGAATAAGCCATATCGTTTGTAAAGCCTATCGACCTCATTCCGATCGAATCGCAGTAGTACATACAGTAATCATCCGACTGATACGAGAATATAACATCACAGCCCTTACCCTCAAGCGTATTTACCGCAGTTTCCGTCTGTGCTTTGGTTTCCGCATAGATTATTTCGACATCCGTTTCACGTTCCTTGTATATCTGCTGTATGCCGAGGATAAATGCGTTTATAACGCCGTTTGAGCAGTACATAAGATCGTCTGCGACTATTCCTATCTTGTGCGATGAAGAATTCCACGCCGCTACCGTTCCGCAGACGAACGCAGGCTGATACAGCTTCGGACGGAACGTTGTGAGGTTTGTGAGCGATGCCGTGCCGCCGTAGCTGAGTATATATACGTCCTTATCCTTTTTGGCATAGCTGAGCGCCGAGTTTGCAAAAACGTGCGATGCCGATACTATAATACTGCAACCCTCATTTTTGAGTGCTTTTACGGCATTTTCAAACTGCGACACCGCAACACCGTCAACATAACAGGTTTCAAGACCGAGCGCCGTTTCAATATCCTTACGGCTTTTCTCAAACATATATGTCATGTTGTCCCTTGAAATTTCTTCATTATATACATATCCGACCTTGGCGGATGTATCAAGCGAATAGTCAGGTGCCGATGAGCTTTCACCCGAGCTTGCACCGTCGCCCGAGCAGGCGCAGAGCGTCAGTACCGCCGACATGGCAAGCGCCAGTAATTTTATATATCTTGATAGCTTTTTCAACTTAAATCTACCTCCGGAAAAATCAGAAAGGACAGCAATAAAATCAGATTTTACAGCTATCTCATTATATCGGATATAATTATAACACATTTTCACAAAAAATTCACCCTCTTTTTCGAAAATTTGTTTTGATTTTTTGAAAATTTGTGATATACTTATATAGTCACAGCAGTACGTTATGCAATTTACACAAATATCCTACTGCACATTTTAAGGAAGGATCTAATAAAAATGAAGAAAAAAACAGCGGCGACAGCCGCAATACTCGCCTGTACAATGATGTTCTCCGGCTGCAGCGACAGCATTCTTACATCAGGTACTGACAGCGGCACAACAAGTGTTGAAAACATCTGGACGGCAAAAGACGACGACATCGTGGCATGGGCCACCTCAGACTCGCTGTCGGATGAAGAAAAGGAATATTATCAGGTCAAATTCAAGGATTTCTATCCCGAATATTCCTTCACCATAGCAAATTACGGTCTTGACGAAACAAATTCCGCTTATGCCTCCTACGCTCAGTCGTACAGAAAAAATATAATAGATATGCTGACCAACGAAAAGCTGATACTCAGAAAAGCCAAGGAACTGGGACTTGATCAGCTTACCGAAGAAGAAATGGCTGAGGTCGAAAAGGCCTATACAAAGAATCTCAGCGACTGGTACGCCTCATTTGAGAAAAAGGCACAGACCGCACTCGGCATAAGCACCGATGATACCTCCGGCACAGAGGACAGCGCCAATGATGAAAAGATTCTCGAAAAGGAAAAAGAACTTTTCAATGAATATATCGCAGGCTTCGGTCTTACCGAGGATACATTCCTGATGTGGCAGACCAACACGGCAATACAGAAAAAAGTCAATGACTACCTTCTTAAAGATATTACCGTATCCGACTCTGAGGTCGATGATTATATCACAAAGCTCAAGGCAGAAGCTAAGCAGGCATACGAAAAGAGTGCTTCAAGCTATGCCACCGACTCCGAATACAAAAAGGTATGGATACCCGAAGACGCACGCTATATCAAATATATAGCCGTAGGCATTGCATCTTCGGATTATGCCGAGATAAATGCCGCAAGAAACGAGAGCGGCGCAGATGACGCAGAGATCGACAAGAAGCGTGACGAAAAGTTAGCTGAGATAAAGGAAAAGGCTGATGCCGCACTTAAAAAGGCTACCGCAGAGGGCGCAGACTTTGACGCAGTGGTAAAGGAATACAGCAGTGCATATTCCGAATCTACCGCAGGCGAACAGATACTCGTGCTGAACTCAAAGGGACTTATTTCCGATGCGCTTTACGATGCAGTTTTCGCCCTTGAAAAACCGGGCGATATAAGCGGACTTATCCCCACCGACAGCGGATATTATATCGTAAAGTATGTAAGCGATGCAAAGGTTACCGACAGCGACTTAAGCGATTACAGAAAGACCGTAAGGCAAGAGCTTTTGACCTCACGTCAGAGCGAAAAGACCAATGCTATACTTGAGGAATGGCGCAATGCCGTAAATTACGAATATGATTACGAAAAGCTGAACATCACCAAGGAAGAAGAAACATCGTCCGATGCTTCCGCTTCTTCAGCCGACAGTAAAGCCGATAATGAAACCTCCTCCGCAATGTCCTCCGGTACCACAACATCGGAATAATATGCAGATAATTGACCGCTCCGTAACAGGAGCGGTTTCGCTTCTTCAGCCGACAGTAAAGCCGATAATGAAACCTCCTCCGCAATGTCCTCC
>ERZ1673753.1211-NODE-1211-length-25086-cov-4.936798_pt1 | contig 25086 bp, 25 predicted proteins | sample MGYA00580201_ERZ1673753 | MGnify/ENA primary metagenome ERZ1673753 (study PRJEB41218, sample SAMN15661747) | gut metagenome | host: Homo sapiens | place: Canada: London | collected 2015-08-20/2019-03-30 | study: EMG produced TPA metagenomics assembly of... | reverse complement strand
AGCGAAAGTAGCAACGAGCCCGTGCCCCTTCACCCGAATCGGCCAGTATATAGGGCATAATGGATCACCGTATCTAGCACAAGAAAGGTCCTAGAAAAACGTGTCTGACAACAACTATCCGAACGCGACTCAGCGCGATCAGGCGCTGTCGGAGCTAGAGAAAGCTCTGAAGTCCCGTGAGCGCAAGGCCAAGATCGCACCGCTGGGCGTGGTCGCAGCAACCCTCGCCGTGCTGGTGGTCATCGTCGGCGGAATCTGGTTTGCCGCCACCTACTCCTCTGACGAGGAGGAAGATCAGGTCGCCGAAAGCGAGCAGCAACAGTCCGAAGAGCCGGACGTGAAGCCCGTGGCGCTGCCGGCAGGCCCCAAGGAGCCCTACGGCGAGACCGTGAAGTGCGAGTACAAGAAGGATCCGGAGGGCGAGCTCAGCGACGCCGGACTGCCCAACGGCAAGAACGTGACCGCCAAGGGAACCGAGAAGGTCACCTTGACCATAAACGGCAAAGAGGTCGGCCTGGAGCTGGCCAACGACAAGTCTCCGTGCTCCACCAACTCCTTCAAGCACCTGGTAGAGAAGAAGTTCTACGACTCCACTAAGTGCCACCGTTCTGTGAAGTCCGATTCCATGACGATCCTGCAGTGTGGCGACCCCGAGGGCACCGGCGCAGGCGGCCCGGGCTACTCCTTCGCGGATGAATTCCCGAGCAACGGTGTAGACAAGGACAAGGCTGAAACGCCGGTCAACTACAAGCGAGGCACCCTGGCGATGGCCAACAGCGGCCCGGATACCAACGGCAGCCAGTTCTTCCTGGTCACCGGCGACACCACCCTGCCGCCGAGCTACAACGTCTTCGGCACCATCGACGAGTCCGGCCTGAAGGTGCTGGACAAGCTGATGGAAAAGGCACCTGAGGGCGATGCCTCCCCGTCCGAGGACATCAACATCGAGTCCGCAGTGCTGGGTTAGTCTTCTAGGGTTAGTTTTCTGGGGTTAGTTTTCTGGGCTAGCCTCCTCGGCTAGCCACCAGTCGTGACGCGATAGACGTCGTAGACGCCTTCGACGTTGCGCAGCTGGTTCATCATGTAGCCCAGCTGTTTCGTGTCCGACACCTCGAAGGTGAAGCGGATCGTCGCCACCCTATCACCCGCGGTGTGCGAGTTCGTGGCGATGATCGGCACCTTCTGGTCAGAGACCACGCGCGTGACCTCAGAGAGCAAACCGTTGCGATCCAGACCCTCGATCTGGATCGTGACCATAAACACCGCATTGTGGAAGCTGCTGGCCCACGAGACCTCGATGATCCGCTGCGGCTCCTGGTGCAGCTTCTCGGCGTTGGTACAGTCCGTGCGGTGCACGCTTACTCCCCCGCCCTTGGTGATGAACCCGAAGATCTTATCGCCCGGCACCGGGGTGCAGCACTTCGCCAGCTTCGCGGAGAAGTCTGCCTCCCCCTGCACCAGAATGCCGGAGCCATCGCCGCGGCCTTCCTGCGGGGTGTTCGCAATCTTCGAGGTCGCCGAACCCGACTGCAGGACGTCATCTGCCTCGGATTCCGGCTCCATCCCCTCCACCAAGCGGTGGCAGACGTGCCCGGCGGTGACCTCTCCCCGCCCAATGGCCGTGTAAAGTGCCTCGACATCCTGGTAGTTCATGTCGCTGGCCAGCAGCCGCAGGGATTCGTGAGTAAACAGGCGGTGCACTGCCAGGCCACCGCGCTGCGCTTCGGCGGCCAGCAGGTCGCGCCCCTTCTCCGCAGCTTCCTCGCGGCGCTCCTTGGCAAACCACTGCCGGATCTTCGCCTTGGCACGCGGTGAGACGACGATGTTCATCCAGTCCTTCGACGGCCCGGAGTTCTGGTCCTTTGAGGTAAAGACCTCCACCTTGTCGCCGGTGTTCAGCTTGGATTCCAGTGCCACCAGCTTGCCGTTGACCTTCGCACCAATGCAACGGTGCCCGATTTCCGTGTGCACTGCGTAAGCAAAGTCGATCGGCGTGGAGCCGTTCGGCAGTGTGATGGCATCGCCCTTCGGCGTAAACACGAAGATCTGGTTCGTCGACAGGTCGTAGCGCAGCGAATCCAGGAACTCGTTCGGGTCCGCAGCTTCCTTCTGCCAGTCCAGCAGTTGGCGCATCCACGCCATCTGGTCTACCTCTGCGGACTCGCTGTTGTTGTTGCCACGGGTTTCCTTGTACCGCCAGTGCGCGGCGATTCCGTATTCGGCGTTGTGGTGCATCTCGTGAGTACGGATCTGCACTTCCAACGGCTTGGTGTCCCGGCCGATCACAGTGGTGTGCAGCGACTGGTACACCCCGAAGCGCGGGGAGGAAATGTAGTCTTTGAAACGCCCCGGCATCGGCTGATAGAGGGTATGGATGGCACCGACGGCCGCGTAGCAATCCTGCACGCTATCCACCAGGATGCGCACGCCCACCAGGTCAAAGATCTCGTCAAAGTCGCGGCCGCGCACGATCATCTTCTGGTAGATCGACCAGTAGTGCTTCGGACGGCCCTCCACGGTGGCGTGCAGCGAACTGCGCGACATTGCCAGCTCGATTTCCTGCTTCACCTTCGCCAGGTACTGGTCGCGCTTCGGGGCGCGGTCGGCAACCAGGCGCACAATCTCGTCGTATTTCTTCGGGTAGAGGATAGCGAAAGCCAGGTCCTCCAGCTCCCACTTCACGGTCGCCATGCCCAGGCGGTGGGCCAGCGGGGCGATCACCTCGAGGGTCTCGCGTGCCTTTTTGGCCTGCTTTTCCGGAGGCAGGAAGCGCATGGTGCGCATGTTGTGCAGGCGATCAGACACCTTGATCACTAGCACGCGCGGGTCCTCCGCCATGGCGACGATCATCTTGCGGATGGTTTCCGCCTCCGCCGCGGAGCCCAGCACCACCTTGTCCAGCTTCGTCACGCCGTCTACTAAGCGGGCGACCTCGCTGCCGAAGTCGTGGGAAAGTTCATCCAGGGAGTAATCAGTATCCTCCACCGTGTCGTGCAGCAGCGCTGCGACCACGGTGGTTGTGTCCATGCCGATCTCCGCAGCGATCGTCGCCACCGCCAGCGGGTGCGTGATGTAGGGCTCGCCGGACTTGCGCTTCACGCCCTCGTGCAGCTTCTCGGCGGTAGCATAGGCGCGGTTCAGCAGAGCGAGGTCGGCACGCGGGTGAAAGCGCCTGTGCACGGAAATGAGCGGCCCCAGTACGGGGTTGATCTTTGGCTTACCGGTGCCGGTCAGGCTTCGCGCAATGCGAGCCGCCATCCACAGCGAACCCTTTTCGTTGCTCATAGCCGCTTCAAGTCCTGCCTGTTTCTTCTCTTCTTTTTATTGACGCCACCTGCGCCAATGACCCCTGGGGGTATCAGACGGCCTGGTCGACCACGTAGAGCGGAAGATCCTTCAGACGATCGCGACCGTCCAACGCGGATACTTCGAGCACCACGCCGAGTCCGCAGACCTTCGCCCCGGCGTTTTCCAGCAGCTCGCGCGAGGCAGCGAGCGTACCGCCGGTGGCTAGCACGTCGTCGATGAGGAAGACGTTCTTGCCCTGCAGCGGGATCGCGTTGTCAGCCGGGATCTCTAGTGAGGCCGTGCCGTACTCCAAAGCGTAGTCCACATGGTGGACAGGAGGCGGCAGTTTGCCGCCTTTTCGAACTGCCAGGATGCCCACACCCAGCTCGTAGGCGACGGCGCTTCCCAGCAGGAAGCCACGGGCATCCAACCCGCCAATCAGATCAATATCGAAATTGCGGCAATGCGCCGCTAGATCCTGCACTAAAAGCTTGAAGGAGTGCGGGTCTGCCAGCACGGGGGTGAGGTCTTCGAAAACGATGCCGCGTGAGGGAAAGTCCGGGACAACCCGGATGCTTCGGCGCAGCGCGCTTGCCGCGGTCTGTGCGCGCTGGGGATTGCTGTCTTTGTCGGCGTGGTCGGCGTGGTCGGCGTGGTCGTCGGAAGTCAAGCTCTTAGGTCACTTTCTCTTTTGGTGGCTGCAATTGTGCGATCAGCCCTAGTTCTGGGTGTCATCCTTTTGGGGCTCATCATCTTCAGGAACTACAGGGGACTCACTAGCCTCGGTTCCCTCCGCCCCGTCGTTGCCTTCGTCGGAGGCACGGCCGGTCGCCACAGGCTCGTCGGACTCCACCCAGCGATCCATGTTCCAGCTCACCCCCGTATCCGAGGAACTATCCAGCACATTAGCTGCATGAACCTCCGCCAGGATAGTGCGCGGCTCGGTCACCAGCGGTAAAGTCATGGCGTCGTCGGCCAAAGCAGTCTCCGCACCCCGGATCTCCTTGATACTAGAGGCCTGTGTGGAGTTCACCGCCGAGTTTCGGCCGTTGGCCGAACGGGTGTCGAGGGCTACGTCGTAATCCACACCCAGGAGTCCGTAGTCTTCAGCGCTGCGAGGCACGGCCTCGATACTTACTCCCGCCTCCGCGCACTGGGACTTAAGGGCGTCAACAATCTTCTTATACCGCGGCACGGAATCCAGGAAGCCCACGCGGATAGTCATCCCGTTCAACTGCGATCGGGCCTCATCGACATTGACCTTGGTATTCCGATCGTTGATGTCGTCCAGGTAGCCGCGCAGCGGGTGCTCGGAGCCAACCACTCGCAGGCCGGTCGGCTGGACGGCCGCTCCGGTCTCCTCCTCCACGGCCTTGGCGATCGCCTCCCGGTCGATGCAAGCATTCAGAGCCTTGCGGGAGTCGGGATTCTGCAGCAGGCCAAGGTCGGAGACACGCAAGGTATCCACGCGCTCAGAGTTGTTCTCAACCACGCGGAACTCGTCGCTGTTCAACCCCAGGTCCTTAGCCACTTTGCCAGGAGTCTCTCCGGCACCGCGATTGGTATCCACCACGGAAAGCTGGTTGTGCTCCCCCAGCTTCTTAACGTCCGCCCCCTGTGGCCAGAGGTACACCGGGGATTGGGCCGGCTCAACCCCGCTCCATTCAGGATTCTTCTCCAGCTTCAGCGAGCCATCTTCCTTTCGGGCAGCAATCTTGTACGGCCCGGAAGTCGGCACCTGGGAAGGATCAGTCTTGGCGAAGGTGAACACATCCTGCCAGGCCCTACCCAGATCCGTCAGCGTTTGTTCGTCCATGCCGTCGATGGCGGACACGACATCTTCCACCCCGGCCTTCTCCGCCACAGTGTGGGAGGGCAGCACCGTGCCAGGCCCGAATAGCTCGCGGTAGCGTTCACCGCGCTTGTCGGCGAAGTGAACACTGAACTGCTTGGCGCCCGCTGCGCAGTCGATGTTCTCCACCTGGCCAAACAGCGGCATGTCGGCGCCGAAGAGGTCCGGGCGGGAGCTGGCCTGGAAGCTCAGCAAAAAGTCATCGCACACCACGGGCTTTGAATCCGAGTAGGTGGCGTTCTCGTTAATGGTGTAGTCCACCTGTCGAGGATTCCCGGGCGCTGGCTTGGCCGTCACCAAGTCGCCATTCGGCAGGTTCTGTCCGCGTGGCCCGGCAATGAAGGCTCCCGGGTAGAGTCGGGCGGAAATTTTCGCGGCATCCGTCGCCACGCCCACCGCTGTGCCCGCGTTGGAGGTCACCAGGTCGCTGGTCAGCACGTATCCGAACTGCTCCGGCGTGCTACTCAGTGGGGAATCCTCCGAACAACCGGCCAGACCGGCTGCAGCCAGGGCTGCGGATAGCGCCAAGGCTGCGGTGGACCGTACTGCATCCTGCTTGCGGATCACTGGTCGCCTTCCTTCCTCCAACACATCTACACGAAAAGAACCTGCGGGCCTCTCCGGGCTACATGCCCGGGCGCCAGGACCTTCCGGCGTCTTCGTTGTGGGTCTCGCGCTTGAAGTCCTCCGTAGAATCGTCTGCCAGGCGGGCATTCGGGCTGGATACGCTGCGCTTTCCGGCCTTCCTCTCCGCACCTGCATCCGCGTCTGCGGCGGAACCTCCTACCTTTTCGTTGGCATCTTCGGCGGTCTCCACTGCGGCGTCCTCATCAGAAGAACTCTCCTGCGACGCGGCGAGGGAACGGGCACGCTCTACTCGGGCCTCGTGCTGCTTGTACTTCTGCTGGCGCATCTTGAACGTCACAAGCAGCGGTGCGGCAAAGAAGATGGAGCTAAACGTACCGGCGATCACGCCGATGAACTGCACAAGCGCCAGGTCCTTCAGCGTGCCCACACCCATGATGCCCACGGCAACGATCAGCAGCGAGGCGATCGGCACCAGGGAGAAGATGGAGGTGTTGATCGAGCGCATGATCGTCTGGTTAATGGCCAAGTTCGTTTCCTCGGCGTAGGTAGCGCGTGTGGAACCAAACAGGCCGGACGTGTTTTCCTGCACCTTGTCGAACACCACGACCGTGTCGTAGAGCGAGTAAGCCAGAATCGTGAGCAGGCCGATCACGGTCGCCGGCGAAACCTCGAAGCCAATCAGCGCGTAAATACCGGAAACGACGGTGAGGTCGATCAACAGACAAATAATGGCCGCGGCGGCCATGTCGCGCTCCATGCGGATCGCGATGTAGAGGAACACCGCCAGCAGGAATACGCCCAGGGCGATGAGCATCTTCTTGGTGATGCTGCTACCCCACGATTCGGAGACTGTGGAGTCGCTGATCGCATCCTGAGTGACTTCGCCGACGTTATTCTTCGGGTGATACTCGTTGAACAGCGCCGAACGGGCCTCGCGGATCTGCTCCTCGCTCAGGCGCTCGGAGTTGATTTCGATGGATTCGGCATCGCCGCTACCGACAGTCTGGGTGGACTGCGATGCCGGTGGCTTCCTCAAAGACCTCGGAAACGCTAGATTCGGTGGCTCCGCCTGCCGGCGGCATGGTCATACGAGTGCCGCCCTCAAAGTCGATGCCCAGCGAGAAGCCGCGCACCAGGATGGACAGCAGACAAGCCACTACCACCGCGACGAGGATGCCATAAAGGCGACCGCGGTTCTGCACAATGCGGAAGCCGCCGTTGCCGTTGTAAAGCTTCTCGAAGAAGCCCGCCGCCTCGGTATCGGGCGCGTCGACCGGGGTGGCTTCGGCCGCCGAAAGTTCGTTAGACTCCACGGCCTCGGACTCCTTCGCGCTTAGGGTTTCGGGGTTACTCATTTACTTCCCCTCCTTGTCGTCGGTGGCCGGGGTATCTGCCTTTGTGGACGCCTTGTCTTGCGCATCATCCGGGTCTTCAGCCTTGTCGGCCTTCTCTGGCTTGCTGGCCTTGTCGGCCTTCTGGGCCGACTTAGCCCGCACAGCGTGCTCGTGGGGCTTCCGCCCGTACTTGCGCTCCGCAACGCGGTAGGCTGCGCCCAGGCCGTTGAGCTTCGGCGAGGCGAAGTGTGGTCGGCGGGACATCAGGATCAGCAGCGGGGCGGTCAGCAGGAACGCCACCACCAGGTCGAACACGGTCGTCAGACCCAAGGTGAACGCGAAGCCCTTGACGTCGCCGACAGCCAGGAAGTAAAGGATCACAGCGGCGATTAAGGAGACGATGTTACCCGTTACGATCGTGCTGCGAGCCCGCTGCCAGGCGCGTGGCACTGCGGAGCGGAACGTAGCACCATTCTTGATCTCGTCCTTGATCCTCTCGAAGTAGATCACGAAGGAGTCGGCCGTGGTGCCAAGGCCGATAATCAGGCCGGCGATGCCCGCCAGATCCAGGCTGTAGCCGATCCAACGCCCCAGCAGAACAATGAATCCGTACACCAGGGCGAACGCCGCGACGAGGGACACGATGGCCACAACACCCAAACCGCGGTAGTAGGCCAGTGCGTAAAGGCCTACCAGAACCAGGCCCACCAGACCGGCAATGACGCCGGCCTTCAGGGAAGCCGCACCCAGCGACGGGGAGATTGTCGTGGTGGTACCGCCCGGCTCGCCGTTCTCACCGACGAAGCTCAGCGGCAGCGCGCCATAGCGCAGGTTGTTAGCCAGGTCCTGGGCCTCCTTTTCGGAGAAACTACCCGTGATCTGGGAGACCTCGCCCGGGGGCGTCGGCGACTGGATCTCAGGCGCGGAAATGACCTTGGAGTCCAGGGTGATGGCCACTCGCTTGCCCATCATCTCTTGGCCTAGTGCGTACCAGGTCTCGCCACCCGGGGTCTGCTCGCCGGTCTTGAACTTGAAGGTGATGGCCATCTGCGCCGAGTTCGGCTGCAGGCCGCCGGTGATCTGCGAGTTCGTGTCGATCATCTCTCCGGTCAGGCGCTCGCCGTTCTTCTCGTCGGTCTCGCCCTTCAGCAGCGGCGCCGGGCCCAGAACCATGGGACCCTGGTCGCTACAGGTGACCAACGGCTTGTCCGCATCGTCGGATCCTGCCATGGGATCGTTAGCTTCACAGTCCAGCAGTGCACCGGCTGCCTGCTGCTTGTTTCCGTCCATGCTCTGGCGGTCTGCCTTCAGCACCTCGACCTGCTTGTCGCGGCGTTCCTGCTCCTCGACAGAATCCTTTGGCTCCGCCGGTGGCTTGGCGGAGACCTTCAGCTCCTTCGGCGCATCCTCCAGGCCGAGCTGTGGGAATGCCTTAACCATTTGCCCAAGGCGCTCGTTGGCGAAATCTGGGGTGATAATTCCGTTCTCTACCCAACGGTTCGCCATCTTCTTCAAGGCCTGGGGGAAGTCCTTGGTGGGCTGCCCCGGCTGCGATTCGGGGCGGAACAGCAGCTGCGAGGTCTTGCCGAGCGAGCGCGCCTCGCCCGCGTCCGATCCGGGAACCGTAATGACCAGGTTGTTGCCATCCGTCACCACGGAAGCACCGGAAACGCCCATGCCGTTCACGCGGTTTTCCAGAATCGTGCGCGCCTGGCTCAGCTGATCCGGCGTGGGCGTATCCCCCTGCGGAACCAACGTCACTCGGGTACCGCCTTGCAGGTCGATGCCCAACTTTGGCTCGAAGGACTTGTTGCCCGTAAACATGATCAAGCCCAGCACGATGAGGACGACCACCACGAATGCGGCGAGCGCCCGCTTCGGCCACGCGAAGCCGCCCTGTGCAGCAGTTCTCTTTTTCTTCTTTGCCACCGCTTTAAGTCTCCTGCAATCCAGCCGCGAACACGCGCGACCGGTGTACTAAAAAATCTAACCCCGTGATACTAACGCCTGGGTTCGGACAAACGGAATACCGAACCAGCTAGTTAGTCTTCTTTTTCTTCGGTCAGCTGCGTCTCTTGCTGCGAGCCCGGCTCCACAGAGTCGACGGTCTCCAGGATGGAAACCTTCTCCCAGGTGGTCACAACACCCTGTGCAATCTCCAGGTCGATGGTCGTATCCCCCACGTGGACCACACGACCGTGGATGCCGGAGGTCGTCTTCACGACCATGCCTGGACCCAGCTGATCCTGAAACTGCCGGATCTCCTGAACCCGCTTGTTTTGCTTGCGGATCTGGATCAGCGGCAAGCCGACGAACACAAGTAGGACAAGGACGATGAGAATAATGTCAATTGGCATAGTGACAATTTTGCCACATGCCCTCCGCGCATCCCCTTTGCCCCGTTATAGCCCGATTGTGCCCTCCGGCGGTTCCAGCCCGATGTGCCGCCACGCCGCCGCGGTCGCCACGCGCCCTCGCGGGGTGCGGCTCACCATTCCGGCGCGCACGAGGTAGGGCTCGCACACTTCCTCGACCGTTGACGGTTCTTCACCTACCGCTAGCGCAAGGGTATTGACGCCCACAGGTCCACCGCCGTGGCCTTTCACCAAGGCTTCGATGACTGCCCGGTCGAGCCGATCCAGCCCAGATTCGTCCACGTCGAAGACCAGCAGCGCGGCACGCGCCACCTCGACGGTGATCTTTCCGTCGGCATTCACATCCGCGAAGTCGCGCACTCGGCGCAGCAGTCGGTTGGCGATACGCGGGGTTCCGCGGGAACGGGATGCAATCTCCGCTGCGGCGTCACCAGTAATCTCAACTCCCAAGATGCCCGCAGCGCGCGTGACAACCCGGGTCAGGTCCGCAGTCTCATAGAACTCCATCTGGGCGGTGAAGCCAAAGCGGTCGCGCAGCGGGCCGGTGAGCATGCCCGCGCGGGTGGTGGCGCCCACCAGAGTAAATGGGGCGATTTCGATGGGGATGGAGGTGGCGCCGGGGCCCTTGCCGACGATGACGTCGATGCGGAAATCCTCCATCGCCATGTAAAGCATCTCCTCGGCGGGGCGTGCCATGCGGTGGATCTCGTCGATAAACAGTACGTCGCCCTCCATGAGGTTGGAGAGCATGGCGGCCAGATCGCCCGCGCGCTCGAGGGCGGGGCCGGAGGTCATGCGCAGGGAGCTGCCGAGTTCCTGGGCGATGATCATCGCCATGGTGGTCTTGCCCAGGCCGGGCGGGCCGGCCAACAGTACGTGGTCAGGGGCTACTCCGCGAGACCGCGCACCGCCCAACACCAGGTCCAGCTGCGTGCGCACCTTCGGCTGACCGATGAACTCATCCAGTGACTTGGGGCGCAGCGAAGTATCAACGTCCGATTCCCCGGCGGATTGCTGCGGGTCCAGGTCCGCGTTCTGGGAGAAGCCTTGGCCGCCGGGTGCGGCGCCCGGCCCCACGCCCGGTGGAAGTTCAAACTCTGTGCGCTCGGTGTCGCTCATGGTCTCTAGTTTCCCCTATTCTTCAGCAGCGTACTTGCGCGTCCCTGTGCCTATTTAATTGTCGCCAGCGAGGCGCGCAGCAGCCCGGAAGCGTCCGGGGCTTGCGGGGCCGACCACTGAGCCAGAACTCCATCAATGGTGGTACCGGCCTTGGACTCCGTAAACCCGAGCCCCACGAGCGCCTCGAGGACCTGTTCCCGCACGTCCGTCGCCACGGCCTGGCCGTCACCTGCAACGCCGGCCGCACCAACCGCGCCCGCAGCACCGGTATCCGCGATCTCTCCCAGATCCGCCACCTTGCCCTTCAAATCCACAGCCATGCGTTCGGCCAGGCGTTTACCCACGCCGGGGGCCTTCTGCAGGGTCTTGTGGTCGCCGTTGGATACCGCTCGGGCGAGTTCCTGCGGGCTAATAACCGACAGGATCGCTAACGCCAGGCGGGCGCCCACGCCGGAGACGGACTGCAGGGTGGCGAAGGCGCGCTTTTCGTCTGCATCCTTGAACACGTACAGCGTCTGCGAGTCCTCGCGCACCACCATCGCGGTCGTCACGAAGACTTCCTCGCCCCGCGGCAGCTCCGAGATGGTGGTGGCGGTACCGATGCACTGGTATCCCACGCCCGCACACTCAATGATGACGTAGTCCAGGCCCTTATCAATCACAGTTCCGCGCAGCGATGCGATCATGGTTTCCCCTTTACTAGATGGTTCAGCGGCGCCCGCCAGCAATGGCACACGGCCAGCGCCAGCGCATCGGCCGCATCCGGCGGCTTGGGTGCTTCGCTCAGCCCCAAGATACGGGTAATCATGCGCGTCATCTGCGCCTTATCCGCCCGGCCGTTGCCGCTGATGGACTTCTTTACCTCGCTGGGGGTGTACATGTGCACATCTACCCCGCGCCTGGCGGCGGCCAGCATCAGCACGCCGGAGGCGTGGGCGGTGTTCATCACCGTGGAAACATTCGAGCGCTCGAACACGCGCTCCAGCGCCACCACGTGCGGTTGGTAGTCGTCAAACCACTCCTCCACCGCGTCGAAGAGCTTGTTGAGGCGCCGCTCCACCGGCATGTCCGACGGAGTACGCACCACTCCCACGGCCACGGGGTACACGGCCCTCCCCTTCCCCGCCTGCACCACGGATAGTCCGCAGCGCGTCAGCCCGGGGTCTATCCCCATGACGCGCAGCCCGGCCAGCGAGGTCGGGCCGCCGACGGGGCTGCCCCAGGCGGAATTATGTGGAGTGTTCATCGTGTAGCCAAGAATAGCACACGTGTTTTAATTATTCGCTGTCCAGCTCCGCCAGCACGTCATCCGGCACATTCATGTTGGTGAACACGTTCTGCACATCGTCGGAATCCTCCAGCGCGTCGATCAGGTTGAACACCTTCTTCGCTGTGGTGGCATCCGCCGGAACCTCCATGGACGCGCGGAAGTCGAGCTCGATGGAGTCGTAGTCGATCTCGGCTTCCTTCAGCGCGTCACGCACCGCGTTGATGTCGGAGGATTCGCACACGACCTCGAACTTTTCGCCGATGTCGTTAACCTCTTCCGCGCCGGCGTCCAGCACGGCGAGCAGGATGTCGTCCTCGGTGTTTTCGCCCTTCTCCAGCACTGCCACGCCCTTGCGGGTGAACAGGTAGGAAACGGAGCCCGCGTCCGCCATGTTGCCGCCGTTCTTGTTCATGGCGGTGCGCACATCGGTGGTGGCGCGGTTTCGGTTATCAGTCAGGCACTCGATGAGCATAGCCACACCGTTGGGTCCATAGCCTTCGTACATTACGGTTTCCCAGTTAGCACCGCCGGCCTCTTCGCCGGAGCCACGCTTGCGGGCGCGCTCGATGTTGTCGTTGGGCACCGAGGACTTCTTAGCCTTGGTGATCGCGTCCTGCAGCGTCGGGTTTGCGCTGGGGTCGCCACCACCGGTGCGAGCTGCCACTTCGATGTTCTTAATCAGCTTGGCGAATTCCTTGCCGCGCTTTGCGTCGTTGGCAGCCTTCTTGTGCTTGGTAGTTGCCCATTTGGAGTGGCCGGCCATGATCCTCTTTCGGTAGTCGGGTTCGTTTGTATCGCTTCCATACTAGACCCCCACGGTGTAGCCGCCGTCACGTACGTCGCTTTTTCTTTATGACGCCCCTACGCCCCCAACAGCTGAACCTATGCCGCAGCTATTCCACGCCGTACTGCTTGACCATTCGCAGGAAGTACTCGTGCACGCGATCATCCTCGGAAAGCTCCGGGTGGAAGCTGCATCCCAACACGTGGCCCTGCCGCACGCCGACGACCGTGCCGTCCGGCAAGGTGGACACAACCTCGACACCATCCCCCACTTCTTCCACCTTGGGAGCGCGAATAAACACGGCCTCGACGGGCGTGTCGATATCTCCGAACGGCAGCTGGGTCTCGAAGGAGTCCACCTGGCGGCCGAAGGCGTTTCGCCGCACTGTGATGTCCATGGCGTGCAAGCTGTGGGCGTCACTACGAGTGTCTAAGACCCGATCGGCCAGCAGAATCAGCCCGGCGCACGTGCCGAACACGGGAAGGCCGTCGGCAACCAGCGTCCGCAGAGGCTCAAGCATTCCGCCGAGTTCCAGCAGCTTGGACATGGTGGTGGACTCGCCGCCGGGCATGATCAGCCCGTCGAGGCCCTCCAGGTGCTCGGGGCGGCGAACGGCGCGAGCCTCGTGGCCCAGGCGTTCGATGCTGCGCATGTGCTCGACGAAGCCGCCTTGCACGCTCAACACGCCAATGATCATCGGCCTACTGCTCCTCTTGCTCCTTCAGCGGCACCGATTGGGCGCCGTCGCGCAAGGTGCGGGTCAGCCCCTCCTGGGTGACCACGGCCACCAGGTCGCCCTGCTGGTTGAAGATCCGCCCGTGGGTCAGCGCACGGCCACCGTGAGCGGACGGAGAAACCTGGTCGTACAACAGCCACTCGTCGGCGCGGAAGGGACGCAGGAACCACATGGCGTGGTCCAGCGAGGCCTCCTGGAACTCCGCCGGACGGTGCGGCACCAGCGCGGACGACAACAGGGTCATGTCCGACATGTAGGCCAAGGTGCAGACGTGCAGGGTGTCGATGTCCGGCAGCTTGGACTTCGTGCGGAACCACACCACCTGCTGGGAGGCCGTGTACTTGTTGTGCTCGTAGTCCTCCGGCGGGACGATGCGCACGTCCCAGTCGGCCCACTCGTCGCGGAACAGGCGCTGGACGCTGGTTAGCGACTCGGTATCCACCGCGATGGACTCGGGGTCCGGCACCGCGCGCATCTCGTCGGAGTGCTGCGGGCCGTGGTCATCACGGATATGGAAACTGGCCTGCATGATGAAGATCGCCTTGCCGTCCTGCACCACCTTCACAGAACGGGAGACGAAGGATCGACCGTCGCGCACACGGTCAACCAAGAACACCGTCGCTGCATCGGGGTTACCCGGACCAACGAAGTAGCCGTGCAGGGAGTGCACGGCGAAATCCTCGCTGACGGTGCGGGTGGCCGCCACCAAAGCTTGCGCGGCAACCTGGCCGCCGTACGTGCGCGCCAGCTTCGACGGCAGCGGGCTGCCGCGGAAAATGTCGCGGTCGATGCGCTCTAGATCCAGAACATCCAGGATCTTCGGACGGTGCGGAGCCATTACCAGCCGCGCTCCGCGAGACGGTGCGGCTGCGGGATCTCGTCGACGTTAATGCCGACCATGGCCTCGCCCAGGCCGCGGGAGACCTTGGCGACGGTAGCCGGGTCGTCGTAGTTCTGGGTAGCCTGCACGATAGCGCGGGCGCGCTGCTCCGGGTTGCCGGACTTGAAGATGCCGGAGCCGACGAAGACACCCTCGGCGCCCAGCTGCATCATCATCGCAGCGTCGGCCGGGGTGGCGATACCGCCGGCGGTGAACAGAACGACCGGCAGCTTGCCGTTGGCAGCAACTTCGCGCACCAGCTCGTAGGGAGCCTGCAGCTCCTTAGCGGCCACGTACAGCTCGTCCTCGGCCATGGAGGTCAGACGGTTGATCTCTGCCCGGATGGTGCGCATGTGGGTGACCGCGTTAGAGACGTCACCGGTGCCGGCCTCGCCCTTGGAGCGGATCATGGCCGCACCCTCGTTCACGCGGCGCAGCGCCTCGCCCAGGTTGGTAGCACCGCAGACGAAGGGAACCTCGAAGTCGAACTTGTCGATGTGGTTCTTGTAGTCGGCCGGGGTGAGCACCTCGGACTCGTCGATGAAGTCCACGCCCAGGGACTGCAGAACCTGTGCCTCGACGAAGTGACCAATGCGGGCCTTGGCCATAACGGGGATCGAGACGGCATTAATGATGCCCTCAATCATGTCCGGGTCGGACATGCGGGAAACGCCACCTTCGGCGCGAATATCGGCGGGTACGCGCTCCAGAGCCATAACGGCGGTGGCGCCGGCATCCTCGGCGATCTTTGCCTGCTCCGGGGTAACGACGTCCATGATCACGCCGCCTTTGAGCATGTCGGCCAAGCCGCGCTTCACGCGAGCGGTGCCGGTGTTCGCAGCAGAAGAGTTATTGGTCACGATGCTTGACTTCCCATCTATGAAGAGTTTTAGATCGGCTCTAGTCTAACCTGTCTACTTTCCAATCCCACTATCGGGATTGGATTAAAACTAGCCCTCCGCTAAGCCCCCGTTGTTGGCGGAATCTTCGCTGGGTGCGGGGCTGGACAGAAGAGCTTCGTAGTACTCCGGCAGCGGCGCCCGGCCGGCCAATCGCAGGGCGCGTACCAGAGGGCGGGAGCGCACGCTCAAGGTGTCGGAGACCGCATCGTTGTAGAAGCGGGCCGCCAGGTCTACCTTCGCCGAGGCTTCCAGGAAGTTCGGGTTGGTCCACACTTGCGAATCCAGCTCGCTCAGCAGCTCGTTCTCCGCCTCGCTGCGCGCGCCCATGTCGGTGGCCCGCAGCGCTACGCGGTTCACATGCGCCACGTCCTGCCCTAGCTCCGGTTGCAGCGTTGCGACCACGCTCGAGCGGGAGTGCAACGCCCCTTCCAGGCTCACGCGCGCGGAGTCCGTGCGGATGTGCAACCGGTTCAGCCGGCTGGCCATGCCGGAGGCCCACACGCCCGCGACGATCGCGAGGATCAAAACCACCGCGACAATGAAGACCCACACGGGAATCGTGATCATGCTAGTGTCACCCTTCGCCCCTTGACCGTCACCGTGTCATACACCTGCTCCACCTGGTCGGTGACAGTCTTCCAGTCGAAATCGACGGCCCGCTGCGCCCCGGCTGCGATGAGCTTGCCTCGGCCCGCGTCGTCGCGCAGGAGGCCAATGGCCTTCTCGGCCAGGTCCTCGGCCGAACCATTGCGGAACAGGCGCGCGGACTTTCCGTGCTGGCCGACGGCTTCAAAAGCCGGGATGTCGCTGGCCAGCACCGCCGCCCCGGCTGCCATTCCCTCCACCAGGACGATGCCGAAGCTCTCGCCGCCGGTATTCGGAGCCACGTAAACATCACTCGCGCTCAGCGCGCTGGCCTTGTCCGCGTCACTGACGCGGCCGAGAACGCGCACGTGGGCGTCACTAGGCTTCGCACTGGGCCCCAACCCCACACAGACGGACAGGCCGAGCTTCCTTACACGCTCGACCAGAGCGTCGATGTCGCCGCCACCGGCGATGATCAGCTCCACGTCTGGCACTTCCGTAACGATCCGGGGCATGGCCTCCAACAGGATCTGCAGCCCCTTGCGGGGTTCTTCGAAACGGCCCAGGAACATCAGGCGAGGACGCGGCCGAGATTGCTCGAGCGTGCCCAGCCCAGCCAGCGGTTCAGCGTTCCGGTAGACGGAGGTCTCCACGCCATTGGGAATCAGCACCGGGTCACCTGCGAGGTTCTCCACCTGCCAACGGCGGGCCTCCTCGGAAACCGCGATGCCACCGTGGATGCGCTCCAGGTAGGGGCGCAGGAAAGGAAGCGCCACTTTAAGGATCTTCGACTCGCTGGCCGAGGCGTGATATGTCGCCACGATCGGCCCTTCCGCCACGGCCATGGCCATCATCGAATAGGACGGGGAGTTCGGCTCGTGGATGTGCAGCAGGTCGAACTGGTTATCGCGGATCCACTGCTTCAGGTGCTTCTTCGTCCGCGGGCCGAAGCTCAGCCGCGCGACCGAGCCGTTATAGCGGATCGGAATGCTGGAGCCACCGAGCTCCACAAAGTCTGGCAGCCCCTCGGTGGATTTGCCGGGGCCGATCAGGCTGACCTCGTGGCCGCGCTTGCGCAGTTCGGTGCACAGGTCGATGGCGTGGATCTGCACGCCGCCCGGTTCGTCGAAGGAATACGGGCAGACCATCCCTATCCTCATTGGCCCTGCCCTTCCGTCTGGCTTTCTTCACCCAGCCCCAGGCGCTTGCGGCGGGCTTCCGATAGGTCCGAAAACCACAGCGGCTGCAGCATGTGCCAATCCTGCGGGTCCATGGCGATGCCGCGGGCGAAGTTATCCGCCATCTGCTGCACGATCTGCTGCAGGCTCCGCCCCTCCACCTCTACGGGCGTAACCTCGTGCTCCCAGGTCTCCGGCGTGCCTCGACGCTCGGGACGGGGGTCCGTCGACCCGCCGCGGAACGCCACTCTTGCGGTGAACAGGTTCGCCCCGGTGCGCTGCGCCAGCAGCGCCGCACCCGCGGGCATGGAGGTCTTCTCCCCGAAGAACTCCACCTCTACTCCGTGGCCGGTCAGGTCACGCTCCCCCATCAGGCACACGGTTCCACCGCCGCGCAGCACTTCCTCCATCCGCTCCAAGGGAGGCACGTCCGCACCCGTCAGCGCGATGATCTCAAACCCCAGCGACTCGCGGTACTCTACGAAAGCCTCAAACAGGATCTCCGGCTTCAGGCGCTCGGCGACGGTGGTGAAGGTCCCGTAGTGGTGCACCAGCCACACCCCGGCCATGTCCCAGTTGCCCGCGTGTGGCAAGGCGATGACGGTGCCTCGGCCGGATTCGGCGCTCGCGTGCAGCAGCTCCAGCGAGCCGGGCACAAAATTGCGGTTGAGCTCCTCCGCCAGCTCGCGTCCGGCCATCGCCGGTAGCTGGAAGGCTTCGCGCCAATAGCGCATATAGCTACGCATGGAACGGCGCACAAGGTCGCGCGTGACGTTCTCCGGTCCGACGATGCGGGCGAGGTTACGGCGCAGCTGTTCTGGGCCTTTACCCTTTTTGGACGCCACGTCCGCGCCCCATTCGAACAAAGCTTTCGCCACCGGCTTCGGCAGCTTGGAGGTTATCTTCCAGCCGGCGATATAAGCCGCGGCCGACAGCCGCTCACCCATTAACCCTCACTCCCCTCGGCGGGGAACTCGCGGGCTCCTTCTGGGGCGGCAATGGTCTGGGAAGCGGCGTCCGAACGAGCAACAATCGCCAGCCGCTCGACGACCGTGTACAGCGAACCAGCGGCGAGGATCCACAGACCCCACGCCAGAACGTGCGGCACGCCGAGGCCGCCGATACCGACGGCGACCAGGGAAATGATGAGGCGCTCCGGGCGCTCGATGAGGCCTCCCACGACCTTGATGCCCGAGGCCTCCGCGCGAGCTTTGACGTAGCTGGTGACCTGGCTGGCGACAAGGATGACCAGGCAGACGCTCATCATCACCACGTTCGCGGGCTCCTGCAGGCCAAACCAGAGAACCAGGGCGCCGAAAATGGCGCCGTCGCTGAGGCGATCGCAGGTGGCATCTAGCGTGGCACCGAAGCGGGTGCCGCCGCCGCGCATGCGAGCCATCGTGCCGTCGACCATGTCGGTGGCTACCGTAAGGCCGATGAGTACGGCGGCGGCGAAGTGGTGACCGGAGGGAATCAGCCAGAGTGCGAAACCGATCGCCAGCAGGGTGCCGAAAACGGTTACTGCGTTGGGGGTAATCCCCATCTTGTGCAGCACCCGGGCGATCGGTTCAATGATGACCGCGGCGGGGCCACGGCCGTGCACGCTAAGCATCGCTGAAGTTATTCTCCCTAATGGTTTGAACCGCTAGTCGGTGGAACGGGTAACGCTTTCCCAAGCCTCTGCCAGCAGCGCCCGGGTCTCCCGCAGCGTCTGTGGCAACACCTTGGTGCCCGTCATGACTGTCATGAAGTTAGCATCACCGGCCCACCTGGGCACTATATGTTGGTGCAGGTGTGTCGGAATGGACCCTCCGGAGGCCTTACCCAGATTGAGGCCGACGTTCACCGCATCGGGCTTGGAAACCGCCCGCAGTGTCTTCAGCGCGATCTTCGTAAACTCCGCCAGCTCTGCGGTTTCTTCAGCGCTGAGCTCCGTGTAGTCGGCAACCTGGCGATAAGGAATCACCAGCATGTGGCCAGGGTTATACGGGTACAGGTTCAGCACGCAATAGACGGACTTGCCGCGGGCGACGATCAGCGCATCTTCGTCCGAAAGCTCCGGCAGCGTGGCGAAGGGGTCGGCAGATCGCTTGGATTTGGCGATGTACTGGGAGCGGTAGGGCGCCCACAGTCGCTCCAGCCCGCCTTGCAGGTCGGGTTGGGAGCCCACGCCTGAGTCCACATACGCTTCGGTCTGCTGTTCCGGTTGCTGCTCTGGCTGTTGCTGCTCCACTGCGGTGTTAAGCCTCCACCAGCGGCTGCACCAGCTCCGAGCTCGGCTGGTCGTTGCGGCGCTCAGCGATCCAGGTGGAGATGATCCGCAGCGCATCCTCGCGCGGCACGCCATTGACCTGGGTGCCGTCCAGGAAGCGGAAGCTCACGGCGTTCGCCTCCACATCGCGGCCGCCGACCAGCAGCATGAAAGGTGCCTTGCCGGTGGTGTGGTTGCGAATCTTCTTCTGCATGCGGTCGTCGGAGGTGTCTACCTCCGCGCGGATGCCCTGGGCGCGCAGGTCTGCGGCGAAGTTCTCCAGGTACTCATTGAACTCGTCGGCGACCGGGATGCCGACAACCTGGTGCGGGGCCAGCCATGCGGGGAACGCACCGGCGTAGTGCTCCAGCAGCACGCCGAAGAAGCGCTCGATGGAGCCGAAGAGAGCGCGGTGGATCATGATCGGGCGCTGCTTGGAGCCGTCCGGTGCGGTGTACTCCAGGTTAAAGCGCTCCGGCAGGTTGAAGTCCAACTGCACGGTGGACATCTGCCAGGTACGCCCGATGGCGTCGCGAGCCTGGACGGAGATCTTCGGGCCGTAGAAGGCCGCGCCCGCCGGATCCGGAACCAGCTCCAGGCCGGACTTGGTGGCCACGCGCTCCAGGATCTGCGTGGAACGCTCCCAGATCTCGTCGGTGCCCACGAACTTGTTCGGATCCTTGGTGGATAGCTCCAGGTAGAAATCATCCAGGCCGTAGTCGCGCAGCAGGGAGATGATGAACTCCAGCACGGTGGTCAGCTCTTGCTCCAGCTGATCCTCGGTGCAGTAGATGTGCGCGTCGTCCTGGGTGAAGCCACGCGCGCGAGTCAGGCCGTGAATCACGCCGGACTTTTCGTAGCGGTACACGGTGCCGAACTCGAACAGGCGCAGCGGCAGCTCGCGGTAGGAGCGTCCGCGGGAGGCGAAGATCAGATTGTGCATCGGGCAGTTCATGGGCTTGGCGTAGTAATCCTGCGCCGGTTTGGTCACGTTGCCCTCGTCGTCAGTTTCCCCGTCCAGCTGCATGGGCGGGAACATACCGTCGGAGTAGAAATCCAAGTGCCCGGACTTCTGGAACAGATCGCCCTTCGTGATGTGCGGGGTGTTGACGAAGCTATAACCGGAGGCAATGTGGCGCTTACGGGAGTGCTCCTCCATCTCCAGGCGCACGATGCCGCCGTCCGGGTGGAATACCGGGAAGCCGGAGCCAATCTCGTCGGGGAAGCTGAACAGATCCAGCTCCTGGCCCAGGCGACGGTGGTCGCGCTTCTCGGCTTCTTCCATCATCGTCTGGTATTCCGCCAGGGCTTCCTTCGACTCCCAGGCGGTGCCGTAAATGCGCTGCAGCCCGGCCTTGGACTGGTCACCGCGCCAGTAGGCAGCGGAGGAACGAGTCAGAGCGAAAGCCGGGATGTAGCGGGTGGTCGGAACATGCGGGCCGCGGCAGAGGTCGTACCACTCGACCTCCCCGGTGCGCGGGTTCACGTTGCTGTAGGCGGTCAGTTCGCCGGTTCCAACCTCGGTGGCTTCGTCGGAGTCCGGATCCACATTGCCCTTGTCGGCAATCAGTTCGGTCTTGAAGGGCTCATCTGCGTACTCCGCGCGAGCCTGCTCTGCGTCGGCATAGGCCTTGCGTTCGAACTTCTGGCCGGACTTGATGATCTTCTTCATCGCCTTTTCCAGCTTGTTCAGATCCTCCGGGGTGAAGGGCTCTGCAACCTGGAAGTCGTAGTAGAAGCCATTGTCGATGGCCGGGCCGATTCCCAGCTTGGTGCCGGGGAATTCCTTCTGCACTGCCTGTGCGAGCACGTGGGCGCAGGAGTGGCGGATTACGCCGCGCCCCTCATCGGTGTTCGCCGGAACGGCGGCGACGTCCACGTCCTGCTCGGGCACCCAGGAAAGGTCGCGCAGCTGGCCAGCGCCCTCCCCCTCGGTCTCCTTCACACAAACGATGGCTTCCGGACCCTTGTTGGGAAGACCCAGCTCGCGCATGGCGGCTCCGGCCGGGGTGCCGGCCGGAACGCGGAAAGTAACGGCAACTGGGGTGATTTCGGGGGTACTCACTTGTGGATCGTGCTCCTTCTCGGGCTTTAGCGACGGTCACATACCTGGTGACAGTCCTCAACGCCCGTAGATTCTACCCCTCTAGGATCTCTTGCCCCCAGTACGCCCCGTTTTGCGTGCCGGGCAGCACCCAGAAGACCGCCGAACCGACGTGGGTGATCCACGTGTTCAGCCGGTCCTTCTCCGCGAGGCGCTTCTGCAGAGGCGTAAATGCCTCGTCGGGATCCGCCTGGAAGCAGATGAAAATCAGCCCGCTGTTGCCCAGGGGCGTGACTTCGTTGTCCCAGTTGTACGCGCGGCGCCTCATGTGGGTGCCCTCGCCCGCAGTAATTCCAACGTGGCTGCGCTCGTCGATCAGCGGCAAGCCGTCATCGCCGGTCTTGTTGAGGTCCACCGAGTCGAACTCGTCCTTCGCGCCCAGCGGCGCACCGGTGTCCGCGTGTCGGCCGAACACGACCTCTCGGGACTTCCGATCCAGCTGTTCCCACCCCGGCATGTCGAACACGACTCGGCGGACCACCATTGCGCTGCCGCCCTGATCGTCCCAGATTGCCTCGTCGTATTCTTCGTCGGTGCGGGGAATGGCGGTGCCGTCCTTGAAGCCCAGCAGGTTACGGGGAGTTTCGCCTGTCGGCGAATCCACGAATCCGCGCTGGGTCCACTTCGGCGTCGCATAATCACGACCGCCGCGGGTCAGCACACGCGCGGCATGGCTCACGGCCGTGAGGTCGTCACCACAGATCTGTAGGACCACATCGGCACCACCGAAGTCCGGGTCGAGCTTGTCTCCCTTGAACTTCGGCAGCCCGTTGAGGTTCTTCTTCACCCAGGAAGGAGCCGCGCCAATCAAGTCCGCATCCTTGATCAACTTGGGCCCCCACCCCGCAGTCACCGTCAGGTTCTGCGGGGCTATAGATAGCTCGTGTTCCAGGTCCGCCAGGGCAACCTGCCCCTGGGTTAGGGAACGCGCATCACCGGTCCAGATGCGCATCAGGCGCTCCAGGTTCTTCTTCAGCCCATCGCGCGGTAGCCCGTCCCTCTTGAGGTTAAAAGCCACCAACAGCGCGTGGTTCTGCGAGTCTTCCCGGATACCCGCCTGGTGCGGGCCATCGAAATCAATCTTTCTTATTGACGCCCCATCGCCAGCACCACCGTTCCCAGCTGTAGAAGCAGAGTCTTCTGCTGTGCTGCAGGCTGCCAGGACGGAGGCGGCGCCGGTCATCCCCAGTCCCGCAAAGAAGCCACGGCGAGTGAACTTCACACCTCGGGTGGGCTCGGGGGTGGGGGCGTCAGAAATGGAAGGAAGAAAACGTGCGGGTTCAGGCATGGGTATTAGTGCTCGTGTCCGTGCTCTTCACCGTGCTGCATGCCGTCCATGCCTTCCATGTTGCCGCCGTCTTCGTCACCGTAGTGCTCGTGGGTGGACTGCTGAACACGCACCGGAACGTTATCCAGCTTGTACTCGTTGCCATCCTCGTCGACCAGGGTGAAGGACAGGGAATCGCCAGCGGCGATCTCGTCGGAAACTTCCATGATCATGATGTGGTTTCCGCCCGGCTCCAGCACGCTATCCTCGCCCGCGGGGATCGTCAGGCTCGAGATCTCCTGCATCTCGCCGTCAGCGTTGACCTCGTGCAGCTCGTACTTCGCACCGTCAATGTCGCCCTTCACCTCGGTGATGGTGATGTCCTTGTCGGTGGTGTTGTGCAGAGTGCCAAACACAGACGTCATGTTCTTGCCTGCAGGCTTGGCGGTGACATAGGAATCGTTGAACTCCAAAGCCTGCTCGTCCGCAGCCTTGTCGTCGGCGGAATCAGCGGACTCAGTGGACTGAGTAGCCTCCGCCGAGGTGGAAGCGTCGTTCTTATCTTCCCCATCGTCCGAGCATGCAGAAAGGAACAGCGCGCTGCTCAACGCAACGGCAGCCGCGGCTGCGGCACGCTTCTTGGTGTTGTTCAAGGAGGTCAGGGACATAACAAACCTTTCAATTAAAAGGCGTGCGGGCTTCCCAACCATTTGTGTGCCCGGGGCTATATCCCGGACACGCTATACGCGATCTCTAGCGTTTCGCGTGCTAGTTGGTGGCACCCGACGCGGATGCTGCGCCGGTGGCGGTTGCCTCGGCGTTACCGGTGGCCACTTCAGCGCCGCCCATCTCAGTCTCTACGGAAGCGTCGGTCTCCTCCGCATCGGTAGCGTCGGTCTCTTCAGCCTCGGACTCGGACGAGTCGGTAGCTGCTTCCTCGGTGGACTGGATGCTCGGGCTAGCCGGGCCGGTGGTTGCGGTGTCCTCGCGCTGACCGCCGTCATTCTCGTTAGGAGGGGTGCAAGCGGACAGTGCAAGGGCGGTGGTCAGAGCCAGAGCGGCAGCGGTTGCAGAGCGGAACTTCTTCACGGGAAATCTCCTGATCAGGTAATCGTCAACTAATCGGACATGAGGAACGCTCTATCCAACCGCTGTCGGCTAGTCGTCCTTCAAGTCGCGAAAGCGTGCGATGGCGATTGCCAAAGCACCCACAACTACGACGATACCGCCCAAAGGCAATAACCAAGAAGGAACACTCAGGGACTGCTCCCCCTGTGCCCCCTCCTCGGAACCCCCTTCGGACTGGCTTTCGCCGCTACCGCTGCCTTCGCCGCCATCCGCGGAAGCCAGATTGAACTTCAGGCTGCCACGGGTGGAGTGACCGTCGGAGCTAGTGATCTGGTAGCCGACGATGTACTCGCCACCGTCCTTCTTCTCCTGCACCTCAGCCGGAACATCGACGGACAGCTCCCGGCCATCGGCCGCCGGCTCGTCGCGGAAGAGCACCTCACCATCGTGCGACAGCGCGATGGTGTTGAAGCCCTCCTGCGGCTCACCCGAGAAGTTCAGTACGATCTTCTCCGGCAGGTGATCGACCGTAGAGTTGGCCTCCGGGGTGGACTTCACCACGACGTCATGGGCAGAAGCTGGAGCACCAAACCCCACGGAAACGGCGGCAACCATTCCAGATGTCGCCAGGATGCGGGCGAGTGGGCGTCCAAAAGAAGAAAAACGGCGAGGCATGTAAACGGTGAACCTTTCTGTCACGACACTGCTAACACCATAGCGCCGAAAAGACTGAGCTCAATCCGCCGAGTTTTCCCAGCGCTACCCAAGTAGTCGGGCGCCGCGAGCAAAGAGTTCCCAGGCCATACCCCCCCTCGGGGGGCACCTTGGGGGGAGAGAAAAAGAAAACCGCCCGGCGAAATTGCCAGGCGGTGAACTGTGGTTCCAACTGGGTTCGAACCAGCGACCTTTCCGGTGTGAGCGGAACGCTCTTCCACTGAGCTATGGAACCTTCAAGAGGGAAAGGTACCACTAGCCACTAAGCAAGACCAAAACCCGTAGGTGGACGCTACATTCGTGACACAATCAAGCCGCTTTCACACCGCTCCGATGAATTGCAAGATTGTAGTTCAGCAGTGTTACATCGGTGCGAGAGCAGCCTCCCGAAGCCCGGATCTACCTGGGGATTTGTGAACTAGGTGACTAACAGGCTAGTGTTTGTTGTCGCAGCGACGAAGAATTGCTTTTAAGCGTTCAGGGTTGCTTGTGCGGATGTAGCGCAGTTGGTAGCGCATCACCTTGCCAAGGTGAGGGTCGCGAGTTCGAGTCTCGTCATCCGCTCCACGCTCAAGCAATATCCCGGGCTAGTTTCGGGGCTTGGGTTGTTGTTTTAGCGCGTTTAGCTCAGCGGGAGAGCGCTTCCCTGACACGGAAGAGGTCACTGGTTCGATCCCAGTATCGCGCACAGGATCCCCTTCGGATCCACCTGCGAAGGCTTAGAAGCCTTTTGCACGCGGATGTAGCGCAGTTGGTAGCGCATCACCTTGCCAAGGTGAGGGTCGCGAGTT
>ERZ1673753.1210-NODE-1210-length-25089-cov-4.701646_pt1 | contig 25089 bp, 27 predicted proteins | sample MGYA00580201_ERZ1673753 | MGnify/ENA primary metagenome ERZ1673753 (study PRJEB41218, sample SAMN15661747) | gut metagenome | host: Homo sapiens | place: Canada: London | collected 2015-08-20/2019-03-30 | study: EMG produced TPA metagenomics assembly of... | reverse complement strand
ACTCCGGTTGAAACTTTTCTCCCACTAAAATACATTTACGAATTTTATCCACATCAACTATATTTTTTTCTTCACTTACCACCAAAATATATACAACATCAAACAAACTCACTTTTATAATCAAGGTATTTCACTATTTTACTAAAATCTGCTCTTCCTTCAAGATAATCTTTCGGTCTAATACAGATTATTAATTTTCTTGCAATTTTATCATCAGCACATACAAATCGATTGATTGTATCTTCAACAACATTTTCTATTGTGGCTTCACGAATTGCTGCTTTGCCAGTTCCTATTAATGGCATTGCCAAATCATCATAATGTCCTATGGAGTTAATTGCTTTGAATAATCCATCAAAAGCGGTCTCAACATTATTATATGCTTGATTTACAGGCTTTCCATATTGGTTTACATCATTTATGGCAACGAAATAAAAGTGTTTTTTATCAAAATCCACCTTTGCAACTGTTCCAAGCGGATATTTCATTACATCACCCCAAATATCAGATTCCTCTTGACCTTTAATTTTCTGCTGTGACAAACTGGCAAAAATCATTCTATCCAGTTCTTGAAAATTATCTTTAAAATATTTTAATTGAAATGCCCCCTGTACGCTCTCCGAACTAATATAATCATCTTTCATTATCGTTCTAAAATACGTATTAGTAGGAATAACATAACTTAATGCATTCGCAGAAAACAAATCAGCAACCTTTACTTCAATTTGCAAATCATTATCACGCATCGTTCTCTTATATACTGTTTTTTCATGATTATGTACCAGTGATGCTAAAAATCCTATTAATATTAATGCCCACCAAAACTTCTTACACAACAATTCAAATGCGTCAATTGACATCATATCTTTTATAAGAACTGCGAATGTAAAAACAGATGAGATATAACCTATCGCAGTATATATTATTTTCCATATAGACATTAATGAATTTTTTTCGGTTACTAAACTCTTTAATATTACTTTTATCCTATCGCACATTTTCACTCCTTATTCATATCCAAGTGTCTTTTTTATATACTGATAATCACCTACCTTTTCCCCTAATGAATTCTTTTTCCAAAATGGTTGCGCATTTTCTTCACTATCTCTCATATAATAAGGAAGCCAGCCTGGTTGTTTGTATAATGAATTGTATACCACAATAATATTTGATTTTTTCTTTTGAGCTTGTCTATATTCGTGTTTTAAATAAGACCACGTATTAATCTCTCCTACATCCTCCTCCGGACCGGGTGCATATGTCTCTCCATATATTTTACAAATATTACTTCCTTTCGCGTTTTGTTTATAAGGTGTACACGCGCAACCCTCACCTTCATTGCATCTGCAGCACGTACTGCCAGCTGTTCGATCAGCAGTTTTATCACCAACAATAAAAATCACTGCTGATGAAGCATTTATTTGCGCATTAAATTCCCTTTTCAAATCACAAGGTCGACAATCTTCATCATCAGATACACTTCCTGACACCACTTCGGCAGTATCTACATAATCCACCATATGTTTATTGTCATTTCCCCATTTGTGAAGTTCATTGACAACATCGCAATCCCCATTATTTTCAGAATAATCAGCACTAATATATACTCTTTTTCTCATACTGTTTTCCCCTTTTCCGCTCCAGATAAATCAAAATAAGTGTTCTTTATTATCTTTCATTTATGAGTTTCCTCACTAATTCATCACATAATTTTATTAAATCGTCCATTTTATTTATCTTCTCCTTGTAATATTTTTCACATTCATTGTATACCTTTTCTCCAATAACTCAATTCGATATGACGTAATTCTACGCATTTTTAACTTCATTTGTAGTTTGATTGTATTTTATTTAAGGGCTTCCTCACAGAAGCCCTCACCATTATCTCTTTCTCACATGTCCTCTCTGTTCCCCATAAATCCACACTCCCTTACCCATATGTGTGAATTATAATTCGCATGTATCATAGCACATATTTTGTATTCTGTATATCAAGTTCTACCATCTTCCATGAGGCTAGCTCCTAAGCCTATTACCAATGGTGGCTTATCATCTACTAAAGTTATACTTATAATTTGATCATAATATTTCAACTAGTATTCTTTACGATCCCCCAAGTCAATGACTTACTATGTAAATATATCTTTAATCTTTACACCATTCTTCATTTGTTCCCTTAAATACAGTTATTAATGTTTTCTTTACTTCTGCATCATCTTTGAAAATATTCATCCAAACAGAAAAAAATCCGCTGCTCTGTGCCAGCATCTTTATCAATCGTAAATACTGTTCTTTTTCTCGTGTTCCTTTTACACGCCTCCATCCTTCTCTGCACTCTAACGCATAATTGCGAGCCTCATTTCTCGTAGCGAAACGACGATCCTTAGTTGTTGGTGTCTTTGGTACATTATCAAGTTTCAATAAATTAAATAGATTTTCCGCTTTCTGTCTCTCGATTTTTCCTTGCTTCTGTAAATACGTTTCATTTAATTGTGGAATATCCATATCATATGAAAAAGCATGAAATGTGTCATCCTCATCCGGCCATAAATATTTATTTTTGTTTCATTAGTGCTGCATATGCTGGATTATCACTATATTCTGCTGAAAGAAAGTCCATTCGCTCCTTAAGTTCCTGCAATTTATCTTTAGATACATTCCCTTTTAACGCATTAAAATATTCTTCTGCTGCTTTGTACATTTTCATTTTCTTTTCACTATACTGCACCATAGGAACTTTCATGATATCCTCTGCAATATCTTCTATACTCTGTCCCGAATATTCTTCGTCTAAAAATGTATCTAATGCTATTAATTCACCTGGTTCTAAGGATTGAATAATAAATGGTGAATGAGTAGCGCATATAAATTGCACCATCGGAAATAACTCTTTTAAGATACGAACAATTCTTCTCTGCCATGTTGGATGCAGACTTAAGTCTAATTCATCTATAACGACTACGCCTGGCGTCTTCTTCAATGTATCTCTTCCAAGATATGGGTTCAAGATGCACATTTTAGTTGCTATATCCGTTACAATTTTTATCACATTACGATAGCCATCACTTAATGCAGAAAAATTAATAACTGTACCATCTGGATTCTTTATTGCAATCTCACCATATCTTGATGAATATATCACCTGCTGTTCTGGTAATAATTCCTCTTCCAAACTATATTTTACAGCATCCATAATCACTTCATACGCAGGTAATGGCATACCATCATTCTCTTCTGTCGCCAAGTTACCTAACAGCTTAATATATTCAAATGAAGACTGATTTCCTCTCTTTGGATCTAAGCATCTCTGATATGCATCTGTTCTTCCTGGAATTTTTTCTATCTCTCCTGTACGATTCTCATTCCAAAGCCTTGCAGAACTCAGATACAATACCAATGGATATACTTGAATTTCATCAGAACAATCTGCCGCTTTTATAGACTCTTCCCATTCTGCGACCAGTTCTCTCATAGGATTTTTACCTATAAATTTTGTTCTTCCCCCTTCCTTTTCCAAACTTCTTGTGCATTTCTTTATTTTTCCGTCCCACATAATCTGACTGCTCACAATACATGGAAATTGTTTCACCGTTGCAGTTAACGCTACACTTTTCACAGGTTTTAACGATTTTCTCAAAACATCATTATCTGAAATATTATGTCCAAATCTACTTGGAACATATTCCTTAAAAGCCGCCAAATATGCACCCAAAATAACAGTAACTGCTTCTAAAACAGCCGTCTTTCCTGATGCATTCTTTCCAATAAAGATGTTCATCCGCGGATTCAACTCGTATGTAGAATTGTCAAATTTTCTAAAATTACTCAACTCTATATTTTTTAAATAAAACTCTTTCATGATATCCTCCACAAATCTTTTCTTTTATATTTGAGGCTTTTATATAGTATATCTATTTTTCTTCATAAAATCAATCGCATCAGAGATTTCTTTTCTTACCCCATCGCATGATTCGCATCCACAAAAAACAATCTGCCACGCATCATATACAGCACTGTATTTTGCACATACACATTCGAAAACATACTACTAAGCTTTGCATTTCCCTTCACTTTCTTCATAAACTTATCTGCACTTGCTTTGTCTTTCAAAATAATAAGCTGCGAATAATAGTACTCCTTCCCCAACTGATCATAATCCCGTTTTATCTCCCTCAAATTTGTCAATGCATGCAAAATACTTGCGTAATCAAATTTTTCAACCAGATGTGCCAGCACTATCCATTCTTCTCCACGATAATCAATTCCATTATAAATTCTGTTATTTCCGAACACTTTCCAAGTAGAATCTACTGGCAAAAGTCTGTCAATAATAACCGCAGCTTCCGTATCCATCCACTCACTTACCATTTCTCTGATCACAGCATCATCATCTGATTCTTCCGGTAACTGATTTGAAACTTCATCAACATCTTCCATAACCTTTTCCGGAATCCGGTTCTTCTCATCAATAACTTCGTTTGCAAGATACAAAAAATCTTTCATATTGCACATCCAAAAATTCTTCTGTGTAGTACTCCTAAATTCTTTTAATAATTCGAATCGCGGTTTGCGGTCAAATTTTTTATCAACCCAATCTTCTTTCACATCATTTGTAATCAAAATAACATCTTTTCCACACTCTGATGCATGATTCAAAATTTCCATCCAGACAAACAAATCTCCATACTTTTGCAGACCTGTCTTATCTTCCTGATCCATGTATCCTGGTGGTATTTTTTCTTCATACCTTCTTCTTCCATCTACCGATATTTGTGTCATTTGTTCATAAGTAAGTTCTTCTCCGATTGTAAATTTTTCTTCGATCTGATTTTGTATTTCATCGCCTTGCGATGATAAATCCAGAATCTTATCATTAATCCTCTGTGTTATATCAATCTGAAAATCTTCCACTTTTGCTGAAAAAGCTTCCATTTGTTCTTTCAATATATCTACTGCCCGGTCTATGGGTTCAAAAATTTCCTGCTCTAAAAATGGATGTTTGTCCTCTCTGATAGTTGTCTCTTTCAAAGTAGTTAATATTCCTTTTAGTTCTTTTGTATCTTTCTCGAATTTTGTAACTGTAGATACCAGCTTCGGCACATACCCCATGTCCCGATTATCCTTGTCTAATAATGCCATATACGTTTTCTCTGGTTTTGCAGCCACTGTATCCTTGTTTTTGAGAAATTCAAAATATACCTGTGCTGGAAGCCACAATCTGTTTTCAAAATACGGAAACACATTCTTAAAAATTCTGTTTCTCGAGTCTTCGGAATAATAGTATAAATCAAGAAGTGCTGATGTATCAAAGACAATGATACCGTCATTTTTCAATATATCCAATATTCTGTCTTTTGTTAAGTAATAGTGTTCAAACAGATTCATTGCCTCGCCTTTCTTTATATGCAATTATTTTATAGCCAAATGCCATTTTCTACACTTTTTCTTTCCGTTTTCATTTTACCTGATAATTTCAAATCTTAAAAATGCCGACATCATTTTGCGGATGCAAAATACTAACATTCTATAAATCCGCCCATTTTACTAATCATCAAACAAACTCAGTTGTGTTTCAATTAATGATTTTACTTTTCTCTCTTTGATTGTATCAAATTCATCAATCTTACCAAACAATAATGGTGACTGAGGATTATGCAATCCAAAATTCCTTGTAACTGTATTTTCGCTATAATTTGCATAACAATATAAGCAACCATTTTTGCATGTATTATAAGCTCCAATGTCAATACTGGCTACACATCCACATTCCGCTCTTTGATTTGTGTCTTTATCTACATTAAGCTTAAATCCACCAATTCGCTCAATTCTTTCTCTGTCGATGCAGTGTGCATGTTCAACACCTAATTCATGAAAATCTGCCAGTTCTGCACATGTATCAATATATAAATCATATTGTCTGGCTATCTCTACAAATCGTTTCAATAATTCCTTTTGCATCTCACGAGTATCTTTCACAATATTAAGTGGCTTAACATTTCTCTCTGTATTTCGATATAAATCCATAAAACTAACAGTACACTTTTCCGTATATCCTGCTAATTTTGATGCTAAGAGTTCAAAATATTTGCAATGATATTGCATTGAGTATTGTTCGTTAAAAAAGATAGGATCATATCTCCACACAACTTTTTCCTTTCCGATCTCCTTGGATAATTCTTGAAATGTCGGAATAATAATCCTATTCTTCGACGGTAAATTTCGTTCTACATCTGGTCCATATGCAGTCAATGTAAATTGAAAATAATATATATAATCCTTTAATTCATCTAAACGCCCCAACATTGGAGTCGGATTTTTTGTCCAAAAAACTATAGCATCAACCACATTTGGTGATAAATCTATTTTACTTACCTGATGAATATTCATGGGATTTCTTACCAATACGTATTTTTCTTTTAATCTGTTTAGCATCCATTCTGAATAATAAGATGGAATATCTGTACGTCTACTCGCACTAATTATCATCAAATCACCTCTAGTATCAATTGCGCACTCTCACAAAACTTGGCTACACAATAATCCTGAATAAATCTATCTGGTATTTCTCCTTCAAATATATTTTGATTATTTTCATACCTCAAAGATCCCTCATAATAATTTTGCTCTTTAAATCTTCTTCTCGATTCATAAGAAATATTGAGTCCTACTCTTTCGATTTCTTCCACAAACAACGGAAATGCATCCCGTCCAGTATGGATACTGTCCACATCATTAATGATTATCAATAAAGGTGAATTATCCGGTTTATTCTTAACAATTTTTTCTGCAAGACATGAAAACCACTTTCTGATTCCATCTTCTCCTATAGTTTCAAAAAAGAAAGAGATTAAGTACTGAATAATAATAACATTACACTTATGCAGTTCATTTTTTTCAAAATACGTTAATACATCTATGTTCCTCTTAAATTTTACTCCGCCACCCTTAAAATTTTCTTTTATAAAGTTATGTATTTTTCTCCAGTACACATTATTATCAACACCAATATAAGATATACCCTGTTTGTATTTCATATATTCAAATGCCATCAAATCTGGTGCACCTCCACATCCCAATGACAAAATATGAAAATATGGATAGTGAGATAGATTCAGCTGGCTTAATGCATAAATAATTTCCGAACAATATTTATATGAATATCTACAAACATAATAGTCAAGTAGTTTTTCACAGTCATATTCATCTCTGTATTTATGATGATGAAAATGAATATCATCTAAGCATTGCTTACAGTTTTCTCCACACGCACTCTCACAAGTCGTCTTAGCTGTACAGATAAAGCACTCGCTATTCTGATATTCCTCGTCACAAAATGGTAAGCGATGAATAACACACCGCCTACCATATTCCTAAATTCAGTTAAAGCAGTAAACGACTACCGTTTACTTTCACTTCCTCTGCTACCTATGCGGCAGGGGAATTCTTTTTTCCAGAACATTAGATTCCACATCAATTAGTCCTGAACATTGTTCCTTTATAAATTCACTCCATGGCATCAGCTGCTCTATACCTGCGGACGAATTCATGTAATCCGGCATATACAGGAGTACCGTATAGAGGTATTGGAAAATATTCAGATTGTTTGCTTTTGCTGTCTCTACGATGCTGTACATCACTGCACTTGCACCGGCACCGGTCTCTGATGTGTGGAACAGGAAAGCTTTCCGCCCAATCGCATAACTTTTGGCTTTTCGCTCTGCCCGATTGTTCGAAATCTCACATCTGCCATCCAACAGATAATTCATCAGTGTGTCGTGATGGTTTTGGGCATAGTTCACCGCTTTCCCCAGCTTGTTGTAACCCTGGTATCCGTCACACTGTACCAGTCCACGAAATCCCTCTGGAAAGTTCTGTGCACAGGATCCTTTACAGCTTGGCTGATAATCATAGAGGACGATTGGAGTGAGCGCATCACTGCCGGTTGTATATAACCACATATAGGATGTTTGCTCCGCCGTGCGTCCCTTCTCACGCAAAACCTGACATGTTGTCTCGTCTGCATGCACCAGATCACGCTTTAAAAGTTCTTCATCCCAGCTGGTTCATCAGAAACTCCTGCCGGTAATAAGGCATTGCCAGTCCGATCTTTTCCATTGCAACATATTTCGCAGGTGTGATCCGGAGTTCTTCCCGGACAAACGTTTCCGTCACATACTCCATCTTGGAATTACAATAAGGACAATACTTATCTTCTTCCGGCAGGGGGATGACTTCCTTATGGATTGGAAGATTTCCATACTGGTCTTCACGCGTTGCTTTCGCTTTGCGTGTTGTCCGTTTGTGGCTTTTGACGATCGTTGTCACAGTTTCTTCCGTTTCCTTATCCTGTTTTGTCTTCTCACTGCCTGTGCCAAAGAGTTTCCGCTGGAATTCATCCAGTGTTTCCCTGAGACCGGCAATTGTTTCTTTCAGGTCATTGATGGTTTCCTTCAGTTCTGTGATGGTCCCGTCTTTTTCATCTAACCGTTCAGAAAGCATCTGGATCATAAGATCCTTCTGCCTGGTCTCACTGTTGAAAAGTATGTCCTGTCCTTTTGGATCCACGGTGAATCCCTCCCTCTTTTTTCGTTACCTTTATTGTACGAAAAGGAAGGCATGGTTGCAAATGCCGTCCAAAATCAGACTGGCATTATGCCGAAAGCCAGATAGTTCCTTTTTTCTCTCAAAATCAGCCGGTTTCCGGGATTTTCCGTAAAGTTATGCACATCATGATGATGTCATGCACAACTATCCCCGGACAACGCGCCCCATGATCCCACATCTGTGGATATCTTCCATCAGCCAGCGGAATTCCTGCCTTGTCAGAGGTCTGACTTCTGAAGCATTGCGCGGCCATTGGAATTTTCCATTGTCCAGGCGCTTCTGCAGGAGTACAAATCCATCCCGGTCAAAATAGAGGGCTTTCATCGTATTCTTTTTGCGTCCACAGAACAGAAAGACCGCATTGGAGAACGGATCCATCTGGAAATTGTCACGGATGACTGCCATTCTTCGTCTGTTCTTCTCTTATTACGCATAAGCTGCTCCTCCTGTCAGCTAAAGTAGTTAAACACAGTAACCGGCTACCTTTGCTTAAGAAAAGAAGAGTGATACATCCGCATCAAGATCTGAAAATAGATAAAGTAGTCGCTTACTGTTTATTGACTGTATTATCCCAAATCTTCAATTAAATTTGAAACGGTATGTTATTCATCGCTTACTTTGCTTCATCCCGTTTTCCTTTAATAAATTCTTGTATAGCACCAATGATTGTCTTGTCTATTTTCCCTCCATAAAAAGAAAAGGCCATTAAAAAATGACCTAATTCTCCGCTATCAATTCCTGTACATTGCAATATACATCCAATAAATCTAAAATATACGCTTTAGTGTCAGCATGACTGAATTCACCTCGACACTCTATACAACCTGCAGCATGATACTTTTCCTCAGACCTTGGCATATAAAGATCTTCAACTGTAGTCTGCAACTCCTCAGCAATATCACGTTTTTCATCTTCATCCAAAAAAAAGACGACCATCCATAATCTTCCATAAATCATATTTGGAATAACCAAGATGCTCTGCTACCGTCTGTTCACTTAAATTCTTGTCAGAAATGAACAGTTTAACATTATTCCCGAACACCCTATTCTTTTCATTCATATGATTCACTCCATTCATCCATTTTAATTCATCATATGTAATATTTACATATACTATACAAACTTCAACCCCAAAAAATATTATTATACGTCAGACTTTGTTTTATGTCAATAAAGCTACACACCTATAAATATAATAGCATTTAGACTCTTTTTTGTAAATGCCATTAAAAATCCTATTTTTTCCTATTCACCATCAACTACAACATTACCTAAAACAGCAATCTGGTAACGGCTGCAAAGTTCTGTTTCTTTTTTGATATCCTCTCTAGAAGACTTCATTAACTGTTCCACAAAAACAACTCCATCTGCCTTCGGTATCTGCAATAAGACCGACCAAAATATATTTTGCGCTAAAATAGCTCGTCTTTGCCGTATTATCAACTGTAATCTGGCTATCTGTGCCATTATTCTCTTGTTCCATTGAATCATCCAAAGGTTTTGTTAAAAGTTTGAAATATGTAATCTGATCCTCTGTGAATCCAATTGTCACATTGTTCATATAAGAATAGGCACTATTCATCGCAGAAACAATATTCATTTTCTCATTACTTATATTGCTATCACCAGACAAATAATACTGCTCTGAAATATTTTGTATAGAACATGTGCCAAATGTCTGCTGTATTTCTTCTTCTGACAGATTTTCCTTTGCATTTTCAATCTACGTCTCTACTTCATCCGTTGCAATACAACGGTTTCCATCTCCCTCAAATGCAAATCCAACATCTAATTATTCTCCATAACAATTCTCTGTGAATTCTCAATATATGCAAAGCCACCGTCTTTGGTACTATTCATACAAAATTTTCTTTCCACGCCATATCACACATTCCATTCTAAATCCACGGAAAGCTGCCTAGAGATTACAATGTTTATTTTACTTATATTTAATGAATCATCTAAGAAAAAATGGGCTCCTTCACACTCAACGCAACTACATATATTACTAGTATATCTCTGCCATCCACTCATTCTTTGCACTAATGGATCATGTACTCCACTAATACATATAATCCTTGCATTTATCTTTTCAGAAAGCTTTGGCATTGTCTCATAGTTACTTAAAATGCTGAAATCATTTCTAATAGACGGCAAAAGTTCCTCTTCAAAGAATTCACTATCAAGCACTTTGAGCGGAATTTGTCTAATTTCATTTAAAAATTTCTTTATACCATCATTATTTTCAAACGTAATTTTCTGATAATCCATTTCATCGGGTGGCATACATGCCAGCAAGAATAATGTTTTAACAATAAATCCATGCTCCAATAATCTAACTGCAATCTCGTAAGCAACTATGGCTCCCATACTGTGTCCCAATAAAAATATTTCATCAGTCTCCGTTACAATTTCTTCTATTTCAGAGTACAGACTTTCTATACAATCTTCCATAGAATCGTATGCCCGCTCTTCATACCGTGTCCAATGTCCACTATATTCCATGCTATATATTTTGCAATCTAAATTCTTAATAATTTTATTAAAATTGTTAGCACTTCCTCCGGCACAAGGAAAAGTAATTAGTTTCTTGCTCATTTCCTTCCAATCTTAATCATCCCATCCTCAACATATAAATACACAGTATCCACTACCGTTCGATGGTAATTATCAAAAACAACCATATTTATATTTGAACTATTGCCACAACTATAATTAATACCATCAATATAAATTGCTGCCATTGAATTATTATTATCTACAGTACATGGTACTGTCTGTTGATTGTGCCCTATATTAGCAGTAGCAGAACAACTTCCATCTGCATTTGAACCAATCACATCTGCGTTTCTAACAATTTTAATGTAATTATCTCCCCCATAGATGTCACATAAATTAAGTTGGCGCAACAAAGAAATGTACTGCGGTTTCAAATCAATTGTAGAAAAGCCACAATTTCCAGCAGTAATAACAGTAAATCGCTCATCATTAACTAATGTAGCCCAAACTGTAAAATCATCTGCATTCCTTATGTTCTCTGCAATTTCAAATGCTCCGTTTGCATTCTCTATCAAATTTTGTACAGCTACTTGCGAACTGTCGGAAGTTAAAGCATAGTTTTCTGCTAACGTTTGCCATTCACTGTATGTTGCATCGTCTCTATGGTCTGGCAAGTTATAATTCAAACAAAGATAATTTTCCAAGAAATCTGTATATTTTCTAGCTCCCAATGAGTTAACATGATTAATATTGTAGAAATCTGTTGAAAAATCTATCCCCATCTCCTCATAATAATCATTTGTATTCAAAAAATCATATCCATACTCAGATACAATGTCTCTCATAGTATTATATTTAGCATAATCTTCCGCTGTTATAGCATACGGACAAACAACAAACATTGCATTTAAATCATTTTCTTTCAAATAATCTAGTAACTCTACAAGCGTTTTTTCGTCATTTTCCAGCAGTTCAGCTCGCTTATTAGTCTTTACATTTTCAGGTTCTTCTAGATAACACCAAGCAGTTTGAAGTAGTCCCCCTTTATAATCACACCTCATTGAATTATCAATCAATTGCCATGCTGTTGCAGCCTGTAATGCATCATAATTTGTATGATACTTAGCAATATCAAAGTACATTGCTGCTTCGTCTGTCTCTAAAGATCTATTATTCAAAAAAGTATTGATAAGTTCAAAACGGTTCCGTCCCATATCCAGTGCATCCGATGTAACCCTCAAGCCGACTTCACTACCTATTTCATCATAGTATTGAAACGCTCTAACTCCTATCACATATAGATCTGGATTCTGGTATTGTTGAGCATATTTGACATATGCCAAAATACTCTCTGCCTGAATTGTATTTGTTGCCAAATCATATGATGTAAATCCACAATCACTATATGCATGTAGCGGTTCCCAATATACAAACGTTGCACTTCCTCCAATATAAATTACATCAAGAGAATTTTCTTTTTCTTCCTTTATACCAACAACTGAAATTCTATCGTAGTAATTATATTGATTTCCCCTGAACAAATATGTCAAAGCTAAAAATATATGAATAATAATTACAAGAAATACGATTGCACCTATAAATTTTACAATCTTTATTTTGTTCTTACATAATAATTCTTTCACAACTACTCCACCTTAGAATCCTTGATAAATAAAATCTGTCGCATTGTATTCAGGACCATATTTTCCATATATTAAAACGATTATAAATAAGCAAATCCAAACGAGCCATCTAAACACAAAGCTTTGATTCTGTAACCAAATACGAGCATACCCATATTTTTCACGAAGTACAGCCACTAAAATCATCAGTATTGTAACTAATATAATTAAATTTATGTCCCCCCAGGTTACTCCAAAATTCAGTATACTGCCATCGAAGAAAATCCACGGATTTGCATAATTTTTCACATAAATTACTCGAAGCGAATCTTTTAATAACGGTAAAGCTCCAGAGACTCCAACACTAAAGAATGTTGCTCCAACAGCATAGATTACATATGTTCTGGTTGACTGAAATAAATGCCACGAAAAACTGTCTGTTTTCATACCAAGCTTGGTTGTGATTTTCTGAAATATAGGCGCTAGTAAATCTCCGAGCATTAAAATAACCCAATACCATAGACTTACTCCCACAATATATCTCCAACCTCCATGCCAGATACCCATAACCATCCATAGTATAAACATACCGACTAAATTCACTAAAAATTTGCCAGGCTTTTTGCCAAAATTCTTTTTAGTAAATTTACCAAATTTAATCATTAGCTTTGATTTCAATAAAGGATATAAAACATAATCTTTTGCCCATGTTCCAAGGGTAATGTGCCACCTCTGCCAAAATTCTTGAGAAGTTCTTGAAAAAAATGGATTGTTAAAGTTTTCTGCTAGTTTTATTCCAAACAATTCCGAGGTTCCAAGAACAATATCCATGCATCCAGAAAAATCCGCATACATCTGCAAAGGATACAAAAGTATGGCAAGCCAGGAATAAAAACCTGTATATGTACTTGGGGCAGCATTAATTCCAGAGACAATTATACCTATTCTCTCTGCCAACACTATTTTCTTAGTGAAACCCCAAAGAATTCTTTGGGCACCAAACGCAATATTTTGATATTCAAATTTATGCCTGTCATATAAAGTCTCAAGCTGACTATATCTGCTAATTGGACCGGTTGTGAGCTGTGGAAAATAAGCCACAAAAAGAAAGAGCTTAAACGGATTTTTCTGTGGAATAACATTTTCCCAATAACAATCAATAATGTATCCAAGCACCTGCAAGGTATAGTATCCCATACCAAGAGATGCTATCAGTTGTAGATTTATTAAGGAATCCAGCTTTGAGCTATAATGCCAGGTAATAAATCGAGATGCAAATGGAATCCATAATCCCCGTCCCTTTACAGTAAACCAAATCACAATATTAATCACGAGTGCAACAATTGTAATGGTCAGCAAACCTTTCGCTTCTCTTCCATTTTTTTCTCTCCTTCTTTGAACCCAAATGGTCGAGATATATGCAATCAAAGTTGACGCAATTAAATATCCAATTGTATATGGTGTTGCCGCAAAATAGTAAAAAACCAGACTAAGACACAGCAGGATAACCCACTGTGCCTTTTGTGGAATCACATAATAAATTAAAACACCTAAGGTAATTAACACTAAGTAATAGAATGAAGTGATAGACATACTACTTTCCCATCTCCAAAATGATATCTACCATTTCGCCAACATTCTTCATGGTTACGACCTTTCCCATAGGAATCTTAAACCCAAATTCTTCCTCCACGCCAACAATAAGATTAATGTGTTCAAAAGAATCCCATCCGTCGACATCATCTGCTACTGTTTCGTCATGAAGTTCTATAGAATCATCATCAAGAATCTCTCTAAATACTCCATTTAATCTCTCATATACTTCCTCTCTAGTCATTTCAAATATCCTCCTTGTAAAATGAATTTTATTTCATAACCAAAACTTTCATCTTGGCTCTGGAAACCTTCTTGTTATCTTGATTTTTGATAATTATCTTTAGGCGAATCATCTTAAGTGCCTCGTCTTTATCAATAACCTCTGCATTTACAGTCAATTCATCTCCTACAAACACCGGTTTCATAAAAGAGATTTCATCAAAACTATGTATGAGGCTATATTTCCCTGGCAAATACATTCCTGCAACTGTAGAATAAAAAGATGCCGTCAACATTCCAAACGCAGCATGACCTTTAAAATTCCCTCCACTTATCTCCAAAGCAAAGTCATCCTCTTTATGCAATGGATTTTCATCCCCAGTTATCACTCTAAAAGAATCTTCCATCTCTTTAGTGATCAATTTTTTAAAAGAGGCTGACATGCCAACCTGTATCTCTTCGATTGTGTACTCATTCATTCTTTGCAAGCCTCCTTCAATCGCTGATATATACTTATCGAATCAAGCTGATTAACTTTTCTAACCATTGCATGTGTTCCATATCCTCCTGCGAAAGTATCATTTAACCCAATCGGTATCACTCTTGCATTAAGGCCATTGTAGGCAATTGTCTCGGAAATTATACTTGCCAGACCACCATATATGTTATGTTCTTCAATAACAGCAATTTTTTGAATCTGTTTTACTATATCAAGAACTTCATTTTCATTGAATGGTTTAATCGTTGTAACGTTAATAAGCTTTACTGAAATTCCGTTCTGTTCAAGCATCTCGCAGGCCTTCATAGCCTCATCCAAAATACTACCAGTGACAAAAACTGCAATATTCTTACCATCCCTTAAGCAATCACTTTTCTTAACATCATGAACATAACCATCCTTGAAATATTCTTTTTCATGATTCATACCAATCTTGATATAGACCGGACCATCATACTCATATGCTGTCTGTACACAAGCCGCCACCTGTCTTGGTGTTGCCGGAGATAAAATCATAAGATTAGGAATTGCTCTTAAAACTGATATGTCTTCCGTAGTATGATGTGTCGGACCAAGTGAACTCCATGACAAACCGCTTCCCATGCCAATAATCTTTACATTAAGATTCTGAAAACACACATCATCCCTTATAAATTCCATTGATCTATAAGCCAGAAATGCACCTGCTGTAAAAACAAACGGTTTTTTCCCAACTGAAGCCATACCCGCTGCAGCTGCAACCATATTTTCCTCGCCAATTCCAAAGTTATACATCTGGTTTGGAAAATTTCTTTTAAACATCTCGTCATAACCCGTTCCACTATCAGCAAGAAGATGGATAATATCTGGATCTTTTTCCGCCAATTCCATTAGTTTTCCAATATATGCACTATTCATCTGTTACACCAATTCCTCATCTGTTATTCCAAGTTCTTCCTTGAATACCTTTAATTCTTTTCTACCTGGTAATTTAAAATGCCAATTAGGGTTATTCTCCATAATAGAAACACCTTTACCTTTTATAGTATTAGCAATAACCAGTCTAGGTCTTCCACTGTTATTTTCTGATAAAATTGTATCCTTAAAAGCTTCCATATCATGACCGTTCGTTTCCAACACATTCCATCCAAAGCTTTTCCATTTATCAGCCCAATTTGGAGTTCCGATTGTCTTTTCAACAAAATCCATTTTTTGAATATTATTACAATCTAAAATTGCAATCAGATTATCTACTCCAAAGGCAGGTGCAGTCATAATCGCCTCCCAAACAGTTCCTTCTTCAAGTTCTCCGTCTCCAAGCATGACATAAACCTTTGCAGGGCTGTTATCCATTTTCAATGCCATGGCAATACCGAGTCCCATCGACAATCCATGCCCTAATGAACCGGTGGTCGCTTCTACCCACTGACTGTCCCGCATACACGGCTCTCCACCTATAAGAGAATCCTCTGTCAAATAAGATTTATAAATCGCCTCTGATATCAGACCTGCTTTTTCCATTACGCCATAAAGGGCAAGACCCGCATGACCTTTACTTAATATAAACCGGTCTCTATCCTGCCATTTTGGATTACTAGTATCATATTTAAGAATTCCCTTTAAATACATGGCATAAATCATTTCCAAGCTAGAATAACAAGATGCAAGATGTGCCATTCCACCTTTATAGCCCGTTATAAATATCTTTTTTCTCAGCTCAAGCAGTTCTTTTTTTTCCTGTTCTGAATTCATTTTGTTTTAAAAACCTCGTAATTCCTAATGCTAACATTGCAACTAGCAACGTCCCAATATAATAAAATAAAAATCTCTGTTTCAAATTATCGGTAAGAATATTTGCTAACGAACCAATGCCCCAATGAAATATAAACATTGGCATTGATAATTTTCCCAAAAACTTAAAAACTTCACCCTTTATACAAGAAGAATATGTCACACCAGAAATCATAAGCACACATATTATGAAAAATAATAATTCCATAATATTGATATAATCCTTATTCAAAACTGATACATAAATTGCAAACAACGCACTACAAATTTCTATTCCACTTAAAATAATTTTTCGTATTTTCTTTTCAACGTTTTGCTTTGCCAAAAATTCAGCACAAAGATATGCTAGTGTTCCTAATGCCATACAAGCCAAAGCTCTTGCCATATCATTCGGCCACGCACGATCTGTATTTACTCCCTTATGTCCAAAATACAAAATTGGAAAAGTAAATGCAAATACTTTCCAAAACTCAGGTACTTTCTGCATTAAATAAACCATCATTGGAAAAACTATTAGCATTGCGGACAAATACCAAATCGGAGCCACACGCGCTGAACATATACCAGATGAGGATAAATATAGTATTTCATACGGAGCATAGATAAATGATCTTATAAATGAGTGTATATCTCCTGTAAACAAATAATCTACATTATCAATAATATACTGAAGCAGAACAGCAATCACTGTATATCCAAAGAATCTTTTAAATTTATGAATTGTATAGATTAATGCTTCACTCCCAGGATTTTCTCTATCCTGTATACTACTGAAATGCTTATATGTAAATATACCAGTAAGTATGAAATAGAAATCTACCCAAACCCAACAATTTCTACAAATATAAGAACCCACAAATCCTATGTGATAAAGGTGATGTCCCATTATCAACAGCATTCCTATAAATCTTAGGAGTTCAACATTCTGTCTCCCCCCCCTCGAACGTTAGTTTGTTATTCTCATCAACCAAATTCTTCCACCTCATCAGAATCTATGCCAATACCACCACAATAAGATATTTTATCAATAGCATCCATTTCTTTTTTATCTAATGAGAAATTAAATATATCAAAATTTTCCTGCATGCGACCGACATTTGTAGTCTTTGGAATTAATATACTCCCCTTCTGTAATCCCCATCGTAGGCAAACCTGAGCAACCGTTTTCTTTTTATTTTCAGCAATCATCTGAAGATTTTCATTATTTAAAATCTGACCATTCCCTAATGGGCTACTAGCTTCAACGACTATATCATTAACCTTACAATATTCCAACAATTCATTTTGATTAAGTCCCGGATGCAATTCTACCTGGTCAACCATTGGCATGATTTCAGCGGTTTTTTTTAATGATTCCAGATGATGAATTTTAAAATTACATACGCCAATAGCCTTAGCCAATCCATCTTTATACAGTTGTTCCATACCCCTCCAGGTATCTTCGTTTATTTCTTCCCAATCTGGATATAATTTCATGCTGGCAGGCCAATGAATCAGATACAGATCAAAATAATCCGTCTTAAGCTTTTTTAAAGACTTATGGCAAGCTTCCTGAACTGCCCTATATCCTCGACTAGTATTCCAAACTTTATCTGATAAAATATATGCTTCCCTGGCAATTCCTTTTTCTGTTATAGCCTTTGATAATGCTATTTCATTACTATATGCAGCTGCTGTATCAAATAATCGATACCCCACATCATAAGCATTACTAACAACCTCAACCATTTGACTTCGGTCTGTTATCTGCCAGGTTCCAAGACCAATTTGAGGCAATTCAACTCCATTAATTAATTTTACCTGATTCATATTTATTCCTGTTCATTCACAGCAATTACATGCTGCTTCTTTTCATAACTATTATCAATAATGAATTCCCAAACAGTATTTCCCTCTTCGTCTTCAGAAATCTTCGTAAATCCCTGAATTGCGTAAAACTCTTTAACCATGGCATTTTTCGACGTAGGGTAATAATATCCCACCAGTTTCTTGATACCGGAGTTCTTTGCCTTTTCAACCAGTTCATCCATCATTGCAAATTCCATATCTCGTTTCAAGACACGGCAGCTCATAAGCCATAACTCCATATGAAGTTCATCATGATTTTCGCCGTCTATTCTTCCAATTACAATGCTGACAACTCCATTATCACCAAATTTGTCAAGTAACTTGCCATACAAAGTAATGCGATTTGGATCCACTGCCACCTCTTCAATCTCGTTCTGGCTATAACGTTTTGTAGTTAAATTAAACTGATTACTCTTATTAGTCAGCTGTGCAATTCGAGACATATACATTGGAATAAAGCTTTGAATCTCACCCTTCATTTCAAGAGATTTTAGGTAATCCTCATAACTTGTAAATGATGCCTGAAGCTGACTTCGCTTTGCATTCTCTTGATACATTTCATTTCTTTTCAAATCATCTGAAGAAAATGCTGTGACCTCAAAGAATCCAGCCTTATCTATAGTTTGAATATAATGCTCTACTCCTTTAATATCAGGAATTGCTACTCCCTTTACCTGTTCTTCAATGATTGCACGCTCTGCTGGATTATCATCCACAAAAACAAAGCTCTCCGGAAGAAGTGTAAGCTCCTGAGCTGTCTCTGTTATATTCATACTTTTTGGATTCCAATTTGCCTTAAAGCTAATGAAATCATTTTTTTTAAGAACTGAATCCGGTCTTTCAAAACCACTTACAGCATTCGCCTCATCATTCTTTGAATTTACTGTTAGAAGAACACCAATCTGCTTATGAAGCTTTATATACTCCTGAAATTCACTATAAGTTTGTGCCAAAGATGTTTCCTGACCAATTTCAATATTATCCGCCCCATCGTCTCCAACGATGCCACCCCATAATGTATTATCCAAGTCCAAATTAAAAGCCTTCTTATTTTTTCCATAAATTGACTTAATAATATTGGCAATATTAAAAGAAAGATATGGAATAGCCGGAACAGCAACCGCATACTTATACATGTGCCAGTAATATGGATCAGCCCATTTATCCAAACCATACGAAGCTGAAATATAATTCACATCACATATGAAAAAATTATCATGTGTCTGAGCATAATCATAAAATGCCATATTTAAGCTTGTAACGTAATTTACTCTGCCATGATAATCACTAGCATCCTTATTCCCCATTAATCGAAAGAACGGATACTCAAAATTATTTTGAATAATGGGACAATGGTATTTTTGAGCCATTGTGTCCCACAATCCCGTAAATTTAGCTATTAACGCTTGTCTTTTAGTGTTCACATCTTCTTTAGAATCCGCCATAATTGGCCATTCTATAATGTTTCTCACGCAAGTGCATACATAAATAATGTCAGGCTTAAACTCTTCCAACTCCGAGTTTGGAAACATACCATCCTCATAGTATTGATTATATTCAGACTCATAAAATTCTGGTCTAATGCCATAATTAAGGAGAAAAAGTTCTAGTACAAGTTTTATATTCTCTGTAGTTTCACCACCTAATACCGCAATTTTTTTATCAATATATTTAGTATTCTCATCTGCCAAAAATTGTTTCTTTAATGATTTCTTTTTCTTGATAATGTATTCTGGGTCAAATGGATATTCCAATTCTTTCATAATTATTCTTACTGCCTTTCAAATCAAAACAATAAATAATGTGACTATATTTTTACATAACATACTATTGTACTATAACATACCCCCCAATTTTTTCAAGTGAAATCTAAAATTAATAGTAAACGCACCTATGGAGAGTTTATGTCTAAGCGATTTTCTCACAAGAAACATTCTACATCCCCTGCAATTATTTAATTCATTAATATTATACACATTATATGCTCTAATCTTTTTTTTAAAAATATATTGTATATAACTGCCATAAAATATGTGATAGCAAATGAAACTAATATTTTTATAATAAGTACATTCCCTAACACTGTTCTCGAAATAAGTCTGAGTACCATTTGATGTAATAAATAAAATTCCATTTGTATTTGAGAAAAGATATTCCATATGTCCAATTCCATAAATCTACTAAAAACATCATTATTCAATATAAAGATATAAAAAGCAGCCCATACAAATAGTATTTGAATACTAATGCACACATCATCAACATGAACATAAGCTAACCACGCTACGATGGCTAATAAACTTATCTCTAAAATAGAATTTATTATAAAATTGCTCTTTATATCTTTGGATAAAGGAAATAATAGCATTCCTCCAATGGAAGTAAGTATAGAAAATACTGGAAAATGATTTGAATTAATATAATATAATTTACCATTGAAATATTCTAATAAAAATCTAACTAGCTAAACAATAGCAAGCAATAGCACATATCCGTATTTTGATTTTACTTTTTTAAAAAGTTTAAGAGCAAATGGAGCCACAAAATATACCCCCAATAAAGAGCTAAGAAACCATGAAACGGAGTTAAATGTATATGGATTTTGGGTCCACGATTGTAGTAATGCTAAATTAAGTCCCAGCGAAATAAAACCAGATTTTAAACTTATATAAAACGCATTAAATTCCTCAAAACAAACAGCGCACACAATACAACAAATAAAATATAATGGATAAAACTTCACTATTTTATTTTTTATATATGAAAATACTCTTATATCCTCAGATGCATATAAATGTTTATATGCTATTAAATATCCTGAGATAACAAAAAGAAAATCACAGGCTCTTTGACTTATTTGATTTCCACGTACTCCAGCATGTATTAAAAATATTATCAGTAACATAAATGCCTTCATTCCACTGATATAATTTATTCTATTTTTAGTATTTACAGCTTCCATTGCTTAAACCATTCCCTTCGGTGCTTACATTATTCCCTTTATCCAAAATGATTTTATTTTATTTATATTTTTATTGACCGCATTATTTATTACCAGAAGTAAAACACTCATAATGACAACGAGAAAAATATAAATAACTAATAGCATGAATCCATTTGCATAATTTTTTACTAACGGTAACACATAGCTCTATCACGCACATCAGCCAAATTACGTATATTTCTAAAAAATAAGAAACCCGATATAAGTGAAAACACTTGTACAACACAATTTCCTAAGTCCTTTACCCAATAAAATAAAGTTGAATATTTTTCATCACCCATAAATTGAATATGATATAGACATATTAACAAAGTTAAAATCCATTTTGTATTGTCCAAACTCTTTATTCTATTATTCATATTCCTCCCTAATTTAGATAATACGTCCACACCGAAACATAAAATAATCGAATGCATTGCGTCATCTAAATATTATCCTCTATTACACTAACCATTTTCTCCACAAGCTGTCTACAAAGCTCATCTGTTGTTGCCTCGGCCATAACTCGAATTACAGGTTCCGTGCCACTTTCCCTTAAAATGATGCGTCCATTTTCACCTAACATTTTTTCAATTTCATGTTTTTTTCTCTGGACTGCTTCGTTTTCTATTATTGCCTTTTTATCAATAACCCTTACATTCTGTAAATACTGTGGATACATTTTCATATTTTCACAAAGAGTATGTAAACTTTGCTTTTTCTCAAGAATAACCTCCATGAGCATGATCGCCGTAAGCATTCCGTCACCAGTCGTTGCATGCTTGCTGAAAATAATATGACCACTCTGCTCGCCACCAAGCACATAACCATGCTCTACCATAGCTTCATTCACATATTTGTCGCCAACCGTTGTTTTCAGATAATCAATGCCTGACTTTTCCAAAGCTTTGAACAATCCGAGATTGGACATGATCGTTGCAACTACTGTGTTGCCTTCCAAACGACCATTTTCCTTCAGATACTTTCCACATACATATAAAATGTAATCACCGTGGACTTCCATTCCTGTCTCGTCCACCGCAATGCAACGGTCTGCATCTCCATCAAATGCGAAACCGACATCCAGTTTGTTCTCCAAAACAAATTTCTGAAGATTTTCGATATGTGTGGAACCACAGTCCTTATTAATGTTCAGGCCATTTGGTTCATTGCCGATCACATATGTTTTGGCTCCAAGTGCATCAAAGACGCTCTTCGCTATGGATGAAGTGCTGCCATTGGAACAGTCCAAACCTACCCGCATATTTTTATAAGATCTTGTTGCCAATGAGATCAGATATCCAATATAACGATTTCTTCCGATTGCATAGTCTGTCGCTGTTCCTACCGCCTCGCCTGTAGCAAAAGGAAGTTCTTCCACTATACCATCTATATAATTTTCCATTGCTTCTTCGATATCTGAAGCTATCTTATGCCCATTTCCGTCTATAATCTTGATGCCATTATCATAATACGGATTATGACTGGCTGACACCATGATTCCACAATCAAATTCCTCTGTGCGGACAACATAAGCAACACTTGGTGTTGTGGTTACATGTAAAAGAAATGCATCTGATCCGGATGCTGTGATTCCAGCAACTAATGCATATTCAAACATATAACTGCTTCTTCTAGTGTCTTTTCCAATGACGATACGACCTCTATGTTCTCTGCTATAGTACCATCCTAAGTATCGTCCTATTTTATATGCATCATCTGCTTTAAGTACTTTATTGGCCTCGCCACGGAAGCCGTCTGTTCCGAAGTATTTTGACATAATTATTTATCTCCTATTTCAATTGCCTGTCACCCAAGGTTTGTATTCTTTTCCCTCAAGAATATCCGCTATTCTTTCACAAGCATGTCCATCACCATATGGATTACAAGCATGTGCCATTTTATCATATGCCTCTTTATTTTCGAGAAGCTCTTTAAAATTTTTATAAATCACTTCTTCATCTGTTCCAACCAATCTTAATGTTCCTGCATTTACGCCTTCCGGTCTCTCAGTTGTATCTCTCATAACAAGAACAGGTCGGCCATAGGAAGGTACCTCTTCTTGAATTCCACCTGAATCAGTCAAGCACAAATGACATCTCGCTTCGAAATTGTGACAATCAACCACTTCAATAGGTTCAATTATATGTATTCTGTCACATCCACTAAGTTCTTCTTCTGCTGCTTTTCTCACAATCGGATTCATATGAATTGGATAAACAGCCTTGCAATCCTGATGTTCATCCAGAACCCTTCGAATAGCTCGAAACATATTATGCATTGGCTGTCCAAGATTTTCTCTTCTGTGAGCCGTAATAAAGATTAGTTTATCGTCACCTACCCACTCAAGTTCTGGATGATTATAATTTGCCCTAACAGTATGCTGCATTGCATCAATTACAGTATTTCCGGTTATATAAATCTTTTCAGTATCTTTTCCTTCTTTTACGAGATTGTCAGCAGCCATTCTCGTGGGTGCAAAATTATACTGTGATACAATCCCAACCGCCTGCCTATTAAACTCTTCTGGATATGGAGAATAAATATCATATGTACGAAGTCCTGCTTCTACGTGTCCAACTGGAACTTGTAAGTAAAAACATGCAAGTGCCGTAACAAATGTAGTTGATGTATCTCCATGAACAAGCACAATATCTGGTCTAACTTTTTCAAGCACTTCTTTTATTTTTTCAAGAATTCCTATAGTAATGTCAAACAGTGTCTGTCCTTGTTTCATAATAGAAAGATCATAATCCGGCACGACATTAAATGTTTTTAAAACTTGGTCTAACATTTGTCTGTGTTGCCCGGTAACGCAAACTATTGTTTCTATTGCATCTCTCTTTTTTAGTTCATTCACTAACGGGCACATTTTAATAGCCTCTGGTCGTGTACCAAAAACTAACATGATTTTTTTCATTCTAATATTACCTATTTAATAATTTCTTTATTAAATCTTTCATTCTATATTTTCTTATTCTATTTTTGTTATTAACATCTGTTAATTTGTAGTAATAAGAATTTGATATTTCAAAATAGCAATTAGATATTTCTCTATAGATTCCATCTAGGATCTGTTGGTCATTAACATACCTTATGTTTTCCTTAAGCAACTCTATCTTCTTTAATTTAACCTCTTCTAAATGTTTCACTCCGAGATTTTTTCCATGAAATCTTATTTTATAAAGTATCTCTGGAATATAAACAAATTTAAATTTTTGATATGCTCTTAACCAAAAATCATAATCTTCAACTAAAAATTTCGTAGTATCATATCCATGTAATTTTTCATGTACTTCTTTTTTATATAAAAAACTAGCAAGTACTATATTATTGTAATATATTTCATCTAAATTCTTATATAATTCTGATTCTCCTATTTTCTTGCCTTCTGCATTAATTGTTTCACACCTAGAAAAGACCAAATCTGCATCCTCTTTTTTCATAAC
>ERZ1673753.1209-NODE-1209-length-25096-cov-5.872210_pt1 | contig 25096 bp, 35 predicted proteins | sample MGYA00580201_ERZ1673753 | MGnify/ENA primary metagenome ERZ1673753 (study PRJEB41218, sample SAMN15661747) | gut metagenome | host: Homo sapiens | place: Canada: London | collected 2015-08-20/2019-03-30 | study: EMG produced TPA metagenomics assembly of... | reverse complement strand
TCATAATCGAAAAAATCATCAATATCTTTATTTCTCCAGTCACAGTTTAAAACTTCTGTTGGTATTTCTTCAACATTACTAATGTACCATTTTTTATATCTTTTATTCCTAGGATAATATAAAGTACCTTCTCTGTGACAAAAATGTGCATTATTATACACAGAGGATAGATAGTCTTTTTCCACTTGGTTTAATGGGGAACATTCTTTTTCATCATATGAATCCAATAAAATATACCCATTATCAGTTTCAACCCATTTACATCCGTTACCTAAAACGATAAAAAGTTGATTTAAGACAAAATCTCTACTAACTTCTTTAGTTGGATTCAAATATAATAATGGAAAATCGAATATCCATTTATCAACCAAATCATCAATACTGATGTAATTATATTTCATATCAAATTATACATTAAAAGTTCTATCCTATATTAATTCAATACAAAGATAGAACTTTATTTTTATATACCAAAAATAATCATATTAATTTATGTTAATTCAGTATATATTTCAAAATTATCATTTTTGAAGTTTATCTTACTCAAATCATTGAATAAAATTTCAGAAGCACTTTTAACTGTAACTTTACTTAGACTTTCCATAACATTTTCAGCTAATGCTTCCACACTTGCAATTTTTACTGTAAATTCTCTTATAATGGGTTCAACAAAAGCATGTTTTTTATCTAAAGGACTTACTTCAAACAATTTAGATAGTGCAAACACAAAATTTACAATATCAATTTTTGTTTTTATATTCTCTACACATCGTTGCACATCATCTGGATACAGTTCAATCCTAGCGATTTCATTGATGGTATCTTTTTCAGTTGTTTTTATTTTAACACTTACAATCATCACATATTGATATTAAAGTACTTAAACACATTTGATTCTCACACATGAAAGCATTGTAAGCTGAAATTAATTGGTCATTTTTTGGTGCAGCAATACTAAATGCTTCACTAATTTCTTGGGCATATTTTTGAATAGGGAAACAATATTCATCTTCATCAATATCAGAGATATTAGGCATTTCAAAGCCATAATTGTTATATCCACCATCTTTAAACTGTTCTACCTCATTAACCAATATGTCTCTTTTTCCTAAAAGAATTAAAGAATTAATTACTGCTTGCATGTCATCAAAAAATATGACTTGTTGTTCATAATATTGAATTAAATGTTCTACCCATGCAGTGAATCCTACAGGAGAAAACATATAGCTATTATATGCAGCATAACACCACATTTTAATTCTAGTTTCATTATCTAATATCTTTATTTTCTTCATGATAATTTATTTTTTACTTTATTAATATGTTCTAAATGCCATCTATTAAACATAAATGGTAATTTATTTAAATCAGAGAAACCATACAATCCACAAGAATAGAAATCATGACATTCAATTACAAATGTTTCATTTCCCCCTTCTTTCCATTTAACACCAATATCTAAAGTATAAGCCACAGGAGCTTGACCCATTAGATAACTGAAAGCACGTTTCATTTTAAGTATTTGCTCATAATCTGGGAATACTGTGAAATTTCCACTATAGTAGTGTATACCAACCAATTCATCTTTATAAACAAAACATCTGTATTCAGCATCAATATCTGTCATATCTGATATTTGATAATTTCCAACAGGATATGCTTCTCGGTCATTGATAAACCCTAATTTATTATCCATTCCATTATTTTCCCATTTGATTTTATCATTTGATTTAATGAAAATGGCATTTTCTCTAGTACCAAAATCATCCAAATTTAAAACATTATCCGTTATTGTAACATTCTTAATGTTTCTATTAGCAAAATCAAATAAACATTCTGGGACATTTATTGGTTTGGGAATAAATTCTTCGCCATATACATATTTGTAGAAATTGCAAACAAACTCAACACTACCAATAGGACAATAATCTTTTAAATACTCTGAATATTTAATATCTTTTTTACCATCTATTTCGATAGGAATATCTTTTGGGAGAGATTCAAAAGTCTCATTTGTTAAAATATAAGTAAAATCATTTGAATTGGTTTTCCAATTTTGATAACGTATTGCTTCTAACAATGTAAATGAAAAATCATGTACAATCTGATTGTTAATCGTTTGAATTAAAAATTTCATAGCTTATTTTGTTTTTATTATGTTGCAAATATACAATTAAAATTGTTAAAAACAAAAATTAGAACACTAAATCTTCTTCTCCATCCCAAGGATAAGCCACAATAGATGATTTCTTCATCTCATATTCTAATGTCCCATTATTTTCTCTAAAAAAAGTTTGAACTTTTTCATCTTTTAACCATTCTTCAAATATTTCTCTTGTTTCTTGTCTTACTGGTTTATCATATTTTAAGTATATTTGGTGAAGGAATGCTTCATTCTTTGAATTAAAAGTAATCCCAACAGTACATCTTTCTGGAATATGACATTTGACAACAAAATATTTTTTATCTCTGACTCTCCCCCAATAAGAATAAACGCAATGAGACATTTCTTGTCCTTCAAGAAATAACCCTCTTTCATTTCTGATAAATAAAGAACCATTTGGTAATTCAAGTGAATCAACACCATAATATGGAATATCTATGTCACTTTTTTCTCCTAATTTCATTTCAGCAACTTTTCGAGTTAGCTCCATATGTTCTTTCTCTAAACGTTTATCTGACCAATTAGGATTTATTTTTTTATCTAACATTTGACATTGTTTAATAGAGTCTAAAATATTATCTTGTAGTCTATTAAGTTCAATTGTTGACTCATACAATGTTGATTTACTTCTTTTTTTATGAATATCAATCAATTTAGATAAACAAACATTAGGATTAGTAGTATAATTAATAAAATTACTTATCATGAATGGATTAGAAGTAATTATAGCATATTCTTTGACTAATCTCCAATGAACAACATTTTTTGCTTTCAATGTCATTGATATGAATTTTTTAACATATTGCTCTGGATTAGTTATCTTTTTAGATAATATCTGTGACAATATTGTGTTATTGACCATTACCTTTAACCCTCTTGGCATATTATTAAACCATTCATTTTCAGTGATTTGCATGAATTTAGAAAAAATATTCAATTCGATAAAACTTCTCAATGACCTACCAAACCATATGTGTACTTTCTTCGTTTTTTTATTAAATGTTAAACCATCTACATTACCATTAACAAAATAAATTGATTTGTTAAATTTTGGAATCATTGTTTTATCAACACAACATAATTTTTCTTCATCATCAAGAACATAAGAAACATGATATGAACCACTATATTTACCTTGATAAAAATTAAATCTAGCTTGTTGAGGGGTTAATGTGTCAATTTCTCTTTTAACTGGAGTTAAATGGTCTACTATATATGTTATCATAATTCTAATGTTAATGGATAATTAAAATGGGCTAATTGATGTTCATAATAAAATGTTAAATCTTTTTCATTTAATGCTTGTCCATTCAATAATTTGTAGATTTGAGCAAAATAAATACTTGGAACACACATTAATTCAGATTTTTTATCAATCATAAATTCTTTTTCATATGTCATGATATTACCATTTCTATGTGTTTTAAACTTATGACCTCTTAGTATAAAGATTTCCACATCAACATCAATCCCATAATATATTTTAATTGTATCTTTAAGTTTATTGCATAATAGTTCACAGTCCATATTAATGTCATAATTGTTTAATTCTAAAATTATTTCATCAGTACAGAAACTAACAACTTTATTCTCATTAATAATCTTAAAAATAAGCTCATTAGTGGAAGTAAGGATATTATTCATTAAGTATTTTTCTAAGATAATAGTTCTTTTAGGATTCATCTTACCAAAAATAACCTGTCTGGTAAATTTAGATTTCTTGATATATTCTAAATCAGTAAAATGACCAATAAAATCCTCATATGTTTTTGCATCAAATACAATTTCTGGATTATAAAATCTTAATGCTTGAAAATTGGCTTTCTTTAAGTCAATTGACAAAAAGATTTTATTAACATTTGTCTCATTATAAATGTTATTACTAGAAATAGTTGAATGAATTGTATATTTTTCTACTAATTCCTTGTCATCTTTAAAATCAATGAAAGCCTTATTTTGTTCAGTTTTGAAAATAATTTCATCCCTTATATTACTATATTCTTCTAAGAACAACTCTGGATTTGATTGAAAATTGGTTTGAATTAAAGATACCAAATTATTATATTTGGTTTTTGACTCAAACATATCTTCATACAAGTCAATCAAATATTCAAAGTATTTTCTATCTAATACTTGAATTGGTAAAGAATAATCGCTGACAAATCTTTTGCCTAAGTTATTTGTATACATATTAATTCTATTTAAATGTGTTTTTAAGTCTTCTCTTAAACTTTCTATATAGTTTCTGACATGCATATTTAATATTAGACAAATGTGCCGTATGACGCTTAAAATAGTATTTAGAGAGACCTAAATGATTAATCAATTCATAACCTAATTTACAAGCTGCATCCACATCTTCCAATAAAATATATTCGTCTTTAGTATGTGCTTTATAATAACCACTACCAAAATTCATACATTGCACATCAACCTTTTCTCTAATTACTCTTACATCAGTATTGGGTTCAGAATAGAAATTTGTAACACCATTTTTCTTACAAACTTCTTTAATATAATTTTCAAAAAAATCTTGTGAAAATAGCCTATTCCCTTTGCAAGCATAAGCTGCTCTATTTCTATCTGGGCTATCATAGCCAATTACATATCCTACATTATCAAACCATTTTGTGTTTAGTCGTTGACTACCTACAGTTCCAACTTCTTCTTGTACAAAAAATGCGACTTTTAATTTGTCAATCTTTTCTAATAAAGATAAACAAATCAATATTCCACATTTATCATCTCCACCTAAACCATAATTAGGATGATAAAATTTGGTCTTACCATGTGCTCTTTTAATTTTAACATCTAATTCACTATTATTTTGTATAAAAGGGATATGTCTTATTTGAACAGTATCTAAATGAGCTGTAACACAAGGGTAATATTCATTATCTTCTATTTTCCCTTTGGTAAGATATAAATTACCAAAATTATCATATTCAGTATGAATTTTATTATTATAAGCCCACTCTATGATAAAATACTTAATTCTTTGTTCCATTTTAGAAACTGTTGGAACTTTCATTAATTTATATGCAAATTTGCCATCTACATATTCTCCATTGTATAATTCTAATGCTTTTTCAAGTTGATTTGCTTCCATATTAATACAAAAATTTATTTGCCACAAAGATAAGAACTATTAATCAATGTGGCAAATATTAATTGTTAAAATTATGTTAATTTGTTATTAAGTTTTGCTATATTCAATTCAAATTGTTCTCTATTAAACAAATACATATATGTTTCAAACATAAAATGCATTGCAGCAAAACAATAATGGAAAAAAGTTATCAATAAAAAGATTATTGGATATGCAATTATTTTTCCAACAAATCCATCACACTGAGGAAATAATGCAAATAATCTAAAATAATGTATTTTTTCCTTACTTATCATTAGCTTTAAGAGTGCGGAATAATTCATATTGTTTTTCATTTAAATTAATTACATATTTTGTATTTAAATATGGATAAGCCCATGTTAGTAACCATTTGTCAGAAGTAGTGATAACTTTATCTGTTCTATTTATTGTTGATATAGAATCTGTCGTTTTTTTAATTGAAATTTCAGTAGTATCTTTAAGTCCTGTCTTAGAGAATTTATCAACCAAAAATTCATAAACTGTTGAATCATTACTTAATGAAATAGTATCAATTTTTGTTACCATTTCAGTTTTGAAATTATTTCTATTAAATCCAAATGCGACAATATTTAGTAATGCAACTCCAAATCCTATTAATACTACAGTACAAGCTATAGCAAAAAACTTAGATTCCCCTTTGTTATAACACTGTAAAACAATAAAACCAATAATTATGGTAATAATAAATGTATACATAATTTTTCTATATTAAAATTGTTAATCAATCTTCATCCTCCCATTTAATACCTGGACAATAATCACCTTTTGCTGCACCAAAATATTCTGCAAATATTCCACCAAATATAGAGAATGCTTTACTAACACTATGACAAAATGCTAATATTATATGTTTCCATAACAAATCAGTGAATAACCAAATAATACCATAAATTGGATAGAAATATATACAATCATACCAAGCAATAGCATTCGTTTTCCTAATGTCATACAAATAATACATTCGTTTAACGAATTTATAGAATGCTACACCTATTGAAACAATTGCAAAAATGACTCCTATACTTATACCAGTGTCTACTGGATACAAATAGATATGATTAATTATACTTGTAAATGTTAATATTAATAATGCTGTTATACAAAAAGCTAAACATGCAGTTAATGCTGTAATTAACAAAGAAACAAACAATTTAGCCTTTTTAATAATACTTAGAGCTTGTTCTCTTTGTTTTTGCTCTTCTGTTTTCTTTTTCTTTTCTTCATTATTTAATTCTCTCAATAATGAATAATAATCATCTTTAAAGTCATATAAACTTCCTTGTATATTATTAACTTGATACCAATCAACTATAATGTTACATTTTCGTTCAAATTCTTTAGGAACACTATATGAATACTTTTTATAAGTTTTGCTTTTTTTTAATACACAACCAGCATATTGGTAGTCATACATTTGAACTGGAGTGATACTTTTAAGCCATTGTTCATATTGAATTTTCTTTCTATTACTCAATGAGTAATAATTTGCACAGCTACTTGTAGCTGTCATATTATCAAGGAATTTACCAAATGCCTTAACAATGAATACAAACACACAACATAACAATGATGCAACTACAAGCCAAAAATATGGACATAGATTCTTAAAAATTTTACCTTCTATGCCAAAAGTAAATTTTACCAATTTATAATGCCACGATTTAGATGACAATGATGCTAATTTTACAATTTCTTCCATTTTATTTAAATTTTAATTTTTATGATGCAAAGATAATGGTTTATTTTTACTAAACCAAATTTTATTTACTAATTAATGTTAATCAATAGTGATACTTGAATTTGGTTAATTCAGTTAAATCTAAATGAGAGTAGTTTTCATTTAAATCAATGGCATTGCCAAATGGTTCTGTTCCCCATTCCCCATATGTCCATTCTTTTCTGATAATGTCGATGATTATATAATCATTATCTCCACCAATTGGTATGTTATGAATAAATTTATAACCACCTCTATTTAATTCATCAATTGTACAGTCATTCGCGCCTGTTTGAATGTATCTGCATTTCCCACGTATAAAATCCATATATTATATATTATCTGAAAATTCATCAAGTAAATCATTTAATTTAATGTAGTCTTTGCTCCTAAAGACCTCATGACCAATTAGTTCAATTGTTTTTTCATCATCTCCAACTGATATGGCTTCATAAACTTCTTTATTTAAAAAATCTATAGGATATTTAATATCTAATGATTTAAGTAATTTGGCAACCTTTGTTATCCATTTATGCGAATATGTTTGCTGCCTTAAAAAACCCACTTCTTTTTGAACAATTGTTAGTATTCTCTTTGCAGTTTCAATATATTTTTCTTCCATTTTATTTTATTTTTTCTATGAAAACTTCATAATGGTCTACTGCATAATAATTTCTATGCCTAGATAAAACACCTTTAAATGTACTAATATCCTTCCAATTAAAACTAGATTTAAAGCGTTCTTCTGCATCACATCTTTTAAATGCTTCCATATAAGTTTTCATATCAGTTAATACCCAACTCCCACTCTCTTTAATAACATCAACATGAGATACATAATCTGTTAAATGATGCCATATTAAACCATTATATTCAAATATTTTAGGTTTTTTAAAATATATGGCATTATTTTTATCATCATCCCAAATATAACGTTTTCTGATTTTTTTATTCTTAATAAATGGTTTTACTTCCTTATTTATTTTTTTCTCTGGAGAACAAAAACCATATCTATCAACTATTTTTTTATCAGTATAATAATATACATCATCCATCTTTACTTTTTCACCATTCTTATTTTTTACATAAGCTGATTTGCAAGATGAATTAGAAACATCATAAGTAGCTCCTAATAAAAACATATCCATTTTTCCAGATGGAAAAGCATATATGCCATATTTTACAGGAGCACTATGAAATGATGGTTCTCCATCTTCATCATACCTTTTATGATGTTTTTGAGGCTTAAAAGTACCAAAACGAATAAATTTCATTGTACAATTTCGATTGAATTAATAGATTTAATACCAATATCAGTAGTAATTTTTATACCATATTTGCTAATATTTAATGGGCTATGATTTCTTTTAATATAGTAACCAATATTGCAATTTATTTTTAATTTTATACCATCTCTATAAGATTTCTTTAACATTTTAATTTCTCTTGCTAAAAAAGAATTACTTAAATTAAGCCATATATGGTCACATATTAATGTTCCATTTTCATCTCTTACATCATGAATTAATGCTGTGGTATTATACAAATACTGAATACTTGCATAATTCTTTCCAATTACTTTTTTAGTCGTACCACCAAATCTACGAAATGTGCCATAAATTACTACTTCTTCATCATCTATATTCCTTTCTAAATTTTCTCTCATTCAATTAATAATTGTTTTTTGCGAATATTAATTAATAGGTCATTTACTAAATCAACATCTATTTTTTCTGGAATGTTAGATTGGCTGATTGCTAAATCCATTTCTTCTTTCTTTTTATCAATCATATCTGCAATCTCATCATACTCAAATTTATGATTACGAATATCCATCAAAAATTCTCTATCAATATTTGTCCTATCTAATTTAACGCTTTCACCTTTAGCAATTTCTATACACATGTTCATCAAACGAAAACTATGCATACAGTTTTTTGAATCATAATTCTTTTCTAAATTGGACTCATAACGTTTTGGATTCCTAAATTTTACCCAATCTTGATAGTCTTTATAGTCTATACAATGAGATGTGTAACCATCTTTATTATAACACATATGACATATAGGCACTTCGCCTTTAGAAACAGAAGAAAGACGTAGTTCATTAGAAAGACCATCTTCTCCTACCATACCTCTATACCCAATAGGTGCTGTATTGATATAAGCAAAAGCATTAGATATACTATCTTCTTTTGTATATTCCTTCAAGAAACGACCCATTTTATATAAATCAGTTTCACCTTCATCATGGTGTATATATCCATTCTCAATATCATATTGGCTAATACCTTCATTTAAGAAATGATTTCCCCAATCGTAATATACTCCATATGTATTATGCATATTTGGTATATGTACCAAACCACAGTATTGCTGTTTTAAACCTCTATAATCAAGCCAATTCTTAATTTTTGTACTTCCTTGTAATTTAAAAGTATAAGCAAAATCTAAAGGTTGTAGTCTTTCTGTGACAGGATTCACAATCTTCTTGTTAAGACCTCTCATTTTTCTAATCTGTTCCACAGCATAACCACCAAAAGGTTTGAAACATTCCTTAGTTACAAACATATCTCTATTATCAATCAAATATTGCATAATAGGATGAATTTCACCAATTACTTTATCTTTAGGTACAAATAAAGATTCTAATACTGTGGGATTAGATTTAAGAAGCATTTTCATGAACTTATTCATTTCAAACCATGTAGTGTCATGGCGTTCATCTGAAATATCTTCTTGATAATCAAGACCTAACCCTAGTAATTGTTCAGCAGGTGCTAAAAACACTCCTGCGGTATCAACATCAGAATCTGGAGTATTAAGACCATAAAGTGTAGAACCTCTTACATATTCATAAAGTAAAAGATTCTGTTCTCTAATATCATCAAATGTGTATTTTTTCATAATTTATTATTTTTTAAATATTACAACACTATCAACTTTCAAAGTTGAATCATTTTCCATCACTGATTTAACCTTTAGTTCTGTTTTTCCTCTATATACATCAATAGCTTTAGGTTCATGAACAGAAATAGCCAAACCTACAAATACAGTACCAAGAAAGGCAGATGCCCATACAGCAAATCCTTTATCAGTTTTGTATTTTTCATCATTTTTACAAGCCAGTATAAATGATGCTAATAATATTATTCCTCCAAAAATTAAAAATATCATATTAATTCAAATTATAGTGCAAATATACAAATAAAAAACGAGAACTCAAAAAGAATCCTCGTTTAAAATAGTTAATTGTATATTTTTAATATATGTTTTCTCCACTTTCTATTGCTAACTTATATAAAACACTTCCATTACGAACTCTAAATGGATTTTGATTTTTACCTTTAATCCAATTAATGAAATCTGGGTATCCATCCCATATTGGAGATAACTCTTTCATCCAACAAAAATTACTAAGTAAATTATTTGGTATAAATAAACCAAATGGCGTTTTTGAATCAGTTAATACATTTGTATATGATGTGTCAACATTAACGAATTTTGCAGATTCTGCTGTATAATATTTAACTCCATTAACTTCAATATACCAGTTAAAGCCAAAATCTCTATTAACAAAATCAATTGCTATATCTTCTTGTTGAAGATTATGTATATTAGGATAGGCTTTCCAAGAATTTTCTGTATTAATGAACCCTTTATCATTATTAAAAAAGTCATGTCTTACATCATATGATAGTTTGACATCATCAATAATTTCACCAGTATCACAGTATCTAACTTCATATCCGAATCCTAACTGTAATGTGTTTCCTAATGCTAATGGCTTAAATTCATTCACTGAAATGGTAACTATTGGAGTTGAGTTATAAGGAACATAATTACAACGCATATAAAGATTAATATGAGCAATAAAATCATTATAATCATTATCTCCAGATGGCATATCTTCAAACATTAATAAACCTTTATATTCTACAGTGAAACCCCAATTTTGAGTTTTGGGCACATAAAAACATTGTATATAATCTGTAGTTCTGGTAAGTGTTTGATGTTTAGGTACAATAATATTCATACTTACATCACCATAGTATAATGTATCATCCCCTAAAGTTAATACTGTACAATGTCCTTCCTTAACAGGAACATTCATAATTTGAGTAAAAGCGAAATTATCCAAATGTCCCTTTAAAATGGTATAATCATATAAGTTAGTGTCTCTAACACATCCTGTTAGAACTAACAACATTATTAATAAATAAATATTTTTCATAGGCGTTTTAATTAATTGTATATACAATAAGTATCACAAAAATACAATAAAAAAACGAGAATCCAAAATGAATTCTCGTAATTTTCAGACATTTAAGTATATTTTAAAACATATTATGATTTAAAACCAATATAATATTTAAAAAACTTATAAGAAAATAATTTACGTTTTTTGCCTAGATAATCATTGTCGTTTTCATTCAATTTAGCTTCTCTTTCAAATGAAATTGCCTTATATGCTTTAGTATTAGCATCTACAATATAAGACATAAAATTATCAAATTTCGATAAATCACCAGTAGCAATATTATACATTATTCTTACTATCCATTCTCCACCATACATAAGATAAAAGAAAGAAATTGCCAAGAATATAAACCAGCCACTAAATCCAAATAAAGCTGTCATTAAACCAAATAAAGCAACTCCTAATACCATACAATCAATAAATTGGTATTGGTGTGTACCTTCATGATTCTCCAATCTTGCATTCCCCCTATCTTTGCTTAATTTTGATAGGATAAATCCATAAAGCATAATAGTACTATAACCACTCCACAAAATCAATTTGGCAAGCCAATTGTCATAAAAAACATGTTTCATAATTTTATATATTTATTTATATATAAATATCTGAAACAAGAAAGGAACACTCAACAGTGCTCCTTTTATTTTATGAACTAAAAAATGTAATATGACATTAATTAATAACTATAATTTACAATTATAATACCTGTTTGTAAACTCATATTTTTCCAAAACCCATAAGCATTACTACTACCCCAATCTTTCATTAAACCATTTTCTGAACCACCAGAATATGAAGCATTGACATACACATTTGCTGGGTCTCCACCATTATCTAATCTAATACTACTACTAATATAACCATCATAACATAGTATCCTTACGCCTCCACTTTGCGGAATTGTTACACTATCAGCTTCACTAGAATCCACATATAATGAATAAGTTATATCCCAAGGAGCATTTTCATGAGTTATTATTACAATAGTACAACCATAATGTTGAGACATATCTCTAAGAAATGCAATTTCCCTATCAGATAACCCACCACTTTCAATAGCTTTAATATTATCAGCCATAGTAGAGAAAGTAGCATTATTTGTTGTTTCAACTCCTTTTTCTGTTATTGCATTAGCAATGTCAGTTTTTCCTTGTGTAACATCTTCTGTCACTCCATCAATACGTTCTTTAATTGTTGCCATCTCATATTAGTTTGAATATTTATATTCAAACTATACTAAAACGACAAAAGAAGGAGAAATTATTTTTTTAATTCTTCTATTTCTTGTTTCAATTCTTGTATTGCTTTACATAAAATAGATACCATTTGACTATAATCTAAATATCTTGTTTCTTCACCCTCATTATCAACACTTACTGTAACATATTCTGGATATAATGCTTCTACCTCTTGTGCAATGAAACCAATTCGTTCTTTCTTATCAATATCATCTTTTAATGTAAACCTAACTGGATTCAATTGAAGTACTTTAGATAAAGTATTATCTTCTAATGGTGTGATGTTATCTTTTAATTTTCTATCTGACCCTGTTTGCCATGCTTGATTACATTTCAATACTCCTGTTTGTGTTATTTCAATGGCATTTTTTCTACTACTTTCACTTGGTGGAGTTCCAAATCCTACAGAAAATAATGTTGCGCTAGAACTATAATCATCTCCAGAAGTTGATTTATTATGTCTTCCGCAAGCAAATTCACAATTATTATTAGTAAGTGTATAATTTCCCGAAGTGTGTGAGCACCATCCATTTGCATTTGTAGTACCACCTTCTGCATGAGAATTATCTCCACTGGCAATTGTATTGCTTCCTTCACTGTGAGAATGTGCTCCACCAGCAGCAGTTATATGTCCTTCCGCATGGGAACAACTACCACTTGCAATTGACTCTTGCCCTTCGGCATGTGAAAAATTACCAATTGCTTGACAAGCATCACCTTCCACATGTGATGATGTACCATATGCTATACCATCATTTCCTTCTGCATGTGAAGATTCTCCAAATGCTAAAGTAAAAGTATCAGTATGCCATTGTGATAATATATCTCCCATTGTTGATGCACTTGTAATATCACTTGGAGACATTATATAAGATTTTCCTTCTGCATGAGAATAATTTCCAACAGTTGTTGTATTATATCCTTCTGCATGTGAATTATCACCATTAGCTGTTGTATCATATCCTTCTGCATGAGAATTGCTTCCATTAGCTGTCGCTCCATATCCTTCTGCTATTGAACATGTACCATTAGCACGACTTCCATCTCCCATAGTAACTCCTTTTTCACCAGCAATTACATAAATGGTTTCATCAGAATTGTAAATCATATTTTTCGCACCAGATTCAATTGCTCTAATATTATCTGCCATAGTAGCAAAGGTAGCACTACTTGTTGTTTCAACCCCTTTTTCTGTTATTGCGCTTGCAATGTCTTGTTTTCCATCAGTAACATTTTCTGTTACATTATCAATTCTTTGTTTAATTGTTGCCATGTTTACCTTAGTTTAGATATTTATATCTAAACTATACTCAAAAAGTGTTAAAACATGGTAAAATTTAATATTTTGATACTATTTATTAGTAAAAATTATATATTATGAATAACTTCAAATTAAATAAAAATTTCTTTAAATTTGATTTTCTAAATAAAAAGAAATTAAAAGAAAAAAAATCAAAACTAATTACTATATTATCAATTATTATTGGTTTAATATTGGTGATATTTGCTCCTTGGTTTGTTCAATTTGTTCTTAATTTCTTATTTTTAATAACATCATTCGTAATATTTACTATCATATACTTTATTATTAAAATGTTTAAAGAGCTGATAAAATAAATTATCAGCTCTTTCATTTAAATGACTTCACTCAATTCAGTTAATACTTGACCTAATAGATTAAGTCCATTCCAATTTTTCTCATCATCAATTCTAGGGTCATCTTCTGCTAATTTAACACCCCATATACTATCATATGGTGATGCTTCAACAAATGTTTTACCCTTATATTTTAAGATTATATTTTTCAAATCTTCATTTTGAGTAAATTTTGCTTCTACTGCTTGATACATAACACCTTTACAGACTTCCATCCATTTATCAGCATCAAAATTTGCTACTTTTCTTCCTAATTTCTTTTGTATAATTGGTTCTGTTGTCTCTAATATTTGTTTAGCAATTTTCTCATCACCAAAAAACTTGGCTTTGCTCCACATAAAATATTGTTCAGAACAATTGAATTTTTGACCATCAATTACAAACTCTGCTGGGTAGAAATTTGAAAATTCACTACCCCAAAAAAATACATATTTATCTGTTACTCTCATTTTTCTTTTAATTATTTAATCTTACAATATAATCTGGTGGAAGAACAACAAACTCTTCTTCATTCCATTTATTTGTTGCAGTTCCAATAATATCTGGGTCTTTTGCAGATGCATTCATTACAACTACTCCAGTTCTTGGTTTCCAGAAAAAAACCACTTTACAATCATAATCATCTTCATATGATGTAATTCCAATATAAGGATACTTTCTATCTTCCATTATAGTGATGTATGTTTTTCTTTGTTATATTTATCATTTCCAGCTTTAGAATATAAGAAATATTTTGCCTTTGGTTCAATTATCTTATCTAACATATCTTTGGTATATTTCTTACCTGTTCCTTTTTTAAGATAAGCCACAGTCATATGTGGATGATAATCTGGATATGTTTCTACATAATCAATATTATCTCTTAATTCTTTATTTGTGTCATGCATTTTAGGACATTTAACATCAATTTTAAGAACATCATAATCATCATTCTCAAATGTTGACAAATTAGTTAAAATTGCTTTATATTCATTTAAAGGTTTTAAATGTTCCTTAATTTCATCCCAAGTAATTTCTGGTTTAATGCCATATAATAAAGTAACATGTGCTTCTTTCTCTAAACCATATGCCCCTTCTTTTTCTTCCTCTTCTGTTCCAGTGTAAATATCATCTTTAGATAAAGTTTCTTGAATCTTTTCAATTTCTGGAATAGAATCATAACCAATCATTATGCAGTTATAGTCATACATTATTATTTTAAACGTTTACCAATTGAAATGACGAAGTAATCTTGACCTTCTACAGCCCCCCATAAAGGGTTTCCAACGTCTTTTCTTATTCCTTTTATCTCAAAGATGGCTCTTGGAGCATCCTTTTGATAGCCATTTATTAATTCGATAATATCAAATTCCTTAATTTTATCATTTTTGATTAAACGGCTTATGTAATAGGGTTTAATTTCCCTATATTCTTCTTTTTTAATTCCGCTTAAAATCATATCAAACCATTTCTTTTGTATGACTAAGCGGAGTATCTTTTTATCATCCATGTTTACAATTCTCCATTATCCACTTAAAAATAAATTCCATTTGTTCAAGCGAAAGTTCTTTTCTAAGTCTATCTTTATTCCAAGTTACATCATCATTGAATGGATTAACAGTATATAATCTTATACAATTATCATTATAATTGACATCTTTAAATATACTTTTTAATTCTTCATTCTTTTCTATAACAAAATAAGGGTGAAGAAGCCCATTCATTAATGGATGGAGAATATTTAGAATTTCTTCCTTATTATTAAAGGAAACTGTCATTTCTAATGATTCATTATCCATATTTATTATGCTTTTAATATCTCATTAAATGTTGTTGAAATAACTTTACCATTTGCAGTAGGATACACACCTTTTACTATCCCAATGATTTGTTTCATATCTTTCATAGATAAAACATAATCTGGAGATTGTGTTAGACGAAATGCTGTGACAGCTTTTCTTGTCTCATTTGCAACATCTTCATCAGTCACTTGCTTTGGGGCATATAATTTCAAAACATCTAACTGTTTGGTTTCTTCTTCAACTAAATCTTCTCTATTTGCTGCTTTATATTGAGAAATACTATCTTCATGACGAGCCATCAGTTTTACAAGAATAGTAGCTTCTGCCACATCATCTAAGACATTACCAACCTTAGCAGTCTTAAATTTTGTGAACTCTGTTTTAATTTCTCTCAAAACAGCTAATTTGTCATTTTCATGACTTTTCATTGCTGCTGCAATTTCTAAATCAATTTTCTCACTAATCATAACTTTTATATTTAAAATATTTTTATAATGCAAAATTACATAAAAAAATTGAGAATAGCAAATTTTACTACTCTCAATCTATTATAAAAATCTATAAAATATTTAATTTTTGTTCAATTATTGATAATCTTTCGTTTTGCTTATCAATAATTTCTTGTTGTTCTTGAAGTGCTTTGGTTAACACTACACAAATCTTTTCATAATCCAAATACCTTGTTTCCTCACCTTTATTATCTGTATGAATAACAACATATTCTGGGAATACTTCTTCAATTTCTTGGGCTATGAAACCAATTTGTACTCTTTTCTCTTCTTCTAAGTCAGATTTTAGAGTAAACCTTGTAGGCTTAAGTTTTAATACTTTTTCTAATATACCATCTTCTAATGGAACAATATTATCCTTCAATTTTCTATCTGAACCAGTTGTCCAAGAAGTGTTTGCAATTAGTGCTCCTGTCATAGTAACTTCTATTGCATTTTTTCTGTTGTCATCACTACTTCCAATACCAACAGAAAAAACAGTAGCACCTGTACTTACTGAATTACCAGAAGTAGATGAATTGTATCTTCCACATGCATGTTCAAAAGTATTATATGCAATTGTGAATGCTCCTTCTGCATGACTTGCCACCCCATATGCTGTTGTACCAGAACCCTCTGCATGTGCTGCAATTCCAGTTGAAGTTGTGGTAGTTCCAGACCCTTCTGTATGTGATGTATTTCCACTAGCGGATGTATTTTGCCCTTCTGCATGAGATGATATTCCATAAGCATTAGTATTACTTCCTTCTGCATGACTTGCTTGTCCATTAGATTGTGCTGCATTTCCCTCTGCATGGGAATATATTCCAAGTGCAGTAGTTGCATTCCCTTCACTATGAGAAGATGTGCCACTTGCTCTTGTATTACGTCCTTCTGAATGAGAGTAATTTCCAATAGCACTTGTAGAACTTCCTTCTGCTACTGAAAAGTTACCTGTAGCAGTATTACCACTAAAACCTATTGTTACACCACTATCTTTAGCAATAACACTTACAGTTTTAGTTGCATTAAATATTCTATCTTTTTGATTCCATAAATCTTTTTCTGTTAAACTAACAGGATTAAATGGTATTATTGTATCTATATCATTTTTAATGAAAATAGTTTCATAACCACTTTTATAATTAATGGCAATTTCACCATAATTTAAATCAGTTATTTGCGGATTCTTTGCGCCATCTCCAGTATAATTTAATTCATTTCTATTAACATGAATCAGCGTATTTTGCTTTGCCATAATATATTACATTTACATTTTTATGTATATAAATATGGCATTAAACAAAATAAAAAGTACATAATCATTAAATTAATTAACAATTATGTACTTTAAAACTATTTATTAATTTTGTCCATAATCTCCTCGATATTATCATTATAATTAAAATATATCAAATGAACATCATTATTATCACATAATTTTGCTTTTATTACATCTCTTTCAATGGTCTTTTCAAACCCTTTAATTCCGCCAAAAATATCGACTGGTTTAAAATGTTGAATACCTTGGCATTCAATAGCAATATTATAATCTGGAAGATAAAAATCTAAAGATTGTTTTCCTAACCACTTAAATCTTTTTTGCCTTTCAAAGATAATATCATTCTTCAATAAAAAATTATTAACCTCTTTCTCTAAGTGAGATTCATTGCAATTTAAACAACCACATTTTTTACTAATATGGTCATTTGGTGTTTGCCAAAATTCACCATGAACAGGACATATTATACAAACAGGTATTTTATTACCTTTATATTCTACCTTTGAATAATCATATTTATCACTATGAACTTTTCTTGCTTTTTCAATAAATTCCTTGTTATTTAATTTCTTAGTTCCAGAACATTTAGAACATCCTTTGCCATATAAATGACCCTCTGCTCTTTGATAAAACTCACCATGAACAGGGCAAATTATGCAAACATTTGATTTTCCATTTTCATAAATGGATTTAGAATAATCATATTTATCACCATGAATTTTTCTTGCTTTTTCAATAAACTCATTTAATGTTAGTGAACGTTTATTTGCTCTAATTTCTATTGCACATTGTGGACACTTTACTCCCATCAAATGAGAAGATGGTATTTGCCAAAACTCACCATGTTTAGGACAATTTATACAAATTTTTTCAGTACTTCTAACATAATTTACTTTTGAATAATCATATTTATCTCCATGCACTTGTTTTGCTTTTTCAATAAATTCTTCTGTTGTTAACTTTTTATTTTCTTTACGCCTTTCACCAAAACAATGTTTGCATCCTTGCCCACTTAAATGATGATTAGGCTTTTGCCAAAATTCGCCATGAATAGGACAAATGATGCAAACTTTAATTTTATTATTTTTATATTCTACTTTAGAATAATCATATCTATAGCCATGTTTTTGAATTGCTTTCCAAATAAATTCATATCTATCCATAATAAAATCTTTTTATTATAAATAGTTTTTCAGACCCATTAATTATTAATCTCACTCATAACTTTTTCAATTAAAGAAACATAATCTTTGAATTTTTGCGTTTCTCTTAAATCATAAGTGCGTTTTTCAACTCCAAAATCAATATCAATAACAGTATGAATTTTACATGGATTAGCTGATAAAATGTAAATTCTATTTGAACAATATACTGCTTCTAAAATGTCATGTGTAACATTTATTACTGTAGGGTCTAATTTTGAGTTATAATACACATCAAGTAAAGTATCTTGAATCTCTCTTTTCATTCTAATATCCAACCCACTAGAAAATTCATCTAACAAAAGAATTTGACTATTAGCAATTAAAGCTCTTCCAATACTAACACGTTGTAATTGACCACCAGATAAAATTGGATATTGTGCCCATTTATTCTCATGTCCCTCTAAGCCAACTATTTTCACCATTTCCATCGCCTTTTCAGTTCTTTCAGACTTTGAGACACCCTTCATTTTTAAAGGTAATGCAATATTATCTAATACAGACATCCAAGGAAATGAACTATATTGTTGAAAAACCATTGGGATAGCATCTTTATCTGTTTGTTCTTTACCATAAATCTTTACTGAACCAGATTGTGGTTTATTAAGACCAGAAATCACTTTTAGCAATTGGGATTTTCCACATCCAGACTGACCCATGATACTAATAAACTGTCCAACATTCTTAAAATCTTTAATATCAAGATTGAAATTGTCAAAAAGAGTGAATGTGCCATTACTAGTTTTAAATGATTGATTTAAATTATGTAAATTGATTACATCAACTTCTTCGCATTCAAAATTACCATTCTTATTTTGCGAAACTTCTACTTTAAAATTAGTAGTTGGAACTGTATTTGTTTTTTCTAATGGTTTAACTGCTGGGTCTGTAATAGTTGCAGATGATTCTTGTTGGACAATATCATTACTATTAGATGCGTTTGTTTTTTTATTAAAAATATTGAATGCTCCCATATTATTTATAAATTAATTTTTTTAACCAATTCCAATTAATACCTCTTTTATTATATTTGTATGGAAATAATATTGTATCTGCTTTTCTTAAGATTATATCTTGACATACACCAATGAATATGATAAGGAAAAGTAATGCATACATTTCTGCTGTTCTTGATTGTCTACTCATAGTGTTAATCAAAGCTCCAATACCTCCATCTTTGTTAAGTAATTCAGCAATTACAACATAACTCCATGAAACACCAGTTAAGTTTATAATTTCACTAGAAATTTTTGAAGTTACATATGGAAAATATACATACCTTATTTTTTGCCAACTACTAGCCCCTAATGTTTTAATAGTTTGTAAATACACATAATCTTTGTCATTTGCTGGATTCTGTAAATCATATACTTTATTAGCTACAGCAGGTAATATATAAATTATAAGAGAAAATGCCAAAAATGATACTTTCATATTAAATCCAAGCCCTAAGATAGCAATAAAAATACCACTTAAAGCAGGAATTGGCAAAAATCTCAAACTATCAATATATTTACCAAATACGATTCTATTAATTGGTACTAAAGCAATCATCAATCCTAATGGTAATGAAATAATAATAGCATAAAAATAACTACTAAAATTCAATGAAATACTATACCACATATTTCCCAATAAATCATTTTCTTTAAACATTACTGGAATTGATGTGATTACATCAACAGGATTTGGTAAAATTTTACTAGGTAATACTTGAAAATAAGTAATTAGATACCATATAAGCATTAACAAAACCAACCCAATCAAACTATACAGTTTAGTATTAGTTTTACTGTTTACTTCCTCGCATAATTTAAATAATTTTTTTTCCATTTTTATTTATTTTCTTTATCGTGTAATAAAATAGTTAACATTTGATTTAATGCAAATTCATATACCTCTTCCTTATTTTTACTGACAAAATCAAACTCCCAACCATCACCATATTCTTCATCTTTATAATATCTCATGACACAAGCCTTATATACAAAATGAAACTCTCCTTCTTGAATCCAATAAAGTTTAGGTATAACTCCCAATGAAAATAAATGTTCTTTTTCAAGCCAATCAATTACTTCATCATAAGTTGGAGCTGGGAGAGAATCAGATAAACAGAAATGACAGGCATAACATGTTTCATTATCAGCACGATTTAAATAAAAGTGATGTACATTATCTGTTGGATAACCACCTAATTCATTTAGCAATATTGCTGAATATTTTTTAATTCTTTTATTCATCATAATATTAAAATTTATCTTCTACGTTCTGCTGCTTTTCTCCCAATTTTATAGAAAATATAAGCAACTACTATAATGATAACCATTATCCCAATATTGAAGATAATATGCAAAATACTAGGAATTAAACTTGCTATAACAATGACTGCAATTAATACAATCAAAACAAAGGATACAATTGATTTATTCATATTATTTATTATTTTATTAATTATTACTCTGCAAAGATAGGGATAATTTTTTAATTAATCAAATATTAAGTGTTAAAAAACGAAAAAGACCTCTATATCACATAGAAGCCTTTCCCTAACATTTAAATTATCACCTATGAATATTCAACTTAATCGCTTACTAACATAAAGTTTGTCACACGATAAGCATCATTACTTCCTTTTACACCATCAGCAATTGCTCTCTTAGAACCCTCACCAAATACCATAAATCTATTGGTATCGAATCCATATTCTTTAACAAGATAATCAACTACTGCTTGTGCTCTACGTTTTGACAGTTCTAGGTTATATGAAATATTACCTGTTGCATCACATTCACCTACAACTCTAATACGAGCACCATTAAACTCTTTAGCAATTCCTACAAACTCTCTATCAATCAAACTACGAGCATCACTATCAAGCAAATCGCCATTTACAGGGAAGTTAATAGTCAACTTCTTATTAGAGATTTCAGTCTTAGTTTGTACCTCTTTTGTTGGAGCAGTAAATGTTTTCTTAGCTTCTGCACTCTGGTCTCCCTTTACACTTTCTTTATTTGCAAGCAATCCTTCAATAATTGATTCATCTGATACTTTTCTCCATGAAAGTGGTCTCTTACACAATCCCAATCCCTCATAAGTACGAGCCATCTTAGAATACAATTCATCACCTTTAACTCCTGTATATGAACTGTTTAGACCAAAGAAATTTGCTTCATCTTCAAGTGTCGCATAACGAATATTTTTAGAACCATCAATTGCAAATGCTTCATCTGTTCCAAATGCTTTAGCAAAAGCCTTAGCTGCTTGATTTACAGCATCATTATTAGTATTCATTTCAACATTTGCATACAATAGGGCTGATACCAACTTAGTCACTGTTTCTTTATTTTCGTCAAGATAAGATTGTTTAGCAATCAAACAGTCACAAATAATATTAGTAGCTTGTTTTGTTGACACCAACACTTTAGAACCAGAAATACTAGCTACAATATCAGCATCATCTGGAGCAAATACCACTGCTGCATCAACTTGATTAGCTTTAAATGCCTGTGCTGCATCAAGACCACTACCAACTTTAATCAAAGTAATTTCGTTTGGTTTAATACCATTTGTTTCTAATGTATTAATAAGTAATGTGTGTGATGCTGTACCCTCTGAACAAGCTACTTTCTTACCTTTTAAATCTGCGACAGTTCTAATATTCTTATTAACTACAATAGCATCTGCACCACGAGACCAGTTTGAAATATTAAATAGACGTGCATCGCTCATATCACCAGATTCTGACATTTCTACAGGAAGAGCATCTGCTGTACAATAAATAATATCAATGTCATTATTCTTAAATGCTGCACGACCAGCTTCGAAGTCATCTTGAATAACAATATTTAGTTTCAAACCATATTCTTTATACAAGATACAATCTTCATTAGCTTTCAAACCATTATTCAAGTACATGAAAGGCATAAAACCTGCATAAGTATTAACTCCTAATGTAATTTCATCACCTTTAGAACTAAACAGTGAAGACAAGCCTTTTGAAGATTTACTACCACTTACTTTATCAGCAGGAACTTTGTCAAGCCAAAATGTTTTAACACCAAATCCGATTACGAACACTGCGATTGCAATCAAGAAAATTTTAAATCCAGGTTTCAATTTACTCATAATTCTTAAATTTTTAAATTAATATTTTGTTGTTTAAATTTCACTTTGCAAAGGTAGGTATTTTTCAGATACCTACCAAATTATAATTGTTAATTATTTGTTAAAAATATGTTCTCTTTTCTTGTGGAGAATCTGACACTTCAATTGCATTTGCTTCATAAGTCTTACCAATGTTCATAATTGGAACACGATTGATTTCTTTGCTTTCAATAGCAAGTTTATTTCCACTTGGAGCAGATTCAAATGTTGCAAAAATGCCTTCAATACCCATTTTGTCATATTTAGCAATAAGGTCAGTTGCTTTATCAGCAGCAATACCATTACCAGCTTCAAATTCTGACAATAGACCACCAGTAGAATTGATAACATGTTCCATTTCACCCAATTTAGTTGAAATATCATCAGCCATATAATCCATAGCTTGTGTAAACAATGCCATTTCATCTGGGTCTCCATTCATAATGGACATAACTGATTTAAATGCTTTATGTTGTTTTCTAATACGTTCGAATGTTTTCTTACGCATATTAACTTCATTTTCAGTATCTTCTACTGTTAATTCAGCCATCTTTTCTAGTTTACACAAAGTTTCATACCATCGTCTTGAATCTTGAATAGCTTTCATTTGGTCTTTAATGTCGGCTTCCATACGAGTGACTTGTCTTTCCTTAACAATAGCATCATCATTCTTATTATGACTCTTCAAATATTTAACCATTCTAATAAGGTCATCAAATGCCTTTTTATCTTTAGCTAAATCTGAATCAGCTTTATTAATATAACCAAGCAAATCTCCCATAATTTTCTTGATTTCAGCAATCTTCTTACGCATTTGTTCAATACGTTGTTCTACAATTGCAATAGGATTGATTTCAACGACCAAACCTGTAAGCCATCGCATAAGCATGAAATATGAAGCACTAAACAGTGTTCTAAACTTCTTATCTGTAATTACATAAATAATTGCAGCAATAGCAGCTAACAGACCAGCAAAAACTAGAGTATTTTGTGCTAAAACAATTAAAGCAGGAAGAATTTTATACAATACCATTGCACCAGCAGCTACTCCTAATCCTGCAACAATCATTCCAAGCGTACCACCTGGTTTTTGCCACATAGATTTTTGTTCTCCCTTTCCATTCATCATTGGTAAGTTATTACTCATAATTCTTTAATATCTTTTTTTATTCAACAATAATTTTATACAATTTCTCTTTGTCACTCTTCAAACTGTTTACAATTACATCAACAGTAGCATTGAAATTTGCTTCTTTCATATCACATTCCATCTTAGCTTTGAAGATTTCATTATTTGTTGTGGACATGAAGTTAGTAATTTCAGCCATTCTAGCTTTCAATTGTTCCAATTCTTCTGATACGCTTTTCAGTTGTTCCTCTTTTGCAATTACTTCTGTTTGACGAATATTTTGTAGTTCTGTCAATCCTTTAGAACGTTCTCCTTCCATCACATTGATGTACTCATCAATACTACTCATAATGATAGACTTATTCATGTGCGGATTATTACATTTCAAAGATGTATAAGAAGCAATGAATCTTTGAGATTCTTCTGGTAAGAACTGTTGCATCGCATCAGCAGCATTTTTCAATTCCAAATAGTCAGGTCCTGGAATATTTGCTTTATCCAAAACTTCACAAAGAATTTTCAATTGTTCAGTATCAACCACTCCTTGTATCCCACCATTACCACTTGTAGGATTATTAATTACAGATGAAACTCCTGTAGTTGTTCCAAACGTACTTGGTTGATTAGGGATAACATTGCTTGAAGTTTGTGTAGTAGCTTCATTTTCAGATGTTTCTACTGGTTTTGTAGGGGTTTTATCTTCTTCAAAGATAAGACTCTTAACAAAAGTTGTGAATTTCTTTTTATTTTCTGCCATAATATTTTATATTTTGTTTTTAACAGGTGCAAAGATACAAATAATTTCTATTATCACCAAAATTTTAGTGTTAAAAATTGTTTATTAATTTTCATATTCATTATGTACTATGTACCAAGAAATACCA
>ERZ1673753.1201-NODE-1201-length-25258-cov-5.179542_pt1 | contig 25258 bp, 17 predicted proteins | sample MGYA00580201_ERZ1673753 | MGnify/ENA primary metagenome ERZ1673753 (study PRJEB41218, sample SAMN15661747) | gut metagenome | host: Homo sapiens | place: Canada: London | collected 2015-08-20/2019-03-30 | study: EMG produced TPA metagenomics assembly of... | reverse complement strand
CCCAGGAGATCAAGCCGCAGGCTCGCACACTGGCAGAAGACCGCGGTTTCCGTTGCGTTACCCTGGACTATGAAGCAATGCGAGGAACTGACTCCTCGGAGCTGCGGCTTTTCTAAAAGACTCAGCTTTCTTAGTCGGTTTTAGCCCTCAACAGGCGATTATTTCCTCCCGCGCGGCCAGCGCGTGGGAGGGCAAGTAAGAAAGGACACTTACAAGGTGACGAATCCTTCTAATACTCCTCCGTCCCGCTTCGTGGCCGGGGCGGTGGACCTGGGTGCGGTGAAGCAGCAGGCTGAGCAGCGGGCGCAGGCGCAGGCTCGCGCCGCCCAGGCTGGGGCGGCGGGCGCTAGTACTGCCGCTGGAGGTGCTGGCGCGGCAGGCGCACCGGCAGGCCAGCCAGGTACGGCTAGCGGAGTTGGCTCTGGAGGTGCGGGCGCTGGAGCTCCGGCAGCTTTCGTTAGTACCGTCACCCCTGAGAACTTCGAGTTGGACCTCGTGGTTCGTTCTACTCAGGTGCCGGTGGTTACGCTGCTGGGTTCCGCCCGCTCGGAAGCCTCGGAGCAGATGCGCCAGGACTTCACCAAGCTGGCTGAGGCCCAGCAGGCGCCGACTAAGTGGCTCTTCCGATACGTGGATGTGGATGCCACCCCGGAGGTCGCCCAGGCCTTCGGCGTGCAGGCAATCCCCACTGTCATCGCGCTGGCAGCCGGGCGCCCACTCACCAACTTCGAGGGCGGCCAGCCCGCCGCGCAGCTGCACGGCTGGGTAGATGCTGTCGTGCAGGCGGTAGACGGCAAGCTGCGAGGCCTGGCCCCGGAGGAGGATCCGGCTAATGTGGCCGGAGCCGGCGGTGGTGCAGGTGCTGGCGGTGCCGACGTGAACCAGGATGCGGGCGACCCGCGCCTGGCTGCCGCCGCCGAGAAGCTTGAAGCGGAGGATTACGCGGGCGCAATTGCGGATTACGACGCCATCCTTGCCAACCCCGCGCAGGCCGACGACGCGGTCGTAGGGGAGGCCCGCGCGGCGCGGGCCAACGCGCTGCTGATGCAGCGCCTGTCCACGGGTGGGGACGAGTTCGCGGAATCCGACCGCCTGCTGCTGGCGGGCGACAGGCCTAAGGCCTTCGACTTGCTGATCGAGGAGCTGCGCCCGTCCGCCGAGGGCAGCGCAGATCACAAGAAGCAGGCGAAGGCTCGTCTGCTGGAGCTGTTCAGCCTGTTCGACCCGGCGGATCCGGAGGTTATCGCGGGTCGCACCCGCATGGCCTCGGCTCTGTTCTAGACGCCAGCGCCATCCTGGCGCGCGGACGGCGCAAGCACCGGCGCTGACGCTCGCCACCTCAGGCGGGGCGCTCGTCGCCGTGGCCGCGAGTGCTGAGCGGGGTTTAGCCCTCCAACACGAACCAGCGCGCGGTGTGCGCCGGGATCTGCAGCACGGCGGAGGCGTCCATGCCGTGGGAGCCGGTGGGCTCCGTGTGCAGGTCGCCACTTACGCGCCCGGCGCCCTCGTACTTCACGTCGTCGGTGTTCAACACCTCGCGCCACGTACCGGCCTGCGGCAGGCCGATGCGGTAGTTCTCCTGGGTGGTGCCCGAGAAGTTAATTACACATGCCAGCTCGCGCCCACGGTGGCGTCGAATAAAGGAAAGAACGTTATTCGTCGAGTCGTCGCTGGCGATCCATTGGAAGCCCTCCGGCGCGTGATCCTGCCCCAGAGCGGGCTCGGAGTGGTAGAGCTTGTTTAGCTGGCTGGTCAGCGCGCTGATGCCGCGGTGGAACTCGCCCTCCCAGCCCTCGAGGTCGTGCCAGTCCAGGCCGCGGGACTCGTTCCACTCCTCGGTCTGGCCCCATTCCTGGCCCTGGAAGAGCAGCTTCTTGCCCGGGTGCGCCCACATGAACGCCAGGTAGCTGCGCACCATCGCCGCCTTGTCCCAGGCGGAACCGGCGGGCATACGCGACCACAGGGTTCCCTTGCCGTGCACAACCTCGTCGTGGCTGATCGGCAGCACGTACTTCTCGGAGTAGGCGTAGACCATCGAGAACGTGATCTCGTTGTGGTGGTAGCTGCGGTAGGCCGGATCGCGTTGGATGTACTCCAGGCTGTCGTGCATCCAGCCCATGTTCCACTTCAGGCTGAATCCCAGGCCGCCCTCGCTGGTGGGGGCAGTCACGCCCGGCCAGGAAGTCGACTCTTCGGCGATGGTAAGCGAACCCGGGCACTCACGGTGCACGGTGGCGTTCATTTCCTTCAGGAACTCCACCGCATCGAGGTTTTCGCGGCCGCCGAACTCGTTGGGCAGCCAGTCATCGCGGGAGTAGTCCAGGTACAGCATCGAGGCCACAGCATCCACGCGCAGGCCGTCGATGTGGAATTCCTTGCACCAGTACAAAGCGTTGGCCACCAGGAAGTTGCGCACCTCGTTGCGACCGAAGTCGAACACGTAGGTGCCCCAGTCCGGCTGCTCGCCGCGGCGCGGATCCGGGTGCTCGTAGCAGGCCTCACCGTCGAAGCGGCCCAGTGCCCAGCCGTCCTTGGGGAAGTGGCCGGGAACCCAGTCCATGATCACACCGATGCCGGCGCGGTGCAGCGAGTCGATCAGGAAGCGCAGATCGTCCGGGCCGCCGTAGCGGTTGTTCGGCGCGTAGTAGCCGGTCACCTGGTAGCCCCAGGAGGGTTCGAAGGGGTGCTCGGAAACACCCATCAGTTCCACGTGGGTGTAGCCCAGCTCCTGCACGTACTCCACCAGCTCCGCGGCCAGCTCTTGGTAGTTGCGCCCCTTGCGCCAGCTGCCGAGGTGCATTTCGTAGATGCTCATGGTCTCGTCCACGCCTACGGCGGCGCGGTGTGCCAGCCACTCGTCGTCGCTCCAGGCAAAGTCGCTGTCCTCCACGACGATGGAAGCGGTCGCGGGCGCGGGCTCGGCCAGGCGTGCCATCGGGTCGGCCTTGTCCAGGCGCACACCGTCGCCGGTGGTAATGGAGAACTTGTAGTGCGCCCCCGCTCCCACGCTGGGGATCCACAACTCCCAGATGCCGCTGCTACCCAGCGCGCGCATGGGGTGCTGGTTGGCGTTCCAGCCGTTGAAATCGCCGATCACGGAAACACCCGCAGCATGCGGCGCCCACACGGAAAAGGCCACGCCACCGTCCACTACATGCGCGCCGAGAACCTTCCACAGCTCCTCGTGGCGGCCTTCGCCGATGAGGTAGCGGTCGAGGTCGCCGACGGTCGGCAGGCGCCGGTAGGGGTCTTCCAGGGTGGCAGTGGTGCCGCCGGCCCAGGTGACTTCGAAGACGTAGGTGTCTACGAAGTAGTCCACGGTCGCGGTGAATAGCGCCGGGTATTCTTCGGCCGCCGCCATCGGCACCGGCTCGCCGCCGTTGATGCGCACGGCGACGGACTCCGCCCCGCACTGAACCGTGCGGATGGTGGTGGTTCCGTCGCTGTTCTCGTGTGCCCCAAGCACGTCGTGCGGGGCGTGGTGCCTACGTTCTGCGAGCCGGTGGTAATCGTGGTTCATACCCGCCGATTCTACCTGCGGGGATCGTATTCTTCCTGGGCTCGCGTGCAGACTCGCTCGCGCTCACCCTCACCAAGGGTGGGCAGCCGGAAGAGGTGCGCAACCTGGAAGTCCGGATCCAGGCGCACGTAGTTGCTGGCGCCCCAGGTGTAGGTCTGGTTCGTCGGCAGGTCGGTGACCTCGAAGTGCGCATCTTCCGGCGCGCCCAGGCCAAGCGCTTCGGTATCCAGGTGCACAGAGCCCTCGACGATCGCATTGGGGTTCAGGTTCACCACCACGAGCACCGCGTTGCCGGTAACGCCGTCGACCTTCGAATACGCGAGCAGGTCGTCGCTTGTTGTTTCGTGCAAGCGCAGGGTGCGCTGTTGCTGCAGCGCCGGGTTTTCTTGACGCCACAGGTTCAGATCCCTGATCCATTCAGCGCAATTGTCCACTGAGTAGTCGCGCGGACGCAGCTCGTACTTCTCGGAGTCCAGGTATTCCTCCGAGCCCGCGTGAACCGGCGTGGATTCGTAGATCTCAAAGCCGGAGTACACGCCCCACAGCGGGGAGAGGGTGGAGGCCAGGGCGGCGCGGATGGCGAACATGGCCTTCCCACCGGTCTGCAGGGATTCGTGCAGGATGTCCGGGGTGTTCACGAACAGATTCGGGCGGAAAACATCGGCGTAGTTAGCTATGTCTCCGGCGAATTCCTCTAGCTCCTCCTTGGTGGTCTTCCAAGTGAAGTAGCTGTAGGACTGCGTGAATCCCGCCTTGGCCAGGCCGTAGAGCCGCGGCGGGCGGGTGAAGGCCTCAGAGAGGAAGACCACGTCCGGGTCGGTGGCGTGGACCTCGGCGATCAGCCACTGCCAGAAGTTCGTGGGCTTGGTGTGCGGGTTGTCCACGCGGAAGATGCGAACGCCGCGGCCGATCCACAGGCGCACTACCTTCAGTACCTCGCGGTACAGGCCCTCCGGGTCGTTGTCGAAGTTCAACGGGTAGATGTCCTGGTACTTCTTCGGCGGGTTCTCGGCGTAGGCGATGGTGCCATCCGGCAGCACGGTGAACCACTCCGGGTGCTCCTTAGCCCACGGGTGGTCGGGGGCGCACTGCAGCGCCAGATCCAGGGCGACCTTCAGGCCTTGGTCGTTGGCTGCGGCGACGAAGTTCTCGAAGTCCTCGACGGTGCCTAGGCGTGGGTGCACGGCCTCGTGGCCTCCGTCCTTGGAGCCGATGGCCCAGGGGGAGCCGACGTCCTCCGGAGTGGGGGTCAAGGTGTTGTTCTTACCCTTGCGGTTGATCTCGCCGATCGGGTGAATCGGCGGCAGGTAGAGCACGTCGAAGCCCATGTCCGCGATGCGCGGCAGGTCTGCGGCGGCGGTGGCGAAGGTGCCGTGCACCGGGTTGCCGTCGGCATCCCAACCGCCAGTAGAGCGGGGGAACATCTCGTACCAGGCACCCACGCCGGCGGTTTTCTCTTCCACCAGCACGTGGAACTCCGGGCCGCGGGTCAGCAGGTCGCGCAGCGGGCGCTTGTCCAAGGCCTTCTTGATCTCCGGAGACAGGGCGGTGGCCAGGCGCTCGTCGATGCTCAAGGATTCATCGCGCAGCTGGCCGGGTACGGAGGCCACTAGCTCCCGGTGCTTGCGGGAGGCCTTCTCCGCCGCCCGCTCGAACAGGCGCGCTCCGAGCTCAAAGTCGTTGGCCAGGGCCTGGGCATCCTGGCCCGCGGCTACCTTCTTGGTGATTGCGTTGAACCATGTGGCCGCTGGGTCCGACCAGGCGTCAACACGAAAGGTCCACATACCCGGCACATCCGGAACGAACACGGCATGGCGACGGTCGACGTCCTCGGGGTCTGGCGACATCGTGATCTTCGCACGGCCACCCTCGGCGCCGGCGGGGCGACGGACGACGAGGGTGGCGGAGATGGCGTCGTGCCCCTCGCGCCAGACGCTTGCGCTAACCGGAAACACCTGGCCGACGATGGCCTTGGCGGGGGTGGCTCCGTGGGAGATGACGGGGGAGATGCAGTCGATGCCGAGGCGGCCGGTCATGGGGAAGCTCCTTTAAATGGCAGTGGGGATCCGTTGGCAGTTCGCGTTGGTGCTTACACAGCAAGCCTATGTTGTTGGCACACTTCGCGCGGATCTTGAGGCACCATGGGGGAGTGAGCGAGAACGTGACGAACCTAATTTCCACCCCGGCCACCGCGCAGGCTGACGAGGACGACCTGATCGTAAACATGCGCAACGTCTCCGTCGTGCGCGACGGACGAGCCATCCTGGCGCCGATGGATTGGCAGGTGGAGCTGGACGAACGCTGGATCATCGTCGGCCCCAACGGGGCGGGCAAGACCACCCTGATGCGCCTGGCATCGGCGCAGATGTTCCCGACAACTGGCACCGTGAAGCTCATCGGCGAGCAGGTGGGCAAGGTGGATCTGCGCGAGCTGCGCACCGCCATCGGCATGAGCTCTTCGGCGCTGGCACAGCGCGTGCCGGGGGATGAGAAGGTCGCGGACATCGTGATTTCCGCCGGTTATGACGTGCTGGGCCGCTGGCGCGAGGATTACGACGAGCTGGACTACGAGCGCGCCATCGAGATCCTGGAAAGCGTCGGTGCCTACCACTTGGCCGAGCAGACCTGGAGGACCCTAAGCGAAGGCGAACGCAAGCGCGTGCTGATCGCCCGCGCCTTGATGAACGACCCCGAGCTGCTACTGCTGGACGAGCCGGGCGCCGGCCTGGACCTCGGCAGCCGCGAGGACCTGGTGGCGCTGTTGTCGGACCTGGCGGCGGATGCGGACTCGCCGGCGATTGTGATGATCACCCACCACGTGGAAGAAATCCCGCCGGGGTTCACCCACGCTCTGCTGCTGGACGAAGGCGAGGTTGTGGCTCAGGGAATCCTGGAAGACGTGATGACCAGCGAGAACCTCACCCGCACCTTCCACCAGCCGATCGAAGTCAAGCACGAAGACGGTCGCTGGTTCGCCCGCCGTAGCCGCCAGCGCCGGGGTAGCCACCGTTCCGGTGGAGCTAGTGGAGCCCAGTGAAGACAGTGGACCCCGGTGAAGACAGCCACCGCCGCTAGGAAGATCGGTAGACTCTGATCCATGAAGGAAAACCGTTTAGGCCCAGTGCAGCCACGTCACGCGTCAACGGTGATTCTGTTGCGCGACACGTTGTCGGGGATCGAGGTATACGTCCAGGAGCGTGCCTCGACTATGAAGTTCTGCGCGGAGATGACGGTTTTCCCAGGCGGAGGGGTGGATTCCCGCGATATGCCGGGGGACGTTGACGGCGATGGCCACATGTCGCCGGCCATCAATTGGCAGGGCGCGGAGGTCAAGTGGTGGGCCAAGCGCCTGCAGAAGCCGGAATCCATGGCCCGCGCCCTGGTCTGCGCCGCGGTGCGCGAGACCTTCGAGGAAAGCGGCACGTTGCTGGCCACCCACCGCGATGGCTCCCCGGTAGTGGACACCACTCCCTACCAGGAAGAACGCAAGCTGCTGGAGAACCACCATCTAAGCTTTTCCGACTTCATGAGCAACAACAACCTGGTCTTGCGCTCTGACTTGCTGCGCCCTTGGGCCAACTGGGTCACTCCGGTGGAGCAGCCGATCCGCTACGACACGGCTTTCTTCGTGGCCGCCATGCCGGAGGGGCAGGAGACCAGGGCCGATACCCCGGAGGCCACCTCGACGGGCTGGTTCCGTCCATCCACGCTGCTGGACGGGTGGCGCTCCCGCAAGATATCTCTGATGCCGCCGACGTGGGCGCAGCTGAAGTTGCTGGATACTTTCCGTACTGTCGAGGAAGTGTTGGATTTTTCCTCCAGCCTCTCCGTCGATCCGGTGCTCGAGGAGCCCGTCGACGAGCCGTACATGGCCGAGTACTACTTGATGGAGCAGCAGATGTATGGCGCGCCTGCCCGCCAGTTCGCGCCGGGCATGAAGTTCGTCGTTGACCCCGCCGAGATGCCGGAGAATCCTTTCGCCATCCGCCCCGACTCCTACGAGCAGTAGCGCGCAAGGATGGCCTTTTCTGCTGCCGAGCTGGATTTTTTGCTCGCTGATTGCGCCGCTGGTTCGCCCCTTATTAATGACGCCACCACGTACCAGCTAACCAAGAGAACCCTCGTGCAGGACCTTTCCCACCTGCGTAAGGCACACGGCGACAACGCCCGCGCCCTGGCGGAACTGGTGCAGGCCCGCCGCGCGGGCAAGCTGCCGGAGAATTGGCTGATGGATAGTGAATCCGTCCAGCAGGCCACCCCGCCGGGAGTCGCCGAGTGGCGCGCGGAGGTGTTGAAGGCCGCCGGGGTGGAGGCCGCTGTGGATGTCACGTGCAGCATCGGCACCGAGCTGCACGCGCTTTCTGCCGCGGGGCTGCGCGTACTGGGCGGGGATCTGGACCACCAGCGCCTGCGGATGGCTCGTTTCAATGTGCCGGAGGTTCCGGTTGTGCGTATGGATGCGCTGCGACCCGCGTTCACCGGTGACCTGAAATCCGGCGCACTGAAATCCGGTGCGCTGAAATCCGGCGTGGTGGTGGCGGACCCAGCACGCCGGAATTCCTCGGGGCGCATCGCCAAGTTGGAAGACCTGCAGCCGCCGCTGCCCGAGCTCATGGACTGCTACGACAATCTGGTGGTCAAATGCGCGCCAGGCATCGACTACTCCGAGTTCGACGGCCACGTGGAGGTTGTTTCCGTCGATGGAGGAGTAAAGGAGACGTGTCTATATTCACCCGCGATCTTTGGGCGGGGGCGCCGGGCGGTGGTGATGGGGGCGTCATCAGTTAAAGAAACAGTGACAAGCGACGAACCCGAGACCGACCGCGTGGGCGGGGTAGGGCGCTACATCGTGGATCCCGATGGTGCCATCGTGCGCGCTGGGCTGGTGCGCCAGTACGCGGCGCGGCACGGGCTGTGGCAGCTGGACCCGCACATCGCGTACCTGACAGGCGACGAGCTGCCCGCGGGCGTGCGAGGCTTTGAGGTTGTTGAAGAAGTGCCGCTGAAGAAGGCGCGGCCCGCGCTGGTGGGGCTGGGTGCGAGGAGCGTGGAAATCCTCGTGCGCGGCGTGGATGTGGGCCCCGACGAGCTGCGGAAGAAATGGAAGCTGAAGAAGGGTAGCGCAGGCGGAAACGGTGGCGGAAGCGGTGCCGCGGCGGCGGATTCCGCCTACTCGGTAGTGGTTACGCGCATCGGCGAGGGCGGCGCTGCCAAGGCTGTGGCCTTTATCTGTAGGGCTCGCCGCAGCTCGCGGGGGTAGTTCTAAAACAATATAAGAAATTTGTGGCGGTGGTCACCTGGTGGTAGGTACTATGGTGCCAAATCACAATACCCAAGCAGGAAGGTCAACGAATGTCGAACATCGTTGTTCTGGTTAAGCAGGTGCCGGACACCTACTCCGAGCGCAAGCTCACCGACGATGACTTCACCCTCGACCGCGACAGCGCAGACGCTGTCCTGGACGAAATCAACGAAAACGCTGTTGAGGCTGCACTGCAGCTGAAGGAAGCAGACAGCTCCCGCAACGTCATCGTTCTGTCCGTCGGCCCGGAGCGCGCAACCGAGGCGCTGCGCAAGGCACTGTCCCTGGGCTGCGACGAGGCCAAGCTGGTTGTCGACGAGAACCTGGCTGGCTCCGACGCACTGGGCACGGCATGGACTCTGTCCAACGCTCTGAACCAGATCGAGGACATCGAGCTGATTATCGCCGGTAACGCCTCCACCGACGGTGGCGCTGGCTCCATCCCGGGCCTGCTGGCTGAGTACCGCCAGATCCCGGCTCTGACCCACATGGAAGAGCTGAGCGTTGAGGGGGGCAAGGTCACCGGTAAGCGCGTTACCGAAGAGGGCGTGTTCGGCCTGGAGGCTCCGACCCCGGCCATCGTGTCTGTGACTGAGAAGTCCAACACCCCGCGCTTCGCTGCCTTTAAGGGCATCATGGCTGCCAAGAAGAAGACCATCGAAGAGCTGTCTCTGGAAGAGATTGGCGTGGACGCTGCAAACGTTGGCCTGGCAAACGCCACCACCTCCGTTTCCGCTTCCACCCCGAAGCCGCCGAAGTCGGCTGGTGAGATCGTCAACGACGAGGGCGAGGGCGGCAAGCAGCTGGTCGAGTTCCTGGTCAAGGAAAAGCTGGTTTAAGGGAAGTAGGGATTTAAGGACATGACCAACGTACTAGTACTGGTTGAGCACGGTGAGGGTCAGCTGAAGAACTCCACCGTCGAGCTGATCACCGCTGCACGCGTGTTCGGCACCGTCGGCGCCGTTGTAGTTGGCGCTCCCGGCACCACCGAGAAGCTGCAGGGCGCACTGGCCGAGGCTGGCGCAGAGACCATCTACGCCGCAGAGTCCGACCAGGCAGAGTCCCTGCTGGTTACCCCGGAGGTCGACGCACTGTCCGGCCTAGCAGCACAGCTGCAGGTTCCGGTTATCGTCTCCGCTACCGCAACCGGCAACGAGGTTGCAGGCCGCGTAGGTGCCCGCGTTGCTTCCGGTGTTCTGTACAACACCAACAACATCACCGCCGAGAAGTCCGCTGAGATCAGCATCTTCGGTGGCGCTTACACCGTTACCGCTTCCGCCGCTGGCGCATCCCCGGTCTTCACCCTGGCTCCGGGCTCCCTGGATCCGGAGCCGCAGGCTGCCGCTGGCAACGTCCAGCAGGTTGAGCTGCCGGGCGCTGGCCCGACTGCCGTCACCATCACCTCCTTCGCTCCGGCTGAGGCTGGCGACCGTCCGGAACTGACCGAGGCCAACATCGTGGTCTCCGGTGGCCGTGGTGTGGGTGGCTCCGAGGGCTTCACCGACGTTGTCGAGCCGCTGGCCGACGTCATGGGCGCCGCTGTTGGTGCTTCCCGTGCGGCTGTGGACGCCGACTACTACCCGGGCAAGTTCCAGGTTGGTCAGACCGGTGTTACGGTCTCCCCGAACCTGTACATCGCACTGGGTATCTCCGGCGCTATCCAGCACAAGGCTGGTATGCAGACCTCCAAGACCATCGTTGCTGTGAACAAGGACGAAGAGGCATCCATCTTCGAGATCGCAGACTTCGGTGTTGTCGGCGACCTGTTCAAGGTTGCTCCGCAGGCTACCGAGGAGCTGAAGAACCGCAAGTAGTTCTTCGCCCTAGGCTTTAATAGCCGCCCTGTCGCCACTACTGGCGCGGGCGGCAGCCATTAACCGGCGCCCTTTCGCTTAGCTTTACGCAGGCGGAAGGGCGCCGGTTTTTGTGCCATCTTCTGCGCTACCCGTCCTGCTGTCGGATGTAGTCCTCCATGTATGGCAGCGTGAATCGCACGCGGCCGAATCCCGCCGGCTCGATCAGATCGCGGGTAATCAGGCGGCTTCGCCAGGTGGACAGGCCTCTTGGCTCTACGCCCAGGTGAGCGGCGATGTCGCCAGTCTTGACAGCTCTCGTTGCCGGTGCTGCTGCGCTTACCGGTTCTGGTTCGGACGCCCCTTCGTCGGCACTAATCGCAACCATCGCGCGGAGGAAGTTCATTTCACCCTCCGGCAGGCGGCTGAGTGCGGGGCGGTGGACGTGGCTAGTCATGCGGTCGATAGCCCGCTGGGAGGCCGTCTCCACGTGTGTGACCTCGATGATGTCCGAACCGTTGATCCCGGCTGCCGCCCAGGACAGTGCGCCAACCACTTGGATGAGGTACGGGTAGCCGCGGCAAATGTCGGTGGCGCGGACTAGGGCGTCATCAGTAAAAGGGCGGCCAGAATCCGCGGCGGTGATGGCGAGGGTCTTCGAGACTTCCTCAGCCGGCACAGCGTGGAGGTCTACGCGGAAGGCGCGGCGGAGGAACGTGGTGCCCTCGTGTTGCAGTAGCGTGTCCACGCCGTGGGGCAGACCTGCGCAGACAAAAGCAATGTCGCGCTCGTCGCGCATGAGGTCCTGGACCGCTGTAGCCAGGCGGTGGAGCTGGTCGAGGTCAGCGGATTGCAGCTCGTCGAGGGTGATGAGGATGCCAGTGCCGGTGATTACGTCGGAGAGTTCGCGTAGGCGGGTGATGAGCGTCGGAACGCTGCGGAGTTCCTCGGCCCGCGAGTGTGCTTCCGTGCGGAAGCTGCCCACGCCGGTGATGGAGGCCCCGGAAAGCTTGCGCTCCGGTGGCTGCTCGATGCTTGTGATGGCGGTGGGGATCGTTGTTTCGACCAGCTCGGAGATCATGTCGCTATTGGGGTAGGCTCGCAGGACGATCCAACCCTGGGCGCGAGCCTTGTCTTCGATCTCGTTGAGCAGCACCGTTTTGCCCACACCACGCAGACCGCTGGCCAAGATCGTGCGGTGCGGGGAGCCGGGCCCCTCGGCGAGACTGAGCTCGAAGTCCTGCAGCAGCTCGGCCCGGCCCGCCAGGTAGTACGGCGACGTGCCGAAGCTGGGGCGGAAGGGGTTGCGCGGGCCGGGTGCAGCGGGCTGGCGTGAGGGATCGGACATGCCTCACAGCATAGTGTAGCTTTGGTAGATTTTGTTAGATCTGTTAGATCTCAGTGGGCTTGTTAGAAGTGTTAGATCCGGGATCTTTCGATCCGGCTGTGTCCTTGTCCGTGGCTGTGGCTGTGTCTGTGTCCTTCTGGTTCTTCCGAAGCATATAGATGATCGCGATGAGAAGGCCAGGAACCGCAAGGACAAGAAGCGCGATCAGTACCATCAACAGAAACTCTGCGAGACCCAAGTGCGATTACTCCTGTCGCGATCGGCTCTGAGTACTTGAAGGGTATCAAGAGGCAACGGTCCCGTGCGCGGTGTGCGGCGCCCAAGAAGTAGGGTAGGGGCGTGAACAAGACCAACCACGCAGCGAAGAACCCGGCGCCCGGCACGCCGGATGACGCGACGGACAGCGCGGAAACCAACGGCGCAGAAACTAACGGCGCGGAAACTGGCGGTGCGGAAACTGGCGGCGGAGCAGGTACGCGAGGGCGCCTGTACGTGGACAACGCGGCGTCCCAGGCCTTGCGCTCCGAAGCGCAGGAGGCGATGCAGCGCGCCGCGGGGCTGCTGAACCCCGCCGGCCAGTACAAGACCGGCCGCGATGCCCGCCGCAGCCTCGAGGACGCCCGCGAGCAGATCGCCGAACTCCTCGGCGCGGATGCAGCAGAGGTGATCTTTACCGGCTCCGGTACGGAGGCCGACAATATCGCCATCCAGGGGCTCGCGTTTGGTTCGAAGGCTCACCGTGGCGCGCACGTGATCGCCAGCTCCGACATCGAACACCCCGCCGTGGTCGAGTCCGTCGACTGGCTCACGGCCGGGCCTCTCGATCTGGGGTTTGAACGTGCGGTCCTTCCGGTGGACGCCGCCGGCCGCATCCGTGCCGAAGACTGGATCGCCGGTCTAGAAAACGGCGCGGGCGCAGACTCTGTACAAGGTTCTCCGGGCGCTGCAGATGGGGCCAGCGACCTGGCGCTGCTGACCTGTATGTGGGCCAACAACGAAACCGGCGCGATCCAGCCGGTGGAGACGCTCGCCAGCTTTGCCCGCGACAACGGCGTGCCTTTCCACACCGACGCAGTGCAAGCCGTCGGCCATATACCCGTCGACTTCCACGCCCTCGGCGCCACCACGCTGGCCGCCAGCGCCCACAAGTTCGGCGGCCCGAAGAACACGGGCCTGCTGCTCGCCCGCCGGGACGCGGACATCTTAAGCCCCGTGCGCGGAGGCGGCCAGGAGCGAAAGCTCCGCTCCGGCACCGTGAACGTGCAGGGTGCGGTGGGATGTGCGGCGGCGTTGGCGTCATCAATTAAAGAACTAGAACAAGCAACCGCCAGAATGCGCGTGGCGCGCGAGAGGCTACGGGCAGCGGCGCAGCGCATCGATGGCGTGCGGATTTGGACTCCCGAGGTCGGCGCGCTGCCCGGGCACCTGCACATGAGCTTCCCCGGCGCGGAGGGCGACTCACTGATCATGCTTTTGGACGCCGCCGGGGTGGACGCATCGACGGGCTCCGCCTGCAGCGCCGGGGTGAACCGCGCCAGCCACGTGCTGACCGCCATGGGCGTGCCAGTGGACGTGGCCCGGGGAGCACTGCGGCTAACTCTGGGCGCGGACATCACCGACGACCAGGTCGAGTACCTAGCCGGCATCCTGCCGCGCGTGGTCGAGCAGGCCCGCGCCGCCGGAATGGCCTAGCTGGGTGGGCCAGCGGAATCGCCCAGCGGAATGGCCTAAGAGGCCGGTACGCGAGTAGGGTGCCAAACATGCGAGTAGTAGCAGCAATGAGTGGCGGTGTGGATTCCGCCGTGGCGGCCTCCCGAGCACTTGAGGCCGGACACGAAGTGATCGGCGTACACCTGGCGCTATCCCAGTCTCCCGAGGCCGTGCGGGCGGGTTCGCGCGGGTGCTGCTCCCTGGAGGACTCCGCGGACGCACGCCGCGTGGCCGACAAGCTGGGGATCCCTTTCTACGTGTGGGACTTCTCCGACCGCTTCAAGGCCGACGTGATCGACGACTTCGTGGATTCCTACGCCATCGGCGAGACCCCCAACCCGTGCCTGCGGTGTAACGAGAAGATCAAGTTCGAGGCGCTGCTGGACCGTTCCATCGCGCTGGGATTCGACGCGGTAGTGACCGGGCATTACGCCCGCCTGCACGATGGCGTGATGCGCCGCGGCGTGGACGCCAACAAGGACCAGTCGTACGTGCTGGGCGTGCTGACCGACGAGCAGCTAGCGCACTGCATGTTCCCGGTTGGCGACACGATCAAGCCGGAGATCCGCGAGGAGGCGAAGGACCGCGGTTTTGGTGTGGCCTCCAAGCCGGATTCCCACGACATCTGCTTCATCCCCGACGGGCAGACGCAGGCTTTTCTGGGGAAGAAAATTGGTCTGCGGCCGGGGCTGATGAAGGACCAGGACGGCTCGACCGTCGCGGAGCACGACGGCGTATACGGCTTCACCATTGGCCAGCGCAAGGGGCTGGGGCTGCCACGCGAGGGCCTGGATGGCAAGCCGCGCTATGTGACGGATATTGACGCCGCCACGGGCACCGTCACCATCGGTCAGCGCGACGATCTACGGGTCGGTGGGATCACGGCCGACCGGCTGAAGCGCCTGGACCCTTCCGTGCACGGCCGCGAGTTTGAGTGCGAGGTGCAGGTGCGCGCCCACGGTGGGGTAGTGCCCGCCACCGCGCGGTTGGTGGACGACCCGGAGGGGACCACTCCGGCGGGGCGCGTCAAGAAGGAGGGCGAGAGCCCGTGGCGCCTGGAGCTAGACCTGCACGAGCCGCTGCAGGGAGTGGCGCGCGGTCAGGCCGCCGTGGTCTACCAGCCGGACGCCGACGGCGACATCCTGCTGGGCAGCGGCACCATCCGCGCCACCGCACCGTGGAGCGATGCGGGTGACCCCGCGCCGGGAGATAGCGCGGCGAATGCCGAAGCCGCTGGCGGCGCGGGTGAGCGCGCAACGCCGGCGAAGGCGTAGCACGGCGATGGCAGACAACACCGCACAGCCGCAGCCGATCGAGCGCCTGGGCTGGTGGGAGAACACCGTCACGGACCACGCGGAGGTGCGCGCCGCGATTCAGTCCGCGCTGAACCGCACGTGCGACGTGGACGAGGACACAGGCGTGCCGCCGGTCTTGTCGTTTCCGCGCTGCGGGCGGGCGGGGGACCTCACGGCGCTGACGGCTAGCTTCGCGCAGCTGCCGATCCGCGCTAATCCCCGCGGCTGGGAGCTGACTGCCCACCCGAGCCTGGAATCCCGACGCATGGACGGCTGGGTACGCGAGGCCACGGATGCCGCCGAGGAGCTGCTGACGGGCAAGGTCGAGCGGCTGATGCTGCACGTCACCGGCCCGTGGACGTTCGGCGCGGACGTGGAGTTCCGCGGCCACCCAGTTTTGCGCGACCGCCCGGCGTTTAAGGATTGCGCCCTGCACCTGGGTTTCGGCGTGGAGCAGGTCGCCGGTGCGCTGTCGGCGGCGCTCGGCTGCGAAGTCATCATTGCGCTCCACGAGCCGCGCGTCCGCGAGGTCATGGGTGGCCTGCCCGGCGCCACTCGCTTCGATACGATCCCCGCCGTCGACCGCGAGTTCATTTACGGGGTGTGGCAGCGCTTTCAGCAGCAGGTCGCGCGCCCGGTGGTGCTGGACACAGGGTCTTTTATCGATGACGCCCTCTCGCACGCACCCGGCTTTCACCGCATCGTGGTGCCCGCGGATCAGTTGCAGACAACCAGCGGCAAAGACCTGGTTGGAGGGATGATCGGACGCGGCCAGGGGATCGGCTGGGCGGTGTCCCAGGCGGCGCCGTCAGCCGGCGGGGCGGGTGCCGACGCTCGAGGGCATGCTGCTGCGCATCGGGGGCCAGCCGGTGGGGATACCGCCGGCGCCCCTGCCGGAGATTTCAGCGGGGCCGACGTGGAGGCCGCCGCGGGCGACATCGCCCGCGCCGTTCTGCGCCAATGGGAGCAGTGGACCCTGCCCGCCGACGAACTGCCGGGGCTGGTGGACATTGTGGTGCCCGAGGGCAAGCGCAGCGCCGCGCAGGCCTCCGTGGCGGCGGCTCGGGCGCGCCACGCGGCGGCCCTGCTCTGGCGCAATTGATAGTGCAACTGGTGCTGCTCTAGCGCAGACCCGGCGCGCCTGAGCGCGGACTGCACCGCTGAGCGCGCCTGAGCGCGGTGCACGCTAGCCGCGCTAAAACTCCTCGTAGACCGCCGGATCCTGGTTCTTCCGGCGCCCATCAGGACGTCCCAGCGCGGTGATGGCCTCGATCTCTGCATCACTCAGGGTGACGTTCAACGAGTCCAGGTTCTCGCGCTGCCGATCCTCAGAGGCAGCCTTCGGGATCGCCAACACCCCGCGGCCGCGGTGCCACGCCAGGACGACCTGCCCGGGGGTTGCGGAGTGGGCGTCAGCAATCTCGGCAATGACCGGCTCCTCCAGAACCGCGCCGCGCAACAGCGGCGACCAGGCCTGCGTCACGATGCCGAGCTCGCGGTGTGCCGCGACGGCCTCGGCCTGCGGGAAGTGCGGGTGCAGCTCGATCTGGTTGACCACCGGGTACTCGCCAGTAGCGGCGTGGACGGCCTCCAGGTGCTCGGGTAGGAAGTTGCACACGCCCACGTGGCGGATCAGCCCGCGTTCGCGCAGCTCCAGCAGCGTTTCGAAGGCTTCCACGTAGTGGCCTTGTTTTGGGTTCGGCCAGTGGATGAGGTGCAGGTCGATGCGGTCCAGGCCCAGGCGAAAGAGGGATTCCTCGACGGAAGCTACAGCGTCGTCGTGCCGCTGGTAGCGGCCAGGCAGCTTGGAGGTGACAATCACATCGTCGCGGCGGAACCCGCTGGCGCGGATGCCAGAGCCCACCGCGCCTTCGTTTTCGTAGTTGTAGGCCGTGTCGATCAGACGGTAGCCCGCGCGGATGCCCGCAGCCACGGAGTCCGCGCCCGCCTGGCCCTGCATCTTGTAGGTGCCGAGCCCGATCTCCGGGAGGGAAAGAGCTGTAGTTTCAGTCATTCGTTCCTGCCTTTCTACTCTGTTTGGTTTGCGCCGTTTTCCAGCAGCTCCTTGAAGGCTGCCTCATCCAGCACGGGCACGCCCAGGTCCTCGGCCTTTTTCAACTTGGAACCGGCCTTTTCGCCTGCAATCAGGAAGTCCGTATTTTTCGACACGCTGCCCGCCGCTTTGCCGCCGCGAGCCTCGATGGCCTCCTTCGCCGCCGTCCGGTCGAAGTCCTCCAGCGAGCCGGTGACCACAATCGTCAGGCCCTCCAGCAGCGAGGAATCCACGCCATCCGCCTCGCCGGAAGTTTCCCCGGCCTCCTGACGCATCCGCACGCCAGCCGCCGCCCAGCGATCCACGATCCGGCGGTGCCAATCCACCGTGAACCAATCCGAAATCGACTCCGCGATCGTCTCGGCCACACCGTCGATGCCGGCCATCTCCTCGACTGAAGCAGAGGCGATGTCCTCCACGGACTCGAAATGCTTCGCCAAGGCCTTCGCCGCGGTCGGACCCACGTGCCGGATCGACAGAGCAACCAGCACCCGCCACAGGTCTGCCTCCTTCGCGAACTGCAGCTTCTCCAGCAAAGTCTCACCGGACTTATTCAGCTTCCCGGCCTTCGTCGCATAAGAACTGGTCTTCTCCAGATCCTCTGCGCTCAAGTCGAACAGCTCCGACTCGTCGGCCAACACACCGGAATGGATCAGATCATAAGCGCCCTTTTCCCCCAAAGCGTCGATATCAAACGCCTTGCGGGAAGCCAGATACGTCAAGCGGGTATGCAACTGGCCAGGACAGTATTGAGTGTTGGGGCAACGCCAGTCGGCGTCACCAACCTTCGAAGGAGCCAAACGGGTGCCGCACTCGGGGCAGAACGTCGAAAATAGGAAAGGCCGCTCCGCGCCCGTGCGCTTATCCTCGACCGGGCCTAACACCTCCGGGATGACCTCGCCGGCCTTGCGGATGGTGATCGTATCGCCCAGCATCACGCCCTTGCGGTGGGCCTCCGTCGGGTTGTGCAGCGTGGCCATCGAGACCGTAGAGCCCGCCACGTACTTCGGCTCCATGACCGCATATGGCGTGGCGCGACCCGTGCGGCCAATGCCGACGCGGATGTTGTGCAGCGTGGTCATCGCCTCTTCCGGCGGATACTTATACGCGATCGCCCAGCGCGGGGCGCGGCTGGTGTGGCCCAGCTCCAGCTGCTCTTCTAAGGAATCGACCTTGACGACCAGCCCGTCCATCTCGTGCGCCGCGTCGTGGCGGTGCTCACCCCAGTACTCGACCTGCTGCTGGACCTCCTTGGCGGAGTGAACCTGCCTGGTGTAGGGGCTAACCGGCAGTCCCCACGCGGCAATCGCGCGATACGCATCGTGCTGGGAAGCAGGGGAGAAGCCCTCGCGCGCGCCGATACCGTGGCAAATCAACTTCAGTGGGCGCTTGGCCGTATCCGCGGCATTCTTCTGCCGCATCGCGCCGGCGGCGGCATTGCGGGGGTTGGCGAACATCTTCAGCCCCTCGGCCTGGCGCTGGGCGTTCATGGTGGCGAAGTCCTCGACGTCGATGAACACCTCGCCGCGGATTTCCACCAGAGCCGGGACGGGGAACTCGTCTGTGCCGTGGAGGGTATCCGGGATGTCGTCGAGGGTCCGCGCGTTGTGGGTGATGTCCTCGCCCGTCGTACCGTCGCCGCGGGTTAGCGCGAGTTCCAACTGGCCGTCGATGTAAAGGAGGTTTATTGACGCCCCGTCGATCTTCAGCTCCGTCAGGTATGTCTTCGCGGGGGTGCGGTCCAGCCAGCCGGCGAGTTGCTCGGTATCAAAGACGTTGTCCAGACTGAGCATCTGCTCGCGGTGGTCGACGTTGCGGAACGGACTGCTGGTGGGTGGAGCGGGTGCGACTTCCTCGGTGGGGGACGCGCCGGTGACGACCTCCGGGTGGGCCTGCTCTAGGTCCTTGAGCTCCTGCAGCAGGGCGTCGAAGTCCGCGTCCGAGATCTCCGGTTCGCCGTAGTAGTAGAGCTGCCGGTGGTGGCGCACCTGGTCAGCGAGTTCTTGCCAGCGGGATTGAGTACTCACCCCCGCTAGTCTACTTGCGGGGGATCTACTTGCGGCGGACTGCGGTGAAGTAGACGGCGCCGCCTGCGATCAGGACGATGGCCAGCAATCCCAGGCCGGCGTACATGATCGTTTGGTTTTGGGTGGCGTTGTCGGTGTCCTTTGCTTGCGGGTCGGATTCGTCTGCGCCGGTGTTGCTTGGCGGTTCGGTGGAAGGAGCCGGGCCGGGCTCGAGGGTTTGGCGCCACTCCGGCCCGTCGGCGCGCTCGCCTTCTACCGCCGCGGATAGGCGGAACTCGACTTCCTTATTCGGCTTGCCGTTGTCGTTGTATCCCTCAAGGGAGACCACGATGTACCACTGGCCGGCATCCGCTGTTTTCCAGTTCTGCTCGGGTCCTTCGCGGTTGCGGTAGTACACGTATGGGGTGTCCACAGCTTGGACGGTAACGGGAGCATTTTTCTCTAGGCCTTCGGACAGAGGATCCGACGTAACTGCGCGGCGTGGGGATGCGATATACAAATTCCCCGAGTGGGAACGGCTTCCCGGTTCCTCGTTCTTGTCGAATTCGACCTCCGCGACGGGGCGCTGGCCCCAGTCGACGTTCATGCGGTAAAACTTCATCTCGCCCGGCACGAGAGTGTCGGAGACCGTGCTTTTAGTGATCTCAGGTGCAGTGGCGTAGGACGTGCCACCGGGGGTTGGCTGCGGAGACGTGTCGGGGATGTCGATTTCGTCCCCGTCCTCAGGCACCGCACTGCCATGATTGGGCCCGGCTTCGGACTCGCTAGCTATGGGCTCAAAGCCGACAAGGATCTCGATTGGAAGTTCCGTGTCGTGTAGGTCGCCAGTGCCGGACATCTTTACTCGATATTTCGTCGGGTCACACGATTGATCGGGGGTGATAGTGATGTTTTCTGCTGAAGGTGGGCTCGGCCAGCTGGATGATTCTTTGTAAGTCTCCCTGTATTCACAGGTGTCGTTTCTGACCTCTACCTCGGTGCCATAATCGTCCCAGTTGGCGCCCTCGAAGCCCAATGGGATGGGGGTGATCGCGATGCGTGCTTGGGTGTTGTCCTGGACGCTGATGCTGAACCATTTCTCGTCGCCTTCTTCCTTTCCTTTGGCTGGGGAAGGCAGGCTGCTTTGGTAGAGGCCTTCGCCGAGGTAGAACCCGTCGTCGGGGTTGTCGGCTAATTGGACGGGTGTGCCGGAGGGGGCGCCGTAGTTCGGCACACGCCCTTTGACGTCGATCAGTTCCACCAGAAGGTCTTGAATGTTATCCGCGTCGGAGTAGGTGCCGCCGGTGGCTTTGGCGATGCACTCGAGTTCTTTTTTCCCCTTGTCGTCGGCGCCCACTCCAATGGTGTGAATGATCTTCGTCGAATCACTTGACGCAGTCTCGGCGTATTCGCACGCAGGCGGGATTGGGCACGAGTTGATGCCCGAGGAAATGAGGACAATGCTGCGCGTTTTGCTCGTATCCATTTCCCTTTGGGCATGTTTAAGAGCATTAGTGATGGGTGCATAGCCCTTGGGCTGTAGCTCGTTGATGTCGTTTTCCAGGTCGGCAGCTTTGTTGTTGCCCAGGGGCGAAAGGGAAGTGATATCGAGGCAGCCACTGCTTTCGTTCTCAGGAGCTATTTCTACCTCGGAGCCATATCCCAAGACCATGGTCTCTGACCTATCGGCTACCGCTTTGGCTGTTTCGTTCGCCGCCTTTTTCGCCACGTCCATCCGGGTTTTGCCCTCGTTTGTTTTGCTTTTCTCGGCCATGTGGCGTGAGGCGTCAACAATAATGGCGACCTGGCTATCGGTACCGTCACCGCCGCGCTGGCCGGAACCGCCATGCTGGCCGGCACTGTCTTTATCCTGCGCTTGTGCGTTGACCGTCAAGATCGGCACAAGAGCGAGCACAGTGAGGAGTGCCAGCAGCGCCGAGGTGACTCGCCGTGTGCGAAGTGGTCGAGAGGCATGGGTCTTGGGCACCGAATAGGCGGGGAGCAAGGCGAATCAACCCTTTCTAGTTCCGGCTTTGCGGGGGGCGCTGCTACTTGCGGCGGACGGCGGTGAAGTAAACCGCTACGGCGGCGATCAGAATGAGGGCCAGGACACCCAAGCCGATGTACAGGATCGTGTTGCTCTGGGAGGCGTTGTCGATGTCCTTGGCCTGGGCGTCGGACTCATCGTCGTTGGAGTTGCCGTTGTTTTCCTGGCCGTCGTTGCTGTCGTCGTTGGTTCCTGGCGGCTCGGGGGTGGGCTCCGGTCCGGGCTCTAGGGTTTGACGCCACTCCGGTCCATCGACCTTGTTACCTTCCACCGCAGTGGACAGGCGGAACTCGATGTCCTTAGCTTGCTTTCCGTTATCGTCGTAACCCTCGAGAGTGACCATGACGTACCACTGACCGGCGTCCGAAGCTTCCTGATGTGCCACATTTTCTTCACGGTTGCGGTAGAAAACGTACGGCGTATCTACGGCACGTGCGGTGGTGGGGACATCCTTGTCGAGGGTCCGTATGGTCTGCTCAGACGTGACAATTCGGCGCGGAGATGCGACGTAAATGTCGCCGTTACGGGAATCGTCCGTGTTCTTCTTGTCGAACTCGACTTCCGCGATGGGGCGCTGGCCCCAGTCGACGTTCATGCGGTAAAACTTCGTCTCGCCGGGGACCAGGGTGTCGGATACAGTACCCGGGGTGATTTCGGTTGCATCATTGTAGGAGCTGCCGCCGGGGGTTGGCTTCGGAGTGGTGCTAGGCACCTTGACCTTATCCTTGTCTTTGCCCTCGGGGGTCTCTCGGTCGTTTTCCGGGCCGGCTTCAGAACCATCGACTTGGGGCTCAAACCCGATCATGATCTCGACCGGCAGGTCACGATCTATTTCGGTGCCGGAGCGGTTGAGCTTCACGCGATATTTCGTCGGGTCACAGTCCTCCTCCGGATCGATGGTGACGGTCTCCGCTTCCGGGGGGCCGGGCCAATTCGAGCCGGTGTAGTAGCCGGAGCCCTTATCGTTGCAGCTGTCGTTCTTATATTCGACGTCGACGTCGTAGTAGATGTGGTCGCCGCCCTCAAAGCCGACGGGAACCAGGTTTGCGGTTACCTGTGCCTTCTTGCCTTCGGGGACGCTGATGCTGAACCACTTGTCGTCGCCGTCCTTGTTGGTTTCCTTAGGGCTGGGCAGTGTGCTTTGGTAGAGGCCTTCGCCGAGGTAGAACCCGTCGGTGGCGTTGTCTGCTAGTTGGACTGGGGTGCCTGCGGATTCGTAGTTTCCGGCGACGCGTTGGGCGGCGTCGGTGAGGGCTTCGGTGAGTGCTTCGGTGTCGTCTGCGGACGTGTAGGTGCCGCCGGAGACGTCAGAGATGCATTCGAGTTCTTTTTGGGCTGTGTTGTCGACTTTGAATCCGACGGTGTGGATGGCCAGGTCGATGCCGTCGCCGGCGATGTCTTCGGCGACGTCGCAGACTGGTGGTGGGGCGCAGGTGTCGATGCCGTCGGAGACGAGGATGATGTTGCGTGTGCCAGAGTCGCCGAGTTCGTCGGCGGCTTGTTTGATGGCGTTGCCGATGGGGGTGTAGCCCTTGGGTTCTAGTTCGTTGATTTTGTCCTTGAGGTCTTCGGGTTTGTTGTTGCCGAGGGAGGCGAGGGTGGTGATGTCTTGGCAGCCCTTTTCGCGGTTGTCGGGGGCGTTGGATTCTTCGGAGCCGTAGGCGATGACTGCGGTTTGGGCTGAATCGGCGAGGGTGTCGATGGTTTCGTTGGCGGCTTTTTTGGCTGCGTCCATTCGGGTGCCGCCGTCGCCGGTGTCTTTTTCGGCCATGGAGTCGGAGGCGTCGAGGACGACAGCTACCTTGCTGTCGTCCTTATTCCCGCTGCCTTGACCGTCCCCGTTGTTGTCGTCTTCGGCGTTAGCGTTGACGGCGAGGATGGGGAGGAGGGTGATGATGGTGAGGAAGGCGAGTAGCGCGAGGGTGAGTCGCCAGGGTTTTGGTTGTTTCGCTGTGGCCTTGGGGGCGTGGCTAGCGGGGTGCAAGGGGGATCAGCGCCTTTCTAATTACTGCGAAGTTTTGTTTTACGAGGGTGGGACGCAACGCGGGCGCATAATGTTCCCAGCGCGGAAAAAGTTCCCGGTAAAAGAATTTTGTTGTGAAGAAAATACTAGGAAACAAAACTCTGCCCCGCATGAAGAACGCATTCTTTTCGAACGGCAACGGGGGTTGTCCTGAGCCACCTATAAAGTGGTCACCATGACTGCACCGCATTTTGACCCGGCACACATGCTGAGCTTCGACCTGGAAACCACTGGAGTAGACCCGAAGACCGCCCGCATCGTCACCAGCGCACTTGTGACCATCAAGGGGCGCGAGCGAAACGACATTGAGATGCTCGCCGATCCCGGCGTGGAGATTCCTCAGCAGGCCTCCGACGTCCACGGCATCACTACCGAGTACGCTCGCGAGCACGGCCAGGATCATGGAGAAGTGCTGGCCAAAACCATCGAGGGAATCCGCGAGGCCTGGCGCTCCGGCGCCACGCTGATCGTCTACAACGCCGCCTATGACCTCAGCGTTCTGCGCGCCTTGGAGCCTAGCTTCACTGTCGACGGCCCCGTATTCGACCCCTATGTGGTTGATAGGGCAAAGGATCAGTACCGCAAGGGGAAGCGCACCCTGGAAAGCGTGTGCCAGCATTACGGCGTGAATTTGGACAGCGCCCACGAGGCGACGGCGGATGCGGTGGCTGCCGCTCGTGTGGCGTGGATGCTGGCGCGCAAGTATCCCGAGGTGACACAGATGTCAGCGGATGAACTGATGCTTTCGCAGGCCACGTGGTTCTACGAGTCTCAGAAGGGACTGCAAGAGTGGTTTCAGAAGAAGGGCAAGGACGTGCAGGTCAACACCGCTTGGCCGCTTGCCGAATAGTATGGCAACATCCTATCGCAGCGCCCATTTGTTTCTTATCTCCACCTAGGAGCAGAATAGAGGTGTAGAGGCTCTTTCGTCCTGTTTCTTACTGACGCCCACTCGGTTCCAGCCGAACTCGAAGGGAAGTCACTGGCGCAGCAGGGGATGGGAGCCAACGCTTCAAGAAGGCAGACGCTTCAAGAAAGTAAACGCCTGAAGAAGACAGCTGAATACAGAAAACATCTGAATACACCGAAATGGGGCACTAGGGATCATGGACGATAAAAGCAATCCCCAGGGCGCAGAGCGCAATGGCGCTGAACTCAGCGGAGCTGGGCAACACTCAGCTGACGGACGCTCAGCTGCACAACACACAAGTGGGCAGCGCGGCGCTGAACAGCACTCAGCCGGACAGAGCTCCCAGGAGAAGCAAGCCGCTCCTGGTTACGCCGTCGCTTCCACTCCGCAGATCGCGGAGTCTAAAAGGGAGAAGAAAGACAACACCCACTGGCTATACATCGGCGTGATCATCGCCGTGATCGCCGGCATCATCTTCGGTCTCGTGGCGCCAGATACCGCCAAGGGATTCAAAGAGCTGGGCACCACTTACGTCAGCCTGATCAAGATGATCATCGCACCGGTGATCTTCTGCACGATTGTGCTGGGAATTGGTTCGGTGAGGTCTGCGGCGTCAGTAGGTAAAGCCGGCGGCCTGGCACTGACATACTTCGTTACGATGTCCACCTTCGCCCTCGCAGTGGGCCTGGTGGTTGGCAACATTCTCCAGCCGGGCGATGGTCTGAACCTGAGCACCGGCGGAAGCAACACCTTCGGCAACGGCGAAGAGCAGAAAGCCGAAGGCCTGGTTGGCTTCGTCCAGGGCATTGTCCCGGACACCTTCTTCGGCGCCTTCACTAGTGGCCAGATCCTGCAGGTGCTTTTCATTGCTCTACTGGTGGGCTTCGCCACGCAGTCTATGGGCAAGGCCGGCGAGCCGATCCTCAGCTTCGTCGCCACCCTGCAGAAGCTGGTGTTCAAGATCCTGTCCTGGATCCTGTGGCTCGCCCCGATCGGCGCCTTCGGCGCCATGGCGGGCGTAGTCGGCGGCACGGGCATCAAGGCAGTTCTGCAGCTGGGCGTGCTGATCCTCGGCTTCTACATCACCTGTGTGATCTTCGTGTTCGGCATCTTGGGACTGATCCTGCGGGTGTTCACTGGATTCAACATCTTCAAGCTGGTGAAGTACCTGGGCCGCGAATACCTGCTGATCTTCGCCACCAGCTCCTCGGAATCGGCGCTGCCGAACCTGATGCGCAAGATGGAGCACAT
>ERZ1673753.1186-NODE-1186-length-25524-cov-5.409675_pt1 | contig 25524 bp, 22 predicted proteins | sample MGYA00580201_ERZ1673753 | MGnify/ENA primary metagenome ERZ1673753 (study PRJEB41218, sample SAMN15661747) | gut metagenome | host: Homo sapiens | place: Canada: London | collected 2015-08-20/2019-03-30 | study: EMG produced TPA metagenomics assembly of... | reverse complement strand
GTTGTTGTCGCGCTGTTTACGGTGCTGTGGCGCGCTGTTTCTACGCATAATGACGCCCGCCGCGCCGTCCTTTCCGACATGGTGTTTATGGCGATGGCCGGCCTGTTTTTGTGTTATTCGATCTTCCACCGCACGGCGATCACCTATGAGGTCGCACTGTTCGCCGGCCTGTTCGGCGCGCTGTCGACGATCGCTTATGCCCGCATCATTTCTCGAGGGAGGCGCTAAATGTCCACAACAATCCTCGCCGCCGCCGGCGAAATGGTCGAGTTCAGCGAGCCGGGTTGGCTCGGCGCGATTACCGCGGGTGTGCTCGCCATTCTCGGGGCGCTTTTCATCTTTGTTTCTGCCCGCGCGATGTACCTTGCTCCGGACGCCATCAGTCAGGTCAACATGGTCGGTCCAGCTGTCGGCGTGGGGCTTCCCCTGCTGATCAGCGCCAACCTGGTTTACTCCTGGTCGACGGAAGGGTTTGTGCTGGGCGAGTTGATCCGCGCGATCGTCGCCATCACTGCGCTGCTGGTGATCGGCGCCGTCGGTTCATACGTGATGGGCCGCGCGCTGCATGCGACGCACTGGGACCACACCGTGCCGCTGTCCGGTGGTCAGAAGGCGAAAGAGCCCAAGTAGCGCCAATAGGAAACGAGTCCGCCCCCACTTCCTTGGTGGGGGCGGACTCGTTTCTGCTCCTGCGGCGCTGGCTGCTGGGCACCCGGAGCCAGTTACTAGGCGCGAGCGCAGACCGTCAGCTACTGACCGCTGCAGCGGAACTAGCCGACGACGGCCTCGGCCTCAACGTCGATCTCGCCGCGCATGGCCTTGGAGTAGGGGCAGAATGCGTGAGCATCTGCAACCAGCTCGTCGGCCTTGTCCTGATCCACGCCGAAGACGGTGGCAGTGATCTTCGCGGACAGGCGGAAGCCTTCCGGAACCTTGTTCAGGGTGGTCTCGACGGTGACCTCCGGGGACTGGGTCATTTCTACGCCAGCCTCCTTGATGGTCTTCTGCAGGGCGCCATTGAAGCAGGCGGCCCAGCCTGCGGAGACCAGCTGCTCCGGGTTCGTGCCCTCGCCGGAGCCACCCAGTGCCTTCGGCGGGCGAACGTCCAGGTCGATCTGGCGGTCGTCGGTGGCTACGTGGCCGTCACGGCCGCCGCCGGTAGAAAGTGCCTTTGCTGTGTACAGTGCCTCGCTCATGAGTGAACCAATCCTTTCGCCAAAACTGTCTGTTTGATTCGTTGCGGCGCCCAGCCTACGTGAACCGGCGGGCGCCGTGCTGCGGCCAGTGGAGTCTATTTGTCGGTGAAGATTTCCTTCACCCGATCGCGCAGGTTCTCGTCGACCTTGCCCCAGTAGGTCCAGCACTGCTCGGCCACCTGGTCAGACACACCGTCCATCGCGCCTGCGATGTTGTTTGCCAGGCGCTCCCGGGCGGCGTCATCCAGAACCTCGCGCACCAGCTGGCCTGCCTGGATGAAGTCATCGTCCTCCGGGTGGCGGACGTATGCCCCGCGGGTCAGGTCGGTGCCGTGCAGATCGTCGTACAGGCCCAGCTCCTCCGCGGCAGTCACGGCGGATTCCTGGCCACGGCCGAAGCCGTACTGGGACTCACCGGCGGCCACGCCCTGCTCGACGGCACCGGAGCCGTCGTTGACGTCGTTTGCGCCCTCGCCGCGCTCGAAGCGGTTCGGGGAGTACACCGGAGTGCCGGCCGGCGGGAACTCCTGGTTACCCGCGCCATCCTTGGCCGTGTAGTAGTTCTTCTCTGCCACGACGGAACGGTTGGAAGGCAGCTGGTGGAAGTTCACGCCCAGGCGGTAACGCTGCGTGTCGGCGTAGGCGAAGGCGCGGGCCAACAGCATCTTGTCCGGGGACAGCCCAATGCCCGGCACCAGGTTCGACGGCGCGAAGGCAGCCTGCTCGATCTGGGCGAAGAAGTTCTGCGGGTTCTCGTTCAGCGTGAAGTGGCCGACCGGAATCAGCGGGTAATCCTTCTGCGACCAGGTCTTCGTCAGGTCAAACGGGTTCCAGCGGTAATCCTCCGCCTCGGCGACAGGCATGATCTGCACCTTCACATCCCACGTCGGGTAATCGCCACGCTCGATGGCGTCATAAAGATCCTGACGGGAGGAATCGAAGTTGCCCGAAGCAATGACCTTAGCGGCCTCGTCTTCGGTGTAGAAGTCCCAGCCCTGGCGGGTCTTGAAGTGGTACTTCACCCAGAAACGCTCGCCGGCGGCGTTGATCCACTGGTAGGTGTGGGAGCCGAAGCCATCCATATGGCGGAAGTCCGTCGGGATGCCACGGTCGCCCATCAGGTAGGTCACCTGGTGTGCGGTCTCCGGGGAGCGGGTCCAGAAATCCCACTGCATGTCCGCGGAGCGCAGGCCGGAATCCGCCAGGCGCTTCTGGGAACGGATGAAGTCCGGGAACTTGATGCCATCGCGCAGGAAGAACACCGGGGTGTTATTACCCACGATGTCGTAGTTGCCCTGCTGGGTGTAGAACTTCAGCGAGAATCCGCGCACGTCGCGCACCGCATCGGGGAAGCCCTGCTCGCCCGCGACGGTGGAGAAGCGGGCCAGCATCGGGGTCACACGCCCCGGCTGGAACAGGTCCGCCTTGGTGTACTTGGAAACGTCCTCGGTGATGGTCAACTCACCGAAGGCACCGGAGCCCTTGGCGTGCACGTTGCGCTCCGGGATGCGCTCGCGGTTGAAGTGCGCGTGCTTTTCCACCAGGTGCACGTCGGAAAGCAGCAGCGGACCCTGCTGGCCCACGGTCGCGGAGTGCTCCTCGGTGCTGACCGGGGAACCATTCACGTTCGTCGAGGCCCCGGAGTAGGGGCACACGCCGCGGGAGGCGACGTCCTTGGCCGTGGTGATTGGGTCGTTATTGGTGCCGTCATTATTCGTAGCAGTCATGGGTACCTCCAGATACCTAATAGCTTTGGCTATGCATTCCACCTTGCCAGAATCTCCACACCCGCGTGTTAGGCTTTGTCCATGACCAGCCAGGCAACCAGCAGTCAGGCGCACGATGCCGCCGTGACCGACCTCGCCCTGCGCGCCGCCAGCGGCGACCGCCAGGCGTTGACAGAATTCATTTCCGCCACGCACGACGACGTGTGGCGCCTGCTGGCTCACCTGGCCGATACCGACCGTGCGGACGACCTCACGCAGGAGACCTACCTGCGTGTTTTGAGCGCCCTGCCGCGATTCGCCGCCCGCTCCACGGCCCGCACCTGGATCCTCTCCCTCGCCCGCCGCGTGTGGGTCGATAGCGTACGCCACGATATGGCCCGCCCCCGCAGTTCCGCCACGGAGATTGAGGACGCCACCAGCGCCACCCCCGCCGCCGAAACCACTGGCGGGCAAAGCTGGGCGGAGTGGGTGGACACTCGCGCCCTCATCAACCAGCTGGAGGCGGAACGCCGCGAGGCTCTGATCCTCACGCAGGTGCTGGGCTACACCTACGCCGAGGCCGCGAAGATCGCTAACGTCCGCGTGGGCACGATCCGCTCCCGCGTTGCCCGCGCCCGCGCCGACTTGGTTGAGATGGCTGGCGAGGGACGAGGTGGCGTCACAAAGAAAGAAAAGAAAGAGAAGAACAAGCGCCGCTTCGGCGTAGCCTAACCCGAGTACAGCCACGCGCCACGGCTCGTTTAAGGAACCACAGGGCCAACGGGCTAGGCTAGTTCACATGAGCACGAGTGCTAAAACCCCCGCTATCGCCCCCAATTCCGCCCTCCTGCTGTTGTCTTTCGGCGGCCCGGAGAAGGCCGAGGACGTGGTGCCTTTCCTGGAGAACGTCACGCGCGGCCGCGGCATCCCCCGCAAGCGTTTGGAGAAGGTCGGCGAACACTACTTTGCGCTCGGCGGCCGCTCCCCCATCAACGACCAGAACAAGCAGCTGATCCGCAACATCGAAGCTGAGCTGGCCCGGCGCGACATCGACCTGCCCGTGTATTTCGGCAACCGCAACTGGGAGCCCTACGTCGAGAATGCGCTGCAGCAGATGTCCCGCGACGGCATCCGCCATGTGTACGTCTTCGCCACCAGCGCGTGGGGCGGTTACTCGGGTTGCTCGCAGTATCAGGAGGATCTGCGCCGCGCCATCGCCGCGTGCGAAGAGGCTGGCCTGGAACCGCCGAAGGTGGAGCGCCTGCCACAGTTCCACCGCCACCCGACGTTCATCGCGGAGTTCGCCCGAGCCGTGGATGCGGCCCGCGAGCAGCTGCGTGCCGAGCATGGCGAGGACGTGGCCGCGCAGGCAGACCTGGTTTTCACCGCGCATTCGGTGCCGACGGTGGCGGATAAGGCGGCGGGCCCGCACAAGTTCGGCGGGAATCTGTACTCCCAGCAGGTGCTGGATGCCTCGCGTTTGATCCAGCAGGCCAGTAGCTTCGCTAACACCCCTGGTAGTGGTGCGGAGTACGGATGGACTGGCCGGCTTTCCCGCCACGAAAACGTCGGCGGCCGCGGGGATGGGCCTGCGCACACTGGTGAGACGGTAGAGGTTGATGTTGGTGTCGACACCGATCTGGACGTTGAGCTGGTGTGGCAGTCGCGCTCTGGTTCGCCGCACGTGCCGTGGCTGGAGCCGGATGTGTGCGACCACATCGAGGCGCGCGCGGAGGCCGGCAACACCCGCGCGATTGTGCTGTGCCCGGTTGGCTTCATCACCGACCACATGGAGGTCAAGTGGGATCTGGATACGGAGGCCCGCGATGCCGCCGCGGAGGCGGGCATCCCGTTCGTGCGCGTTGCCACCCCGGGTTTGACCGCCGGTTTCGCGGGGATGGTGGTTGATCTTGTTGTTGGTGGTGACGCCCCCAGCGCCAACCTCTCTGAAGATCAGCAGGCCGCGCGCGAGCTGGCGGCGAAGGTGGTCGGCGAGCTGGCAACAGTTCCGGACTTCGGCCGCACATTCAACGGCAAGCCATGTGCGCCGGGGTGCTGCGGTAGCGAGGCCTAGCGGCCGGGCGCGCTGCCTGGCGGCCCGGCCGGTCTCGCAGGGCTAGGCACCGCGCCCGCCGTTTGGCTCGGGCGCTGCTGTAGCGGCGCCGTGTTAGACCAGCAGCTCCGCGATCTGGATGGTGTTCAGCGCGGCGCCCTTGCGCAGGTTATCGCCGGCGACAACCAGCACCAAGCCGCGGTTTCCATCGACGGTCTGATCCTGGCGGATGCGGCCGACCAGGCTCTCGTCGATGCCCGTGGCGGCCAGCGGGGTGGGTACGTCCACGACCTTCACGCCCGGGGTTTCGGCCAGCAACTGGCGGGCGGTCTCCGGGGTGATGTCGCGGTCGAATTCCGCGTGGATGGTCATGGTGTGGCCGGTGAAGACAGGCACGCGCACGCAGGTACCGGCAACGCGCAGCTCGGGGATTCCCAAGATCTTGCGGGATTCGTTGCGCAGCTTCTGCTCCTCGTCGGTCTCCTCCGAGCCGTCGTCGACCAGGTTGCCAGCCAGCGGCAGGGCGTTGAAGGCGATGGGCTCCACGTAGGGACCCAGGTCTTCGGCCTTGAGGGCGGAGCCGTTGTGCACCAGCTGGCGGAGACCCTCTTCGTCGATGGTGCTCTCAGTGGCGACCAGGTTGTCCAGCACCTGGCGCACCAGCGCGTCCACGCCGGCCAGCCCGGAGCCGGAAACGGCCTGGTAGGAGCTGACGTGCATCTGCTTCAGGCCTGCCGCCTTGTGCAGCGCACCCATGACAGGCATGGCGGCCATGGTGGTGCAGTTCGGGTTGGCGATGATGCCCTTGGGCGGGTTCTTGACGTCCTGCGGGTTCACCTCGGAGACGACCAGTGGGACTTCCGGGTCCTTGCGGAAGGCCGAGGAGTTATCCACGACGATGGCGCCGGCTTCGGCGAAGCGCGGGGAGTGTTCGCGGGAGGTTCCGCCGCCTGCGGAAAACAGGGCGATGTCGATGCCGCGCAGATCCTCGGTGGCGGTGGCGGCAACATCCTCGATGACGATCTGCTCGCCGCGGAATTCCAGCTCCTTACCCGCAGAGCGGGAGGAGGCGAAGAATCGTACCTTGTCCGCCGGGAAGTTCCGCTCGACGAGGATGTCGCGCATAACGCGACCGACTTGGCCGGTGGCTCCGACGACAGCGATGGTGGTCATTCGGGGATCTACCTCTTCTATCTGCTTAGGCTGCTGTTTTAGCGTCCCGTCCCAGCGTACACGGTGGCTTCCTTGTCGCCGCCCAGCTGGAAGCGTTCGTGGATGGCGCGCACAGCCTTGTCCACGTCGGTATCGCGGATCAGCACGGAGATGCGGATCTCGGAGGTGCTGATCAGCTCGATGTTCACACCCGCGTCGCGCAGAGCCTCGCAGAAGTCGGCGGTCACGCCGGGGTGGGACTTCATGCCAGCGCCGACCAGGGAAACCTTGCCCACGTGGTCGTCGAAGATGACTTCCTGCCAGTCGTTCTGCTCCTTGATGCTCTTCAGCAGCTGCATCGCGCGGGTGGCGTCCGTGCGCGGGCAGGTGAAGGTGATGTCCGTGCGGTTGTTGTCGATCTTGCTGATGTTCTGCACGACCATGTCAATGTTGATCTCGGCATCAGCGATGGCGCGGAAAACCTTCGCTGCTTCCCCGGGGGAGTCCGGGATGCCGAGGACGGCGATCTTGGCCTCGGAGCGGTCGTGTGCCACGCCGGTGAGTACTGCTTCTTCCATGGGAATATCCTCCATTGATCCAGAGACGAGGGTGCCGATGTCGGTGCTATACGAGGAGCGGACGCGCAGGGGCACGTCGAATGCGCGGGCGTATTCCACGCTGCGCAGCATCAGCACCTTCGCGCCGACGGCTGCCATCTCCAGCATTTCTTCGAAAGAGATCGTGTCGAGCTTCTGGGCGTCCGGCACGATGCGCGGGTCCGCGGTGTACACGCCGTCGACGTCGGAGTAGATCTCGCACACGTCGGCATTGAGCGCCGCGGCCAGGGCGACTGCGGTGGCATCGGAGCCGCCGCGGCCGAGGGTGGTCACGTCGCGCGTCTCGCGGTTCACACCTTGGAAGCCGGCGACGAGGCAGATCTTGCCTTCGTCCAGGGCTTCCCGCACGCGGCCGGGAGTGACGTCCACGATGCGCGCATTGCCGTGCCGCTCGGTGGTCAGCACGCCTGCCTGCGAGCCGGTGAAGGATTGCGCCTCGGCACCGAAGGAGGCGATGGCCATGGCGACCAGCGCGTTGGAGATTCGCTCGCCAGCGGTCAGCAGCATGTCCATCTCGCGTGCGGGCGGCACGGGGTTGACCTGCTCGGCGAGTTCCAGCAGGTCGTCGGTGGTGTCTCCCATTGCGGAGCAGACGACGACCACGTCGTTGCCCTGCTTTTTGGTTTCCACGATTCGCTCGGCTACGCGCCGGATCCTCTCCGCGCTTTCCAGCGAGGAGCCGCCGTATTTCTGAACGATGAGCGCCACTGGTTGTTGCCACCTTCCGGGTCTAGTCTTAGTCAGACTTTAGACTACTTGGTCTGCCGAGGTGGGGGTAGGGTTCGGGGAACTCTTTTTTCTTTCTGACGCCCACACCCCCTTACGCCACATGCGTCACATACGTAACACGCGCGTCGCGGACTAATGCCCGGCGCAACCTCCGGCATCCGATAAAGTACCCAAAGTACGAAGCACGCGAATTCGGTGCGTTAGCGTAAGCGCACCCACTCGGCGCAACACAGTGCGACCGGCCAAGAAGACAATAAAGAGGTGAAGGGGCAACAATGCTCGAAAACAACGCTCTCGCAGTTGTTTTCGCGCTAGGGTCCGCGCTCACCATCGCCTGGGGGACGGTGGTACGCCACCGCATCGCCGTCGCCTCCGGCGAGAACCGCAGCGGCGCCATCTGGGATGCCATCAAGCAGCCCATGTGGTGGGTCGGCGTGGCCAGCGCCCTGTTTGGGTACCTCCTGCAGATCGTGGCGCTGGCGTTCGGAACGCTGCTGGTGGTGCAGCCGATTCTCGTACTCTCCCTAATGTTCACACTGCCACTGTCGGCGAAATACGACGGGCGACGAATATCGGCGTCCGAAACAGCATGGGCGGGGCTTCTGACGGTGGCAGTGGCCATCCTCGTTGTGCGCGGTAAACCCGCCGCCGGCCACCGCGAACCGGACCTGGCCGTGTGGCTGGTCTGCCTGAGTATCGGCGCGGTGATCCTGCTGGCTTTCTTTGTGTATGCGCTGGAGCAGGCGGCGGCGCTGCGCGCGCTGGTGCTGGGGTCTATCACCGGCGCGATCATGGGATATGTCGCCGTACTTTCGAAGGCCGTGGTGGACGTTTTCAGCGATGCTGGAATGACCGCACTGCTAGCTTCGTGGGAGCTATGGACGCTGATCGTCTTCGCGGCCATAGGCACGGCGGTGCAGCAGGCCTCGTTTAACGCCGGACCGCTGAAGGACTCCCTACCGGCGATGACGGTGGTGGAGCCGCTAGTGGCGTTCGTGCTGGGCTACATCGTGCTGGGCGAAAAGTTCCAGATCGAAGGGTGGGAGTACGCCTACATGGCGGCTGCCATTGCGGTCATGACAGTCTCGACGGTGATTCTGAGCCGTAAGTCGATTGACGGGGATGAAGGCGCCGCGGAGGGCGCCGGTTCAACCGCGGGCACAGACACTCCCACCGGCTCAACCTCGGAGACGGGCGCCAACACGAACTCAGGAACGGACGCTGGAACTACAGAAGCGGAGACGACGGCGTCATAAAGAAAGAACCACAAAGAAAAACCGCAACAAGTACCCCACATTGAGGGACAGATTTCCCACAATGTGGGATTTAGCGCGTTTTTGGGCGGTTTTGGGGACTCTCCCTGTGACGCACCTAATACTCGGGCTATAGTGGTGACTATGACTACGCCAGCGCGCAACCTGCTTCTGCGACGCGGCGGGGCTCAAAGGTTCTAAGAGATTTGAGTTTACAGCTCAACGACCGACCGGCACCCCGTCGCGGAATTTGGCGTTGCCGGTCGGGAATAACAACCAAGAACAAACAATTCTTTTCAGGAGCCCCCACCCATGTCTAACGACACTTTCATCTCCGCGCCCGCCCGCATCAACACCCCGAACGGCGAGATCCCCGAAGGCCAGCCCGCCTGGAACAAGCAGCGCAACTCCTCCATGCCGCACGCGCGCTACCAGCCGTTCTTCGAAGAGGTAGAGAAAATTACCCTGCCGGACCGCACCTGGCCGGACAAGGTCATCGACCGCGCGCCGCAATGGTGCGCCGTGGATCTGCGCGACGGCAACCAGGCTCTGATTGACCCGATGAGCCCCGAGCGCAAGCGCCGCATGTTCGAACTGCTGGTGGACATGGGCTACAAGGAGATCGAGGTCGGCTTCCCGTCTGCCTCCCAAACCGACTTCAACTTCGTCCGCGAGATCATCGAGAACAACATGATCCCCGACGACGTCACCATCCAGGTGCTGGTCCAGGCGCGCGAGCACCTGATCCGCCGCACCTTCGAAGCCTGCGAGGGCGCGAAGAACGTCATCGTCCACTTCTACAACTCCACCTCGAAGCTGCAGCGCAAGGTCGTATTCCGCAAGGACAAGGAGGCCATCAAGAAGCTGGCCACCGACGCAGCCGAGCTGATCAAGACCATCGCCAAGGACTACCCGGACACGAACTGGCGCTGGGAGTACTCCCCCGAATCCTTCACCGGCACCGAGGTCGCCTACGCCAAGGAAGTCTGCGACGCAGTCGTCGAGGTTATGGACCCAACGCCGGAGAACCCGATCATCCTGAACCTGCCCTCGACAGTCGAGATGATCACCCCGAACGTGTACGCGGACTCCATCGAGTGGATGCACCGAAACCTGAACCGCCGCGACTCCATCATTCTGTCGCTGCACCCGCACAACGACCGCGGCACCGGCGTGGCCGCCGCCGAGCTGGGCTACATGGCCGGCGCCGACCGCATCGAGGGCTGCCTGTTCGGCAACGGCGAGCGCACCGGCAACGTCTGCCTGGTCACCCTGGGGCTGAACATGCTGACCCAGGGCGTGGACCCGCAGATCGACTTCTCCGACATCGACCAGGTCCGCCGCACCGTTGAGTACTGCAACCAGCTGCGCGTGCCGGAGCGCCACCCCTACGGCGGCGACCTGGTGTTCACCGCATTCTCCGGCTCCCACCAGGATGCGATCAACAAGGGCCTGGATGCCATCGCGGAGAAGATCGACCCGGACGCCACCGCCGAGGAAGTCTCCCAGGAGGCCATGGTCGAGAAGACCTGGGAGGTCCCCTACCTGCCGATCGACCCGAAGGACGTTGGCCGTTCCTACGAGGCCGTGATCCGCGTGAACTCCCAGTCCGGCAAGGGCGGCGTGGCCTACATCATGAAGACCGACCACAACCTGCAGCTGCCGCGCCCAATGCAGGTGGAGTTCTCCTCCGTCGTGCAGGCCGTCACCGATGCCGAGGGCGGCGAGGTGAATCCGAAGGCCATGTGGGACATCTTCTCCGGCGAGTACCTGGACCGCGTCGCCCCGATCGAGACCATCTCCCTGACCGTCGACGGCGGCCAGAACGAGGGCGAAGAGGCCAAGGTCACCGGCCAGATCGAGTTCAACGGCGAGGGTAAGACGGTACAGGGCCGCGGCAACGGTCCGATCAATGCGTACTGCAACGCGCTGGAAGAGCTGGGCTACGACGTGGAGGTGCAGGAGTACAGCCAGCACGCCCGCACCTCGGGCGATGACGCTGAGGCCGCCGCCTACGTCCTGGCTGAGATCAACGGCGCGAAGTACTGGGGAGTGGGCATCGCCAGCTCCATTACCTACGCTTCGCTGAAGGCCATCACTTCCGCGGTGAACCGTTCGCAGGATGCCGCCGCTGGGGTTTCCCAGGGAGTCTAGGGTCCCGGAACCACGCAGCCTGCCAGCGGGGCGCGGTTCCCCGCTGGGTAGTATGTAGTCCATGAACGAGAACGATCACTCGGCCGCCCCCTGCCCCGAGCACGGCGGCTCAGGGCACTCCGGCGCGCGCCGTCCAAGGCGCCCGCGCCGCAGGGTGACTCGCCCTGCAGGTTCTCTCGCTGTTTCTTTTTCTGACGGTAGTTCTTCGGACGCCCACTCCTCCGCCCACAACCATTCCCCCGCAGGAACCGAAGGGCGCTCCGAGCTGGCGGCCGAGGAGCACTCCGAGCCGGTAGCGGGAGAGCACTCCAGCGAGGACAACGGCCACTCGAGCCCCCGCGAGGAGCTCGAGTCCGCTCTGCACGACCTCCCCTCCAAGGAGGAGGCCCCCTTTGCGGCCGTGAGTATTTCCACCTCCGGCATTCACCCGAAAACCTCCCGGCTGGTGGCGCTTTCCGTGGTCTTCTTCGGCCCCGGCGCGGACGCTTCCTCCGCTGTCTCCAGCTCGGGCGTTCCAGGCGCGGAAGCCCGCGCCGACGTTAAAAACGCCGACGAACTGCCGACCATCAACATCGGCTCAGAAGTCGGCGCGCTGACCCGCCACCTCAACCCCGGCGAAGACGCCGGCCCCTGGCACCTCCACGGCTACCAGGTCAACGAGCTCTCCCAGGCGCTGGGCTTCAACTCCAGCGCGCAGCTGATCCACCAGGCCTTGGACGGGCGCACGCTCATCATGCATGAGTCCGACTACGTGTGGGGCTTCATCACCCACGAGTTCAAACTGTCGCAGCGCTCAGCGAACCGCGGCCGTCGCAGCCGCGGCCGCGGTCGCGGTGGTCGGCGCCAGCCAATCCCCGCACCGGTCTCCATCATCGACACACTCGCCACCGCACGCCGCCAGGCCATCGACTCCACCGACCCCCGCCTGCGCGCCATCGTCACCAGCTACAACCGCGCCGCCGACGCTGCCGCCACCGCCGACTCCACCACTACAGCTCCCACTCCAAGCTCCACCGCCGACCCCGGCTCCACCACCGACCCCTCTACCAGCGCAAACGCTCCCACAAATGCCGGGCGATCCGCCGTGCTTGCCCCTGCGGCAGCGCTGCCAGAGGTGGGCGCGGTGGCGTCACTAAGTAAAAAAGACATCGACCCCGACGAGCTCCTCGAGGCGAACGCGCGCCTCACCGCCGCCCTCGCCCTCGCGCAGCAGCGCAACGGCGAGCTGACCGTGCTGGATCCTGAGGACCTCGCGGCCGATCAATTTGGGCTGCGGCGTAGTGGCCTACGTATTGACGCCGCCAACTCTCCCCGCCCATACGTAAACCCCGGGGCGTGGAAGCGCGGGGAGCCGCTCGTTGAGGGTATGGAGTTTGTGGTCAGCCCGGATGTGGCGATCGACCCGGACGTGCTGATCGGCCAGGGTGTTGCCGCGGGGCTGGCGTATAGCGAGAAGCTGAATCGTCGCAGCTCGCTGGTGGTGTGCAACGAAAACTACGAGCTGCGGGGCAAGGCGATGCACGCCGACCGGAAGAACATTCCCCTGATCCGGGACGAGGACTTCCTGGCTCTGCTGGATAACGTGCAGCCCGGCGAAAAGGAGGACGTTCCGGCGAAGCCTGGTGCGGACGCGCGCCCGCGGACCAGCGGGCTGGCCGGGCCGCGTGGCGGCTCGGGGTCTGGCGGACACGGCTCTAGCGGCTATGGCTCTGGCGGGTCTGGCTCCAGCGGGCGTGGCTCTGGCTCGGGCAAATCCGGCAAGTCTAAGAAGTCGAACAAGAACGGTGGCTCCAACCCTTCCGGCCACAAGGGCAATGCAAACTCCGGCGGCCACGAGGGGAAAATCCCGGGGCCCAGCGGCAAGCGAAATCGTCGGAGGCGTCGGCGCCGCAAGAGTTCCGGAGGTTCCGGGGGCTCCACCAACGGCGGAAACTAGCCCGGCGTACCTCGCCCCCTCCTTCGAAGGCGCCGGAGCTGGGAGGCAGCTAGAGCGTCAATGTCCAAAATCTACGAGTTATCAAAAGTAGCTCATCTGCAGCCAAAAAACGCAACCGTCTGACCTGCAGGAATAGATTAGTTATATTTTAAGACGTGGAATTTTGGACATCTCCCCTAATAGCCAGCAGACTGGCCGGCGTTTGCTAGCCAGCAGGCGGCCCAGTGGTGACTAGCCAGCAGGCAGGTCGGTGCCGGTTAGTCACCCAGGTCGATGCCGGTTAGTCGCCCTTCAGCTCGGTGATAAGTGCGCGCACGCGGGCGTCAATGTCATCACGCACCAGGCGCATGCGCTCCATGCCCTCAATACCGCGCCCGGAGGGCTCGTCGGTAACCCACCGCTCGAGGGTTCCCTGCGCGTCGGCGGGTAGCTCCAGCTGGGCGTCCTTGCCGAGAATGACCACCCGGTCAGCCTCCCGCAGCAACTGCGGATCTACAGCCTTGGGGCGGCCGTCGGACATGTCCGCACCGACCTCGCTGATGGATTCCACCGACTCCGTGTTGAGCTTGGTCGCCGGTTTGGTGCCAGCGGAATGAATCTCGATGGCCTCGCCAGCATGCTTGTCCGCCAAGGCAGCCGCCATTTGTGACTTGCCGCCGTTGCCTACGCAGACGAAAAGTACCTTGGGTTTATTGCTCATGGTTTAATCCTTCCCCATCGAAACGGAACGTGCTGGACTGCTGTGCCGCACGGGCAGTGTCGGGTCGCCAGCGAAGAGCTTCGGCCCCACCCACAGCATGACGTAGACCAGCCCGACTAGTACCGGAATCTCGATCAGCGGGCCGACCGTTCCAGCCAGTGCCTGCGCAGAGGTCGCACCAAAAGTACCGATAGACACGGCGATGGCAAGCTCGAAATTGTTGCCCGCAGCGGTAAAAGACACAGAAGCAGACTGGGCGTAGTTCAACCCCGCAGCCTTGGACACAGCCAGCGCCAGGGCAAACATTCCAGCGAAGTAGGCCACCAACGGAACCGCCGTCCGAGCCACCGCCCACGGGTTGTCCGTAATCTGCTCTCCCTGCAGCGCAAACAGAAGCACGATCGTATAAAGCAGACCAATCAGCGCGAGGGGAGAAATCGCGGGCAGGAACTTTTCCTCGTACCATTGCTGCCCCTTCAACCTCTCCCCGAGCACGCGGGAAGCCAAGCCAGCCGCCAACGGAATACCCAGGAAAACCAGGACAGATACCACGATCGACCAGAAGGAAAAGTCTGCCGAGGTTGTAGGAAGCCCCAGCCAGCCGGGGAGAATCTGCAGATAAAACCAGCCCAGCACTCCAAACATGAGCACTTGGAAAACAGAGTTGACCGCCACCAGGACGGCGGTCAACTCCCTATCCCCGCAGGACAGCTCCGACCACACCAGAACCATCGCGATGCATCGGGCCAGGCCGACGATGATCAGCCCGGTGCGCAGCTCAGGCTCGTCAGGCAAACATACCCAGGCCAGGATGAACATCAACGCTGGTCCAACGACCCAGTTGAGGGCAAGGGAAACCGCCATCAGGCGCTTATCCGCCGCAATCTGCCGGGTTTTGTCGTAGCGAACCTTCGCCAGCGGCGGATACATCATGACCAGCAGGCCGAGCGCGATCGGAAGCGAGATCCCTCCCACCTCCAGCTCCCCGAGCTTCGCTCCGATTTCTGGCACCACCCGATTAACGAGCAGCCCAGCAACCATCGCGAGGATAATCCACACGGGCAGGAACCTATCCAAAAAGGACATCTGCGGGCGCTGTGAAGCTGTCATGCAACCTTCCTTAGACATTGACACACGTCGATATAAAACCAAATGACATATTGATGTATGTCAATATAAATGGCATATTGATATCTGTCAATATAAGATGCTCCGTATGGCTACCCCGCAGATTGTTCCGCTCGCAGACCTCTCCGCATGCTGCTCCTTGAGCAAAGGACCGCTATCGGATCCTGAGGCCGCCCGTTATGCCACCTTGTTCAAGGTCCTATCCGACCCCGCCCGCTTGCAAATACTCTCCCACCTGGCAGCCAAAGGCTGCGAACCAATCAGCGTAAACCAGCTAACAGACATCACGGGACTAAGCCAGCCCACGGTCTCACATCACCTAAAGCGGCTTACCGATGCAGGTCTGCTCCGCAAAGCCCGAACAGGTCGCACTGTCACACACCTAGTAAAGCCCGAACTCTTCGCTGAACTTCGCGCTGTTCTCCAAATGGATTAACGCTCGCCATCTCCGGCGCGCCAGCCTCCAAATTCCAGCACGCCCCTGCGAGTACACTTAGTCCCCATGAATAAATCAGATCGAACCGGCGCACGTCGCTCCGGGCTGCAGCGGTTCCGCAGCTCCGTTGCGATTCGCATGGCGCAGCTGGCTACGTGGGCGTCAAGAAAGGCAGGGCGAGGGGCCGGCGGCATGATCGGCGGCCTGGTCGGCGGGGCCATCGACCCGCAACTGATGGCTAGCCTCGGCGCCGGCAAGGATGGCAAGAAGCGCCCAACGGTGCTGGTCACAGGCACAAACGGCAAGTCCACAACCACCCGCATGCTGGCCGGCGCCGTCCGCACAGCCGCGACCGTCTGCACTAACGAGGGTGGCGACAACATGGACGCGGGCGTGATCAGCGCGCTGCTGGCCGGCCGCGACGCTGACACAGTCGTGCTGGAAGTCGATGAGCTGCACGTCCCCAAAATCGCCGAGAAACTCGACGCGGACGTGCTGGTACTGCTGAACCTCTCGCGCGACCAGCTAGACCGCGTGGGTGAAATCAACAAGATCGAGCGCACCCTCCGCGCGTGCATAGAGGCCCGCCCCGACATGCAGATCATCGCGAACTGCGACGATGTCTCCGTAACCTCCGCCGCCTGGGACTCCCCGAATGTCCAATGGGTCAGTGCCGGCTTCGGCTGGGCGGGCGATTCCACCAGCTGCCCGCGCACCGAAGGCGCGATCATCCACCGCACTGGCGAAGACGGCGTGGTGGACTGGTACGCCGCAAAAAAGCTCCCCGATGGCCGGGAATTCCGCAGGCCACAGCCCGATTGGCGCATCACGGACGACGGTCTGATCGACCGCGAAGGCAACCTGCACCCGATGAACCTAACCCTGCCGGGCAACGCGAACCGTGGCAATGCTACCCAGGCCGTCGCCGCCGCCGTGGCTTTGAGCGAGCTGCTCCCCCGCCGCATCTCCACCAAGCAGGCCATCGCCGCCGCGGAGAAGGTGGATAACGTCGCGGGCCGCTACTCCGTGGTGCATTTCGGCAACCACGAGGTACGCCTGATGCTGGCGAAGAATCCTGCCGGCTGGCAGGAGGCCCTGTCGATGGTGGACCGCACCGCCGATAGCCTCGTGATCAGCGTCAATGGGCAGGTAGCCGACGGCCAGGACCTCTCGTGGCTGTGGGATGTGCGCTTCGAGAACTTCGAGGGCGTACACGTCGTGGCCGCGGGCGAACGCGGCACAGATCTGGCGGTCCGCCTCGGATACGCAGCCGTCGAGCACAATCTGATTAAGGACACGGTCGAGGCGATCCGTTCCTGCCCGCCCGGCCGCGTGGAGGTTCTGGCGAACTACACGGCGTTCCGTGACTTGAAGCGGGTGCTGGACAAGGAAGGGGAAGCGTAAATGACCGCAGAGCTAAACATTGGCCTGATCCTGCCCGACGTGCTGGGCACGTACGGCGACGACGGCAACGCCCTAGTGCTGCGCCAGCGCGCCCGCATGCGTGGCCTGTCGGCGGAGATCCACACGATCCACCTGGGCGAGCCCGTCCCGGAGTCCCTGGATGTTTACACCGTCGGCGGCGGCGAGGATACCGCGCAGGTTCTGGCTGCGGAACACCTGATCAACGACGGCGGCATTGCCCGCGCGGTCGCCGCTGGCCGCCCGGTTCTGGCTATTTGCGCAGGTCTGCAGGTGTTTGGCCGGTCCTTCACCAGCCACGGTCGCACGATTGAGGGTTTGGGGCTTATTGACGCCACCACGTCCCAACTCGCCGAACGCATGATCGGCGAGATCGCCTCCACCCCGGCGGCCTCCGCCGTGACGAGCGGAGCTACGGCAGCTCAGGCTGGCGCTGGCGGCGCAGGCACGGCAGGCCTGACCGAGCCGCTGACGGGATTCGCTAACCACATGGGTGCCACCATCCTGGGCGCGGATGCGGAACCGCTGGGCCGCCTGACCCGCGGCACGGGCAACACCGATAGCCACGGCGCAGAAGCCGCTGGGCTTTCCGGAGAGGATGCCCTCCGGCAGACGCGCGCCGAAGGCGCCGTGCAGGGCTCCGTGGTGGCGACGTACATGCACGGCCCCGTGCTGGCCAGGAATCCGCAGTTAGCGGACTGGTTGTTGGCCCGCGCGATGGGGGTTGCACTCACCGAGCTGCCCGAGTTCCAGGGTGAGCTGGCGAAGCAGTTGGAGCGCGAGGTGGCGTCGCTAAGAAAGGAACGCCTCTAAGCGCCGAGCTTGGCCACGCTAAGGATCATCGGCAGCTGAAGGGGGACCCGCGCGAAGGCGATGGCGCGCGCAGGCTGCGGTTTGGCACGCCAGTCCCAGGCCATCTTGATGTTGCCAGGGAGCACGCCGACTAGGAAGAGTGCGGCGGCGGGGGCGATTGTACTGCGCAGCGCGCCGCGCCATTCGGGCTTCAGGCTACATGCCGCGATGCTGGTGGCCAGGGCGATTTCCATGGCTCCGGAGCCGAGCGTCCAGGCGCGCGGGGTGCCGGGGAGTTCCTCCGGAACGATTCTGTCGAAGCCCTCCGGCTTAACAAAGTGCAGCACGCCTGCGGTTCCGAAGACGGTTCCCCATACGGCGGAGCGAATTCCGGCTGCACGGGAAAGGTGGTGCGGACGGAGGGCGTTGCGCAAAGGGTTTTTACTCATGGGCGCCACTGTAGTCCCGCCGTTATAGTCCCGTCGTGCTCCAGCGGCTACAGAAACTACAGCGCGGTGCGTCCCGCAAACGCGCGGGACAGGGTGAGCTCGTCGACGAACTCCAGGTCCCCGCCCATCGGAATGCCCGAGGCCAGGCGCGTGACTGTCAGCCCGGGAAAGTCGCGCAGCAGGCGGCCGAGGTAGGAGGCCGTCGCCTCGCCCTCCGTGTTCGGGTCGGTGGCGATGATGACTTCGGTGATCTCGGGGGCTTCGTCGTACTCGACGTCCGGCTGGACGTCGAGCTCGACGGCGGACGTTTCGGCGTTGCCCGTTTCAGCTGCGTCCGCGCCGCTGGGTTCGCCACCGGCGGGCGTGTCGGCGTCGCCAAGAGAAGCCCCGCCGTCCTTCGCGCCGAGTGCGACGTCCGGCAGCGCCCCGCCGATGCGCTGCACCAGGGGCGTGACGTTCAGTTCCTTCGGCCCGATGCCATTCAGCGGGTCGAGTGCTCCGCCGAGCACGTGGTAGCGCCCGCGGTATTCCGCGGTGCGTTCGATCACCTGGATGTCTTTGGACTCCTCGACCACGCAGATGATGCTTTTGTCACGGTTGGAGTCCGCGCAGATCCGGCACACATCTTCTTGGGAGATGTTGTGGCAGATGCGGCAGAACGTCACGCCGCGTTGCAGGCGGCCGAGTGCGCTTTGGAAGCGTTCGATGTCCTCCGGCTCTTCGTTAAGCAGGTGCAGCGCGATGCGTTGCGCGCTTTTCGGCCCGATGCCGGGCAGCCGGGAGAATTCGTCGATGACGTCCTGTAGTGGTCCTTCGAACAACTAGGTCTCGCTTTGGAGTTCTTAGAAGGCTTAGAAGCCCAGGCCGCTCATGCCCTGGGACAGCGGGCCCATCTTCTCCTCGGCGAGGGTCTGCAGCTTCTGGTTTGCGTCCTTAAAAGCGCCGAGCAGCAGGTCCTTCAGGGTGTCGATGTCTTCGGGGTCAACGATCTTCGGGTCGATCTCCATGTCGGTGACCTCGCCGGAACCTGCGACGGAGATGGTGACCAGGCCGTTGCCTGCCTCGCCCTTGACGGTGGAAGCGGCGATCTCGCGCTGTGCTTCCTGCAGCTGCGCCTGCATCTGCTGGGCCTGCTGCATCAGCTGGTTCATGTCTGGCTGGCTCATTTTGTTTACCTTTCGTCGAGGTTTCTCGTGCTTGGTTTTGTTCTTCCACAACTGTACCGCTCGGCTTGGACAGGCGTGTTAGGCGCCTTCGCGTGTGCGGATGGTTGTGTTCACGCTTAGCGAACTCTCTCTGCGCCGAGGCTCTTTTCAATCAGTTCACCTGCGATTTCCAGCGGCGTGCGGTGGTCGCGCTCGCCGGGTGCGCGCTCGAGGTCGGCGAGTAGTTCGTCGCGTTCTTTTTGTTCTTTACTTTGTGACGCCCCCTCGCCCCCAGCAGCGCCCACCCCAGCGTGGGGCTGGCGGTTCGCGGCCCGGGACGGGGGTTCTTGCGTCCGCGCGGGCGGTCCAAATGACGCAGGTGATGCGGAGGCTCCCGACGGCGCAGAAGATCCTGGGGAGCCGGACGGGCCGGAGGAATCAGACGGATCAGAGGGGTCCGAGGGTTCGGGCGGCAGCGGCGCGTCGGCTGCCGGGTTGGCGGCTGCTGGATCGACGGCAGCGTTAGCGGCCGCGCTACCGTCCCAGGTATCGACGGGGGCGTCTCCGTAGGCATCGACTGGCGGCTCATCAGGCAGGGGGACGCCGTTGAAGCCGTTTTCCATGTTGTATTTCTTGCGGGCCTTGGCTCGTTCGGCGCGGGCGCGCCAGCCGGAGTTCGGGTCTTCCTGCGCGGCGGTTGCTTCACCCGAATTGGCTGCAGTTCCGGCTCCCTTGCCTGCCGCTCCCCGGCTGCCAGTAGCGGCGCCCGCTGCATCCGCTCCAGCTATGCCCGCTGTGCCTGCGTTTCGGTGGGAGTGCGAGGCCTTGCGCATCGCTTCTTCCATCGCGCGGGCGCGCTCCAGGGCGCTGGAGGCGGCGCTGCGGGAGGCTGCTACGTCCATCGGGGTTTCCGCTGGCACAGGGTTCACCGGTGTGGAGGCTGGCGTTTGTCCCTCACCGGCGGAGGGCTGTGCCGCCGCCGGTTCAGATTTTCCCGGCTCATCGCCTCCTGCGGCTCCGGAGGCTTCAGCGGCATCGGCAGTCCCGGCGACACCGGCAGTTCCGGCGGCATCGGCGCCGACAACTTCGTCGCCGACGTAGACGACAATTCGCGCAGGGCTTCCCGTGACACTCTGGATAGCCTGCGAATAAACCTCCGCGTTCTTCGGCCCACTGACTAGCCGTGCCAGTGAACCGGTGTGGTGGTCAACGTGGATCTCGCCCGGAGTGGGCTGGGACGCGCGCGGTGCGGCGCCTCGGAGGGCGATCCAAGCACTAAGGTCCAGCTCGTGGACGGCATCCATGATCCGCGCCCAGGAGTCCGAATCAATTGTGACGGCCGCTTCCGCCGAAGCCTCCGAGCTTGCACTATCGGCTGGCGTGGGCTCTTCCGTTGCAGCGGCAGACTCCGCAGCGCTGGCCTGGCGGTGGCGCTGCATGATGTCGCGCGCCCGGCGCGCCTCGGCAATGGCCGGGGACTCCTGCGTGGTTTGCTGTGCTGACTCCTGCTCCGTCCCCTGCGACATCTCAGCCGGTGTCGCGGGGACTGCCTTCTGTGTAGCCTCCTGCGGCGTCTCTGGCGAGGTCTCTGGTGCTCGAGAAGTCTCCGTTGCCTCGGGGGACTCGGCGGGCTGAGCCGGGGACTGCTCCGCTGCGTCCTGCGCAGCCTTCCTTCGGCGAGCGAACATTTCCGCCCGGCTGCCGCGCACGCCCGTGCCAGTACCTGTCCCAGCACTCGAACCAGCTCCAGCTCCTGCGCCCGTGCCCGCGCTCGCGCCACTACGGTCCGCGCCGCCACCAGCAACGCTACCGCCAGTCCCGCCATGCCCCTTCTCCAGGGCCTCCACGCGCTGAGCCAGCGCCTCCACCGTCATGCCAGCAGCGGGCAGCGCCATGCGCGCGCACAGAATCTCCAGCAACAGCCGCGGAGCCGTAGCGCCGCGCATCTGCGCCAGCCCCTCGTTCACCAGGGATGCGCAGCGGGTCAGCGTCGCCTGCCCCATCTTCTCCGCCTGCTCGCGCAGTACGTCACGAGACTCCTCCGGCGCGTTTACCAGCCCGCGTTCGAAAGCATCCGGCACGGCCTGCACCACCAGCAGATCACGGAAACGGTCGAGCAGGTCCTCGCTGAAGCGGCGTGGATCATATCCGGCATCAATAACCTCGTCGACCACGGCAAACAGGGCGGCAGAATCGTGCTCCGCCAGCGCATCCACAGCACGGTCGATGAGGGTGGAATCCGTCACGCCCAGCAGAGCTAGCGCGCGGTTGTACGTCACGCCCTCCGGCCCTGCACCGGCCAGCAGCTGGTCCATAATCGACAGCGAGTCACGCGGCGAACCGCCACCCGCGCGGATGACCAGCGGATACACCGCATCCTCCACCGGCACGCCTTCGCCGGACACCACCGATTCCAGCAGCCCGCGCATATCCGGCGGCGCCAGCAGGCGGAACGGGTAGTTGTGGGTTCGGGAGCGAATCGTCTGCAGCAACTTCTCCGGCTCCGTCGTGGCGAAGATGAAGATCAGGTGCTCCGGCGGCTCCTCCACGATCTTCAGCAGAGCGTTGAAACCCGCCGTGGAGATCATGTGCGCCTCGTCAATAATGAACACCCGGTAGCGAGATTCCGCAGGCGCGTAGAAGGCGCGTTCGCGCAGCTCGCGCATGTCGTCCACGCCGTTGTGCGTGGCGGCGTCCAGCTCCGTCACATCCAGGTTCCCCGGCCCGCCGGGCGCCAGCGACACGCAGGATTCGCACTTTCCACAGGGCGTGGACGTCGGCCCTTCCACGCAGTTCAGCGAGCGGGCCAAGATGCGCGCCGACGACGTCTTACCGCAGCCGCGCGGCCCGGAAAACAGGTATGCGTGGTTGATCCGCCCGCTATCCAGCGCCACCGACAACGGCTCGGTCACGTGGGATTGCCCCACGACCTCGGCAAACGTCGCCGGACGATATTTCCTATAAAGTGCCACGAACCTACCCTACATTCCGCCTAAGACGACCCGTTGCGGTCGCCTAGCGCCATATGTCGTTGATATTGACGCCCTCACGCACCAACCGCTCCTGCACCGCGGCCACACCGGCCGTCTGCGCGAGCTCAAGCTCCTCGTCCGTCAGCATCACCAGCTGCGCGACGATGGTCAGCCGCCCCGGGTGGGTGAACTCCACGTCGGTCTCGCCTTCCTTCGAGTGGCGGCCCGCACCGCCGGAGGTGACCTCGTGGACGTGCGGTACACCTTCGTCCCACACGTAGGGAACCACCAGCAGGCCGTTGCGGGCGGTGATCTTCCGCTCCGAATCTGCATCCATTTGCTGCACCACGTTCGGCAGCATGGTGCCGGGCTGCGGCGGCCAGTGGCCGGGGTCCTGGGAGATCATCGTCGCGGCGTGGGCCAGCAGGTCGGCGGCGGTATCGTCGTGCCCGCTAACGACGGTCAGCAGTTCCACGCGCAGGTCGGAGCCGTCTTCGGTCTCCAGGCCGGTTTCCATACGTCCGGCGTCGATGGTCATTGCAACCGTCTCGGCCAGCACGGGTTCTTCGCCGCCCTCCTGGGGTGTGCCGTTCTGGGGCGAGGGGGCGTCACCAAGAAACACCTCGGCCACAGCGAACTCGGGGAAGGAATCGGCGACCTTGCGGCGTGCGACGGTCGGCTCGTCGGGGAGTAGCCCCTGGACCCAGACCAGTGTTTCGTCGGTGTTGATGGTGGCCTCCTGCTTACTGTCTGACGGTGTGGGTTAGCGCTGGCCCGCGTCGTGCTCGACCATCTCGATCGCGGCGTAGAGCACGCAGGTGGCGAAGCCGTCCATGGCGACCTCCAGCTGCTCGATCGTCGGCATGGAAGGCGCCAGGCGCAGGTTGCGGTCGTTCGGATCCTGCTTCAGCGGGTAGGTCGAGCCCGCGGCGGTCAGGGCCACGCCGGCCTTCTTCGCCAGCTCCACCACGCGGGCAGCAGTGCCATCCAGCAGGTTCACGGAGATGAAGTAGCCGCCCTCCGGGACGGTCCACTCGGCAACGTTGAGGTCGCCCAGGCGGCGCTGCAGGATCTCCACCACGCGGGTGAACTTCGGCCCCAGGGAACCCGCGTGCTTGCGCATGAGGTCGCGCACGCCCTCGGCATCCTTCAGGTACTGCAGGTGAGCCAACTGGTTGACCTTGTTCGGGCCAATGCCGCGCACGTTGGCGATCTTCTTGTACCACTCCAGGTTCTCCGTGGAAGAAGCGAAGAAGGCCAGGCCAGCGCCCGCGAAAGTGATCTTGGAGGTAGAGGACATCGCCCAGAAGCGGTTCGGGTTGCCCGCCTTCTCGGCGACGTCCAGGATGTTGATGATCTCCGGGAACTCGTCGGTCAGGGTGTGGACGGCGTAGGCGTTATCCCACACAATGCGGAAGTCCGGCGCGCCGGTTTCCATGGCAGCCAGGGCCTCGGCGGTCTGCTGCGAGTAGGTCACGCCCGTCGGGTTGGCGAACATCGGCACGGCCCACATGCCCTTCACGGCCGGGTCCTTCGCCAGCTCGCGCACCTGATCCATGTCCGGGCCTTCGTCCGTCATGTCGACGGTCAGCATCTCGAAGCCGAACAGTTCGGTGATGGAGTGGTGGCGGTCGTAGCCCGGCACGGGGCAGATCCACTTCAGCTTCTCCTCCGCCGACCAGGGGCGCTCGGAATCGTTGGTGCCGAAAGTGTAGGCCCAGCTGATCAGGTCGAACATGATGTTCAGGCTGGAAGCGTCCCCGGCGATGACGTTATCCACCGGCAGGCCCAGGACGTCCGCCCACAGCTGGCGGATCTCCGTCAGGCCAACCCCGCCGCCGTAGTTGCGCACATCCACTCCGGAGGGCGAGGTGAAGTTCTCGCCCGGAAGGCTCAGCAGATCCACCGAGAAATCCAGCTGCTCTGCCGAAGGCTTACCGCGCGTGAGGTCCAGGTTGAGCCCCTTGGAGTGCAGCTCTTCGTAGGCCTGGCGGACGTCCTCCTTCATACTGAGGAGGAGCTCTGCGTTTACGTTTTCGATCTTCATGTAAATTCTCTCCCGCTTATGGCGTGCTGGGGTTTACCCTCGGTATGGCTTACCTTTGCCAGTCTAACGGACTTGCCGGACACCGCCCCCGCCAGAGCGTGCCCCGGCGCCGCCCGGCGCCACAGCCCCGGCGAAACTCAGCGCCTGCGGGGCTACCTTGCGGGCGATAGGATATCGACGGGCTAAGGTGCATAGAGTTTGCATAGAGTTACCGTGCGTCAGTTCTCGCCGGATGTAGTTGAAATAGTTGGAAAGGATCCACTATGGCAAAAACCGAACCCAACCGAGTCCGGGTCCCCGTTGAACGCGCCATCCGCGAGTGCCGCCTTTACGTCGAGGGCAAGCAGACCCCCGGCCAGGCGAACTATGCCACCGCGCTGAAAGAGATCGAGGATCTAGCCACCCCCAGCAGGGGCAGCTTTGTGCTGGTCACCCTAGAGGAACCCTCGGAAGAGCAGATGCTGAAGGTGGCGAAATGCTACGACGTCGACGAGCTCATCGTCGAGGATGCCGTGACCGCCCACCAGCGCGCCAAGCTGGAGCGCTACGAGAACCAGCTGTTCACGGTCGTCCGCTCCGTGCAGTACGCGGGCAATAAGGACCTCATCGACCGGCGTGACCTCATCCAAACCGGCGAGGTGCAGATGGTCATCAGCCAGAAGTTCATCATCGTGATTGCCCACGATACGGAACTGCCCGACCCGGAAGCCCGCCTGCACCAGGCGCCCGAGCTGCGCAGCGCAGGTCCGATGGCCATCGCGTGGGCCATCACGGACTACCTGGTCGACGAGTACACCCGCATCTCCGAGGCGCTGGAAGACCGCGTGGACAACTTGGAGGAGGAGGTCTTCACCCTCCGTGCCGAGACGAACATTGAGAATATCTACACCCTGAAGCGCGAGATCCTGGAGATGCGCCACGCCATCGGCCCCCTGATTCCGGCGCTGCGCGCTTTGATCGAAAACCACAAGGATCTGACAACCAAGCACGTCAGGGCTTTCTTCCGCGATGTCTTGGACCACGCCATGCTGGCCAAGGACAAGATCGACTCTTTCGACGAGCGCCTGAGCTCCCTCATCCAGGCCAGCTCGGCGATCATTTCGCTGCGTCAGAACCAGGACATGCGCACGATCTCGTCCATCATCGGAATGGCCGCGCCGCCGACGATGATCGCGGGCGTGTACGGCATGAACTTCGACAACATGCCGGAGTTGCACTGGGAGTATGGCTATTACTACTGCCTACTGTTGAACCTTGCGGTGATCCTGCTGATGTGGTGGTGGTTTAAGCGCAAGAACTGGCTGTAGCGCGAGCATAAAAAAGGGGACCCCGCGCACCCGTCAGAGCTCGTTGACCCTTGCTGCATTCCTGCCCTGGGGGAGTTCACAAGATACACGCCGCGCGGAATCCGTTGCCCATACTAGCCCACGCGCGCTCGTTGTTCCAAAGGCTCGTTCGTTCTTTCTTATTGACGCCCACTTTCCAACCCCTAGCACCGGATTTGGAATCTAAAGGCAGCGTTGTGTACCCTTTCATGAGTACGTCGAAGCCACGGCTTTTCCGTGTGTTTTGCCGTTCGACATGGAGGATTCGACTAGCGGCCTATGTCACACGCCTGGAACGCGTGCGGGAGTCAC
>ERZ1673753.1184-NODE-1184-length-25561-cov-21.530542_pt1 | contig 25561 bp, 19 predicted proteins | sample MGYA00580201_ERZ1673753 | MGnify/ENA primary metagenome ERZ1673753 (study PRJEB41218, sample SAMN15661747) | gut metagenome | host: Homo sapiens | place: Canada: London | collected 2015-08-20/2019-03-30 | study: EMG produced TPA metagenomics assembly of... | reverse complement strand
CTTTTTATCCAACGAAAAAAAGAACACACAACACTCTGTATGTTCTCTTTCTGTAGTTACGTCACACTTACACCAGCAACCTGCTTTCCAATGGGGCTGCTCCGAAAGATGTACAGGAACTGTTAGGACACTCTGATGTCAGTACCACAATGAATATTTACGCTCACTCAACAAGAAAAGCAAAGCGAGATTCCGCAAGACTTCTTGATAAAGTAGCGAGCAATGCTTAAACAAAAATTTTCCTTATTCCCTTGCAGATTCCGTATAAGGGCAAAAATAAGGGAAAATACATATCATTTCACTATATAATGGGCTGAAAAGCCTGTAAAATAAGGAAAGTCCAGGAAATTTTCCTACAAGTTCCGATTTGCAAAACCGGGAGCCATCTTAATCAAACAATGTTCTCAGCCACGCCCAAAGCCTCAAAATGATAACGCGGTTTGCCCACGCTTCTTTTGCCATACTCGATAGCTTCTTTCGGGCAATAGCAAATACAGGCCATGCAATGCGTACAATTTGACCCCCAGACAGGTTTATCCTTATCCAGACGGATGTTATTCAATGGGCACAGCTGCACACATTTTCCACAGCCGATACAGGCATCACTTACCGTAAAAGCGTCCGCCTTGACGATTCCCTTGTAGAAAATGGGATTTATCGCGCTGCTCATAAAGCGGTCATACAAATTATTTCGCGGTGTGGGAAATTCCATCCCATTACGGATACAGTCAATGATGCTTCGGATAGCGGGCTTTGCGTTCTCGACAATCGCTTTTGCTTCCTGCTTGTCCGGTGCCGGGAACAAAGCAATATAATTTTCCGGCATAACAATTTGGGCCGTGCCCATGTAGGTAAGGGCTTTCTGTGCGGCAAGCTCCTGGTTGTACTTTGCTGCATTGCCGATCTCGCTGCCGCAATCCATCACAAACCAGATGCGTTTAGCGCTGACTAAATCCACTTTTTCAAGCCAGTCGGAAACAATATGCGGAATACGCCAAGCATAGGTGGGCGTGACCAATATTACATTTTCCTCTGTCTGAACAGACAAGGTGTCTTCCGCCTTGATGCGCTCATTAAGATTGAGGCAATCTGTTTCAAGCGCGGACGCGATACATTTTGCAATAAATTTGCTGTTGCCGGTGCCGGAATAATACAGAACCATCTTCAATCTGCCTCCATATCTCCGCACAAGCGGTCTGTCACAAGGGCCTTGCAGCACTCCCGGTGGGCAATATGCAGCGGATGATTTTGGAATGCTTGTAAGGCATCTGCATCCCGCAGCTCGGAATAGAATACGAGATCGTACTCCCCGCCGGCAGTGTTTGTATTGATTTCTGCGCAGCGGAGGCCTTCAATATGGCCGACCATTGTCGCAACGGATTTTTGCAGGAACGCCAGTGCTTCCGCTTCTTTGTGTTCCGCTTTAACCGTGTCAGTGTATTTCCAGAATAAAATGTGACGGATCATAGCAATTTCACTCCACAAATTTAGCCATGTACTTCAGATTTCGAACAAAATGTTCCTTGTTCTTTGGAAAACAATCACGAATATCCGTGGTTGGGCTGTCTGCAAACTTGTCTCCTCTACCAGCACTTTTCTAAATCTAACGCAATGTAAGAGTCCACATACGCACCATCTTTCAAAGAAACCATATACAAATTTCCATGAATTCCAATGATCGTTCCCTCTTGACCACGATACCGAGCCCGGACGTGATCGCCGACGCTAAATTGCAAGCCCGACATTTTACCAGAATCTTTATCCGTAAGCGCACCGAAGAATAACGCACTTAAAAGACCGGGGCGCTTATATTTGCGTTGTGGTGTAATTTTCTCTGATTCTTCATCACACACTCTCTGCAAACGAATTCCCTGATTTTGAGCAATTTCAAGTACCTTTCGGCGAACACTGTCATTACCAGTTTCAAAGTAAATATCATCCAACTGCATTTGCGAAAAAGTACACGAAGAAGTTTTCAGAATCATATACAGCCCTTCATCGGCTTCGCATTGGGAAAGTTCCAGAATTTGCTCAGCAGTGAATTGGATACCGGCACTGGCAGCTCGTTTCATTAAGCGCCCGGCTACTTTTTCATCCAAAATATCCCGCGCAACATCTACAATTTCTGCCGGGTTCACATCCGCATTCAGCATTGCATAGGGCAGCCTTTTGATTTGGGTAAAAGTAGCCCAGCCGTAAAATTTACTGTAATATTCTTCCCATGTCACAATTTGCCCGCTTTCTGCGCTTATTCAACCCCCAGCGCCTTAAACACTGCGTCCTCAGCATTCTGGTATGGAATCAGCTGGAAGGCCGTCATCAAATCTGCCGGCACCGTGGCGAAGTCCACCATAGACACAGCCGGCAGCAGCACTTTCTTCGCACCGCAGTCTGCACAAGCCTGCAAGGTGTTGGCCAGTTCATCTACTTTAATCAGCGTGCCTCCGATGGAAATATCGCCCAGCACAGCAAGACTGCTCAGCGTCGGGCGTCCGATGGCAATGGAGCACAGTGCGATCACCGTGGGCAATGCCAACTTTTCCGTCATGCCGATACCCTGCAGATCCTGATAGTTGACGATGTAATCCTTTGCCGTGGTGCTGATGTTGCCGCTGATATGCCGTGCATTGGCTTTCAGGAAGTTGAAGGCAGTGTTGGCTGCTTCCTTCGCCTTGCCATCACTGCCAAGGCCGGTCTTATCAAACTTGCCGCTGCCGGGCAGCATCTGACTTTCCAGACGGAACGCGCCGATCATACCGGACTTGCCGCGAGAAATCGTGTATAACTGGCCCGGCGCACCCATGCCTTCAGGAATCAGCGTATCGCCGCCCTGCTCCGGCACAGAAACATACTTTTCCTCAAAGGTTTCGTTATCAATGTAGGAGAAGTTCACATCATAGAACTCCATGCCGCCCAGCTTCTTCAACTGCTCCTTGACACGACGGCGCATCTCTAGCGAGAGACGCAGCACTTCTTCCAACTCGTCTTTGCTGAACTCGCCGTTGGGGTACATCAGCTTTAAGTAGCCATCCACCATGCGGCGCACGGCAATCGTATCACGCTGGTTCAGGTTCTTGCCCAGCTTGAAATACTTATCCAGCGCATCGCCATATTGCACCTTACGCAGCTCGCGGATGAATTCCGCCATGTAGTCGCTGATAAAGCCGTAGCTGTTGGTGAAATGCTCCGGACGGAATTTCGGGATTTCCCAGCCGGGCAAGTAGCAGTGAATACGGTCAAGGAATGCCGTGTCGGTGCCCATCTCCGGCGGGAACGGCTCAAACAGCGTGGAGGTTTTCAACACAACGTCCACGCTCTGGTTGATATTGCCCACAAATACCATGGATGCTGAGGCAGCCTTTTCCTCTTTGCCGCGCGCAAAGGAGCCGGACGCCATGTAGTCCTTCATAATCTGCACGCCGTCTTTGTCCTTGAACTTAATGCCGGCAACCTCGTCAAAGGCAACGCAGTCCCACAAGCCGACCAAACCCACGGTCTTGCGCCCCATGTTATAGAACAGGTTGGCCACGGTAGTCTGACCGCCGGAAACCAAGATACTGTTGGGCGAAATTTCCTTATAGATATGGGATTTACCGGTGCTGCGAGGGCCAAGCTCACACAGGTTGAAGTTATTCTCTACCAACGGAATCATACGGGTCAGCAGCAGCCACTGTTCACGATAGGTAAGCGATTCAGGCTCATAACCGGCAGAACGCAGCATCAGGCCCAGCCATTCTTCCTTGCTGAATGCCTTGCGTCCTTGCCTGATCTCATCCAGATCGACATGGGGCATCTGGATAGGTGTCACGCGGTTGATGCGGATCGGCGCAGACTTTTTATCTTCCTCGATAAATTCATAGCTCAGCTGCACAATGCACCAGATGCCGCCGCAGAGCAGGCGGTCATACTTCTGCGGGTATTCGTCCTCAATAGGAATATCCTTCACGCCCAAGTTCGAGAACTCGGCCAGATACACATCCTTGCGCATATCCAGATGCACCGTAACCATATCAATAATGGTATGGCTGCCGTTCATCTTCAGCAAGGAAAGAATCTTCTGTGCTTCATCCGGGCGTACAAAGTTGTCAGAAAGAATCTTCTTTACCGTTTCAACGCCGGTTTCAATAATAGCCGGGTCATCACTGCTGCAATACTGCCCCAGCAGGAATTCCAGCACATAGACGGGCACATTCGCACCCTCTTTGATTTTCTTTGTTAAATCCTTGCGGACGATGCGGCCTTGGAACACCGATTTCAGCCGTTGCTCATAGCTCAGCCCCGCCATGCTGTCGCCGCCAAGATCATACATGGCACGCTGCACTTCATCGAACAGGGTTTCATAGGCATGCTGAATTTTTTTGAACTTCTCGTCTGCATCCGCATCACTGCTTACATCAGGGTGGTACTCCTTTGCCAAGCGCCGGTAAGCAGACTTGATCTCATCCGAGGAGGCCGTTTTGCTGACGCACAGCACCGCATACAGATCCGCATTATCGCTGAAATCCGGCTGCGGTTCCTTGGCTGCACCGGCAGCGTTATCCTGTGTGAGTTCGTCGTTGCCAATCTCGCGGCTGAATTCACTGTATTTATCATCCAAATCAGGCATTGTACTATCCTCCGTCAATTTTTCGGTGCTTCAGCAGGCATCAGGTTTTTTAAGTAGGGCAACAGCTTTTCGCGGTCATAGCCGCCGTTCGGATATTTTTTCATGGTCTCCGAAACAAAGCAATAAGCAAAACCCATAAACTCCTGAATCAAATTATCAAGCTCATCCTTGCAGTTGCCCTTGATGGACATAATCTGCGCAATCTGCCAGAACATCGGCGGCTGGTCCCCCTGTGGCGTCATCATCTGGCTGACCAGCTTCCATGCTTCACCATGGTTTGCCATATCCAGCACAAATTCTTTAGCGGTTGTTCCAAGCTCCAGGCGGTTTTCGGCAAAGACCATTTCAACTTCCAACAACTTATCTTTTGCAGGAATGTTCCCGTACATGATAATATCCGTAATCGTTTTCCCTATCAGCATGGATAATAACAGCTGCGGGTCATCAATTTCCCGCCCGCCATCGCTGCTGTTCAAAAGGTGATCCCAGATCACCTTCATTTTCTGGATGTGTTCCATAGAGCTTCCGCTGCCCCAAACATCCACCTTGGGCGGTGGGGCATGCATTGCGCGCTCAACCCCATCTGATGCCCGGCTCAAAAATCGCGTGCCGATGGTTTCTACACTGGATTGCAGCGGCCCGCAGAATGCAAAAGCCGCAATAAATCTTTGCAAGGGCGTGGTCAATTCATCGTATTTGCTTTGCGGAGTCCGGCATTTTTTCAGGCAGCGGCCCAGGCAAGTCCAGAATTCACCACACTCATCAACATCAACCCACCCCAGCGGGATCAGCTTCCTTACGTCTGCATCGGCACCGGTGGCCGCTTTAAAATCAGAAAACCACACACCGTCCGTGCCGCTGTTGATGATGTAATCCACCAAAATTTTCCGGTGGTCGTTCCAGGTATGGTCATTGCGGTAGATCTCCGCACAAACAGCCAACAACACCTGGGTTGCACCGTAATAAAGTTCTTTGGGGTAATGCACCCCATACGAACTTTCAGCAAATTTGCGCACACTCTTAATCCATTGTTCTGCGGCCTTTTGTGCTGCTTTATAGTTCTTTACCTCAAAATTTTGGATTTCAGTTTTTTTCTTTTTCTTTGCCTTAAAGTAATCGTGAACCAAGTGGTAGGTCATATAGTTCCACATGTTAAATCCACGGCTCATAATCGTTCCTTCCTTGCATCAAAAGCCAAATCCGAAGTCGTCCGCCATCGCAATGTCCATGACGACCTGACGGCGCAGCACCTCAACCGAATTTTTATCATCGTAGGCTACCAGATAATACGGCTTTTTGTTGTCATATTTCTGGTTCTTGAAGCTGAACCGCAGGCGGAACATCCGCTCCGCCGCCGTCTCGCCGCGCTTGTCAGCCACCACGATATTCTCATTGGAGATGCGCTCGTTATCTTCTCCCACAAAGTACACGCGGAAGGTCGTCTCGCGCACAGTGTCGCTGATTGGCTCGTTCTGCATAAAGTCCAGCGCGGTGATCAGGTTCGTGATCTTCTTCAAAATGCTCACCAGCGTCAGCTGCACAGTCGTGGTCTCCATGCGGCCTTTCTCCATCCGCACGTCCAGCACAGGCACGATCATCTCCTGCGGGCTGGAGCCGCCGTGGACGTAGTTCTCGCCGCCGCCCGCCACCTTGAACACATTGGCCGCTGTCGGGTAGGACACCGTCAGCGTGTTCGTCTTGGTGTTCAGCACCGTGGCCATCGGCAGGCTGGCGACACCGGGCTGCGCAATGGGATCAGCGTCCACAATAAAGCGGCGGTTCACAAACGCCGTCTTGGGGGCAGTGTTGGGAATTTTATCGCTCTCCGCCAGCGCGTGGCGCTTGTACAGGAAGCCGTGATCCGCCGTGACGATAAAGTGCAGCGTGTTCGCGCTGCCCGCAATGCGGCGGATCATGGCAGCGATCTCCTCCACAGCCTCGCGGCAGGCAGCAAAGACTTCGTCCTCGGTGTTGGGCTTGTCGCCGCGCACGTCAATTTGGTTATGGTAAATGTACACGACTTGCTTGCCGGTAAAAACAGACCGCAGATCGTCTTTTTTCATGGTTTTCAGGTCGTCAAACTGGATGCACCCGCTCTGCGGCACGCGCTTTTGCAGCACAGCCTGCCGTTGCGCCAGGTTCTCGCAGGGCATATCGTCGATCAGCACCTGATACTCCGGCGTCATCTCCATCCGCGTATGGGGCAGCAACGCCGCCATGCCCAACCGCGTGCAGGACGGCAGCACGCCCAGCCGGGGTGTCAGCTGCACAGTAGACTTCGGGTCCTCGGCCAGCAGGGCAGCAAGCTCCGCGCCTACTTCATAGCGCATGGCGTCGGAGATAATCACCACGGTGCGCTCCTTGTTGCCGGCCACACACTCCGAGAAAAAGTTTCGCTGCAGCGCCATTCTGCCCATGCCGGGTTCCTGTGGAAAATCCGTATTCCACGCAGGGATGATTTTTGCCAGATATTCCGTGTTGTAGATATTCTCAACCAGTCCCTGCAATTTGTCGTAGGCGGCTGGCTCGTCCAGCTTGTCGTAGGCCGTGTAAAACGCACGGTACTGCGCGTCAATTTTGTAATCCTCGCGGTAATACTGCGCCCAGACGTGCTCATAATCTGCCGGGGCGCGGTAGTGGGCAGCGCTGACGATATGCCACGCGCTTTCCAGCATGGCATACTGCACCGCCAGCTTGCGGCCAAAGTGGGTCTTGGCGCGGCGCTGGCACAGCTCCGGGATGTTTTCGCCGTTCAGTGCGGCGGTCACGTCCTCGGCTTGCAGGCGCTCGGTCATCCACCCGGTCAGCAGGTCATCCACGCAGGGCAGGCACTCGCAGTCGGTCAGCAGGTCATGGGGCAGCTTGGCCAGCGCAGCCTTGGCGTGCAGCGTATCCTGCACAGCGGCGGCCATTGCGTCAAAGGCTTCGCCGTAGTTGACATTGTTCATCATGCCGTCCATAAAGGCCAGCACACTGCCGGGCTTGGCGGCGGCAAACGGCTGCCATGCGTCCGGGATGACCTTTACGCTGTGGGCAAGGCTTGTCACAAACAGGCTGATTTTCAGCTTGTCCACATTCGGCGCGGGCACAGCAAAGCCCAGCTCTGTCTCACAGTGCTTCCAGAACACCTCATCCAGCTTGTACTTTGCCAGCTCGTCCAGCTTTGGGTTGCCGTCCGGGGTGTCGGCCAACAGGATTTCCCGCAGCGCGTCCTCAAACTGCGCGGTACGGCACTTGCAGACCGTGCAAAGCAAGGCGGTTTCGGTAGCATCCGTCGTATAGGCAGACAGCTTATAATCACAGAACCGCTGCTTGCGGGTCTGCTCACCGACGACCTTGGCGTATTTCTGCAAGACAGCCTTGCCCTCGGCCCCGATGCCCAGATCGGAGCACAGCAGCGAGATCGGGTCGGCATGGAACTGCTTGGAGTACAAAATCGTATCCTCCAAGTGGTTCTGCTCCACGGGGGGCTTGGGGAACGGCGCATAGATCAGGTAATTGCTCTGCGGGTCCTCGCGTTCCAGCAAAATCTTGGTTCTGAACTGGTTGGTAGGCGTCAGATGCCAGATTTTTGCATTTTGCAGCGGCATAGCGTCCACATCATCGGCAAAATAGCCGTTGTCATCGTACCAGAACACCAGCCTGCGCCCCTCGGACGCAAACTCGGTGTTCAGCTTATCCACGATTTGGTTGTATTTCAGTTCAGACATAGATTTTTCCTCTTACTGTGTGTATTTCAGGCGCAGATTTGCCCTTCCTTGTAGCACTCGTAAATATATTCCCGCGACTGATAGTAAACGTCCGTGTTGTAGTTGCAAAGCACGGCATCGATCCATGAGGTATAAACTTCCACAAGGCGGTCAACCACATGGTCGTAGTCGTCATCGCAGACATCCTCGATCAGGCTGCAAGTGTAGAACAGGTCATTGTTGTTTTTCATAGTTTCTCTCAAATTTTCGCCAGAATTGCCAGCTTCTTGCCGTCGGCGCCGGTTTGGACTTTGTCGTAGTTGACCTTTACGCCGTCGTCGAGGTCAATGGGGATACGGGCAAGGGCGATGTGGCCGAGGCGGTCGTCGTAGTCTTTGCACTCTTTTAACTGCTTGACGAGCTTTTCTTTGCGCTTGGTGGCTTGGGCGACCTCGCGGCTGGTGCCGTTGGCGATGGCATCGTCCATGCGGGCGATCTCGCTCTCGTAGACCTGCTCCATCTTGTACAGGTAGTCGGCGCGGACAAGACCGGAGGTGTCGGCGTTGTAGCGGTGCATATAGATCAGCGCCTTGAAGCCGTTCTGCTTGCCGCTGTCGTACAGCCAGTAGATGGGGCGTTTCTGGTAAATCTTTACATGGTCGGCGTAGAAGCCGTTCAGGAAATAATTGCGGATGACGGCGCGGGGGCTGGTGCCCTTGGTGCCGAGTGCCTTGGCGATGAAGGCAAGGTTGTCTTCCAGGGTATCGGTACCGTACACGACTTTTACAAACTCCACAAAGCGGCCAACAATATCATCGGTGAAGTATTCTTCGTCGGTGATGGGCAGCACGTTGTCTGCGTCCGGGATAAAGGTTGTATATTTGCTGTCATCCCACTTACCGCCAGCATAGGCAAGGCCGTCCACATCCAGAGAGTAGCGGCCAAACATACAGCCAACCGCATAAGAAAGCAGGCTTTTGATTTCCCGCGTCAGGTCAGCACGGCGCACGGTAACGTCCTTATCCTCCACTTCGGGGGTCAGTTCGTCCTGCAAGCCGTAAATATCAATAAAGATGCGGTTCAGCTCTTCCTCGTTAGCTTTGAGCTGGTTAAAGCGCTGGTTGCACTCTGCTTCCCAGGCGGTGAATTTATCAGAAATTAGGGTTCCCATAGCTTTTCCTCTCTCAGTTCCATCGTATTTCAATGGAATGATTTTTTACTTCGCAAGTGACTTCCATCCATTCTGGCATATTCATAATGTTATTACACCATTGGCTCAAATCGTCTATAGTACGATTATCCAATTCAAGTTCTTCATCCCATACGATATCAAACCCTTTGCTATCTTCACATTCTTCTTTAATGCTGATTTTATTCAAAATATCATAGGCTCGCATACCAGTAAAACGCTTTGTTGGCTCTATCGTATCTAACAAGCAAAGCATAAATTGCAAGGGATATTCACGAATAGACAATTTATTTTCCGGGTGCATTTCCCACAGCAACGGGGTAAGGCCATATGACTTGTATGTTTCTTCTTCACTCGGCCCACCCAGCCAAATATTGTGGCAAATGATTGCATCCACTATGTAAGCGGTATACATGAACATATCTGTATTCCAATGTACGCCACAACCATTCCAACCGCCTAATTCATTAAATGTCTGTCCTCTTGTCTCTTCCAAAAATTTTTTAACATAGCGATCAAAGAATAGCTGTCCTGCTATTATACCATGTTCACATGCATCGCTACAGGCACGATAATAAAAGTAATTTTCAATCAATTCCTTTGAAAATCGTAGTGGAACATTCTTCGTTTTATACGGATAATCGCTATATATAGAATAGCGTATATTATGGTTACCCAGGTGAAATGCCAACGAGCGGTGTCGCTCAGAGTCATTGATCCTGGGTGTAACATCCTCCATGCAGCTAGCATAATCATGGTACATCGCCGTCAAAAACCATGTGTGCCAAAAATCACGTCCATGGTCATGCCAATAATCATAATGCGGAAGGAACCCTGCCAATGCTTTGTTTAATTCTTTCCTAAAATGTGGTAAAAGTTCCTTACCCAATAGAAATAGTGAAACAGAATGGATGTGCTTTCCATTCTGTTGATATTCAGGATATAAATCGGTTATTAACAACTCATATTTTTTCCCACGTTCAAAGTGCTCTTGCAGAAATTTGTAGCATTCATTTTTTGTATCTGTATTTCCAAAAAGGTCCATTGCGCTATATTTAATATCATAATAAGAAATATTGCTTCGGTTGTATAATTCAAACAATGTCATAATTATACCTCACACTAGCGGGTGACGCTTAAAGTCCCACGAGGTCTCGAAGGAGTCCCAGTCTGATTTGGATAGTTCGAGATTTTCATTTACTATTTGTGTAATAGTTTCGCTTTGTGAATCAGGCATTTTTACTGGCGTTTTTGCTATATCCCCTGATTCAAATGCTATCGTTGGTGCTAATATATTTAGGTATGTATATGCAACTTTTGAATTCACAAAGCCTAAAATAGGCTTTATATTCTCATTGTCGTATACATATAATAGAGGCCCCATATGGTCACAGATACAGCCTTTGGGAACATATCTAAACGATGTCGCATAGCTGGATATTTTTGTCCATGTTAGCCCCTCTTTAAAGAAGTAATTAGGATCTCCCATTGTTGCTCGTTTGAAATTTCTAAGAGCATGACCATCGTTATGCCAGTCTAGCACAATGTCCAAATTACCGTACCATTTTCTAAAGTCCCCACCTTTAGGGCAAGGAATCCATCGTTCATGTGCTTCATCAATTCCTTTGAAATCCGTTTCAAACCATTTGCGCATAAACCGATCGTTATCGCCCGTTGATATTCTTGTCTTTTGGCACGCGTAATCTGACAATTTTTTTTCACCAAATGCGTTACGCAAGTTATCACTCACCCAGTAGGTCACCGGGCTGCCCGGAATTTTTGAGAAGTTGTCTTGTGTTGTATAGAACACACCCCGTTTTTCAAAGAAGCGCTGCTCACGCTGTTCTATGCTCTTCACTTCGCCTTGCTTATCAAACAATCTGCGATAATGTCCTTTGTAGCATTGCAAATGTGCCTTTGCAATTACAAAAGCTGTCGTACCAAAGTCAGAGCCAAAAATTCCACGTCCGGGATGCACCATGTTGACAATCGTATTCTCACGCAACAGCTTCTCGCGCAATTTTTCATAACTGGAAATGAACATCCACACTGGAATGTTAATCATCGCCATATAGCCATGCGCGTTGCACATATTGAGGGTACGCTCCATGCAAACAGTACTCATATCCGACTTTGTATCAGGGTAATACTTTTTCACATAATCGGACAGCCGCGCGTTCATGCCGCTGCCGCCCATATACGGCGGGTTCGTCACGACTACATCGTATTTTTGCACCAGCATCCGGGCCTGTTCCACCAGCGGATACAGCACATTTACAATCTGCCCGGCCACAAGCTGGTCTGTCAGACTGCCCATGTCGGACGCACCGTCTACTTCCCGCAGCTGCTCCTGCAAGGCGTCCAGCTCTGCCAGCGTAACTTTCGGCTGCAAAATGCTGCCGTACTCTTTCGCGTTCTTAAACTCATCCAGCAGGGCGCGGGCAGTGGATTCCTGTTTGCCAAGGCGACCCAGTGCGTCAGTGGTCAGTTCTCCGCTCTCCTGTATCGCATACACATGCGGGTTCAGGTGCCGCCGCAAAAAGCGGCTGTCGTAGTGGCAGCCTTTCATCATCACGACAAAATAGGCCATCTGCGCGGCGCGGTCGTCAATGTCCAGACCGTAGAGGTTATGCTCCACAATGCTGGCGGCGGCGTCACGGTCAGTATAGCCCGCGCTGCGGTAAATCTGCATCAGCACATCAAACAGATACGCCAGAATATGCCCGCTGCCCATGCAGGGGTCGATACACTTTATATCCTCCGGCGTCAGGGCGGCGTAGCCCTTGCGCAGCTCGGCCAGCTGCTGCGCCACCTGCGGCTCCTGTGGGGCTTCGTCCAGATAATACTTCCACTCGGATTTGTCAAAATCCGGGTGCCCCTCGCTCCACAAACGGCCAAGGCTGTTCTCCACCATGTACCGCACGATCCAGTCCGGCGTAAACAGCTGCGTGGCGGCGGGGATGTTCTCTTTGCTGATTTTGATGTTCTTTTTGAGGTTGGCGAACACCTGCTCTTTCGGCTCGGTGTTGTAATACTGGTACAGCCAGCCCACGATCTGCACAGCGTCCTGCCAGTCGGATTCCGGGATGTCGTTTACCAGATGGCAGACCACGCCGTCCTTATCCGTGAAAGAGAGCGCCAGCAGCAGCGGCATATAGTCATCCACCTGCTCAAACAGGCGGGGCAGGCAGTCGCCCAGCGCGGCGCACTGCTTTAAGAACAGCAGCCGGAATGCCTCGTCCAGCTTGTTGTCGTTTTTGAGGGTCACGATCTGCTGCTGCTCTGCAGGGGTGTAGTCCAGCACTGCGTCAAACGGGGTGGTGACGATCTGCGGCTCGGCGCGTCCGTCCGCGCTGGACAAAACCCGCGTGCGGCTGGGCAGCAGATCGTTGACCTCCATATACCGCACCGCAATCAGCCGGTTGAACCATGTGTAGGCGACCTTATCCACCACAGTCTGGTACGCCGCCGTGTAGCTGCCCTGTTTGGCGGTCTCCTTATTCAGCTCCGCCACAAAGCGCTGCCGCTGGGTGACGGCGTCACCCTCGATGCGGTAGGGCTGCGGCAGACCAACGTCAAAGAACTGCACGGTTTCATTGGACTGCGGCAGCGGCTCGGCAATGGCGGTTTCCGTCACGCCAACCAGCCCGGCGCGGTATTTGGTATCGGCAATCAGCTTATTGCGCGCCCAGATAGCAAACTTTTTGATTGCGGGTTTGTCCATGGTTATCTCTCCTCGTCCTTATCTATGCACTGCTTCAAAGCACTGCTTGTATATACGTCATATTTAGAGAACATGACTCGCCCTCACTTCTTGTACTTGGTGCGGAGTTCCTGCAAAACCTGCTGATAACTGACCTTGCCGCTGGCAATGCGGTCAAGGTTGTCACGAGTTGATTTGCTGATGGTCATACCCTCGGCAGCAAATGTACCGCGAATATTGCGCAGATTGCTGTCATGCTGGGCAGCTTGCTTCGGACTCATAAAATTACCATGCTTTCTATTAGAACTCCACGTTCACAATCGTGTCGGGTTCAAGTTCGGATTCAAGGCGGCGGCGCAGGGCAGCGAGGTAGACGTCAATGTCGGCGTCGCTCTCGATGCGCCAGCTGGTGGTCTGGGTCAGGGATTTGATGGCGAGGTTCTTGCGGCGCTTGGGCTGCGGTTTGGGCGGCTGCGGGATGACAGGGTCATCACCACCAGTCAGCGGGGTCGGGGGCGTCGGCGGAGTAAGTTTCTCATCCCGCTTATCCATCTCGTTCAGCAGGCGGATGCGCACGGCATCGGCTTGGTCTGCATAGCTGCGCAGGGTGGTGACATTATTGCAGGTTTCCGCCTTTTTCTTCAGCTCGTCAAACTGCGCGGCGTAGGCGTTGCCGTACTGCGCCTTGTAGGGCTTTTCGTCCAGCACTTCCAGCACGCGGGCGCGGTCCGCTGCAATCGTGGAAAGCACCGGTTTGGTGGCTGCTTCCAGCACTTCAACATAGGCTTCGTTGTACTGGTTCAACAGGGCGGGCAGCTTCTGAATTTGATGGTACGGCTTGGCAGCGCGGAGGATGGCGTAAATCTCTTTGACCGTGTTTTCGACTTTGTCGTTGACGATAAAGCTCTTGCTGTCCTCATAAATGCGCATCAAATCCAGCGCTTTATCAAAGATTTCTTTTTGCACACCGGCAAAGAACGCCTTGATGGGGTCGTAATCCTCGGCAAAATCGAGGAAGTCGTCCTGCCGCTGGTACATCTGCTTGTAGAACTCCATCGGGTCGTTCCACTGTGCCACGGGGCGCAGCAGTGCAAGGCCGCTGTCGATGACTGCCTTGCCGGGGTAGGGCTTGACGTAATCGTACTGCTTGCGGTTGGCCAGCGTGGCGGCAAGGTCGGCGCAGGCTTTGCGGCAGGCGCGCATCAGGCCGTCCTCGTCCTCGGTGGGGGCGTTGTTGCCGAACAGCTCACGCATGATTTCGCGCACCATGCGCACCCATTCGGGCTTCGGGTGCTCCTTGCGGCTCGTCAACAGCTTGTCGAGGAACTCGCGCTTGGTGATATAGCGGGCGATCTCGTCGCCGTTGGCGGCGCTCAGGGTCAGCACTGCGCCGTTCAGCGTCAGGCTGATCTGCCCCTTTTTGAACAGGTGGGCGACGATCCACTCCACGTCATCATCCACAAAGCCGTAGGGCGCTTTGGTGAAGCGGTCTTTCAGCGACTTCATGGAGGTGTTGGCGTGCAGGGCGGAGTTGTTGTCAATGTAGGCCAGCACATCGTCCTGCGCGGGGGCGTTCGGCTCGGCGGAGGTGACGGCGTTCAGGCTCATCTGGTGGTTGGGGCGGAACTCCTTGACGACATCGTCCTCGGTAAAGGCGGTATCGATGTAGGTCAGTTTGTGGTAGACTGTGTCCACAAGGCGGGCGAGGGCTTCGCCGATACGCCCCTGCACGTCCTTGGCGGACAGCTGGGCAATATCGCCGTTGACGTAGATCGTGGCGGATTTCAGCGCATCGACCAAGTAGATTTTGGCGTTGCTCAGGCGGGTGCGCATCTCCTTGGTCTTATTCTCGCAGATGGCCTCGTAGCGCTCGATTTGGGAAGCCGCGTTGGTGCGCAGATACTTCTCGATCTTCATTGCCTGACTGATCTCGTTGAGGAACTCGCGGTCATCGGGCAGCACGACCAGCACCTCACGGCCTTGGCCGGACATCAGGCGCAGGCGCTGCTCATCGGTGCCATCACTGTAATAGGGGGTCAGCACGCGGACGCCGATGTCATAATTCTGGTTGACCTTGAACGGCTGGTCATCCACCTGCTGGTTGTAACTGAACGTATAGCGGCCATTGAACTTGGGGTACTTGTATTTGGATTCGGTCAGGATCTGGGTGTAGATCATGTCCGCCGTGCGGTGGATGATGTCGGTCATTTCCACATTCTGGCGGTTGATGTCGCGGCCAATTTCCTGCTCTTCCTCGGTCAGGAATACGTAGACATCACCGTTTTTCTGCACAAGCGTTTCGTGGATCAGCACGTCCAGCGCGTCCTGCACCTTCTGGGTCAGGGCAAGGCGATCCTCGTCCATGTCGGAGATGAGCAGCGTCGTCAGGTTGATGACAGTGGCTTTCTGGAACTCCTTGACATATTTGACGAGGAACAGGGCTTTCAGCACGCTGACGGCAAAGCAGTCGTCGCCGCCGTCCGGGTTGATGTTCTTGTTGTCCAGCGCCTGCATGATGACGCGGCGGTGGGCGGCATCGAGGAATTCATCCAGCGCGTCATAGAACAGGCTGAACGGCACGAGTGCGCCGTCAGACTTGTTTTGCAGCGCTTCGGCGGACTCCTTGAACAGCGCCAGCATCGAGCGCTCGCCCTCAGACAGATGCTTGCCGGACGCGCCATACTGGCGGATGGAGGTCAGCACGCTACCCAGCAGCTTGAACTGGTAGGGGATGAACGGGTAGACATCCACGAAGTCGCGGGTGTCATCGTAGAGCTTCATCTCCGGCAGATCTTCAAATTTCAGCTTGTTCTTCAGGGGCGTGGCTTTCTGCTCATACAGCACACGCAGGGTCTGGTCGGCGGTGTCGTTCTTGGCAAGGATACGCTTTTTGATGACCTCGTCCACGTTGGCGCTGGACAGCGACAGGCGGGTGTCGAACCGACCCTGAATCTTGGAGAAGTCGTTGCCCTTGACCTGTGTGATGGAATCCACATCCTGCTGGCTGGTGACGATGACCCACGCCTTGCCCTTGCACTCCTTGCCCAGTTCCTCGCGGATGGTTTGCAGGTTGAGCATCAGGCGGGAATCGTCGCCGATGTACTGGCCGACCTCGTCCACGAGGAAGCAGACGTGATGATTGTGACCCTTTTTCTCGATGTACTCGCGCACCATGCGGGCGAAGTTTTCGATGCTGATCTGGTAAGGCTCGGCGGCCTTTTCGCACCAGTTGCGGGCGGCGGGTTCGCTCATGTAGTCCATATCCACCAGAACATCCACGATGTCATCTTGGATGAAATCGAACTTGCGGCGGGAATCCTCCCAGCTTTTGCCGGTGGCGGCGGCGAACTCCTGTTTGAACTCATTGTAGCGGCCATCCTCGGACAGCTGGCGTTCGAGGTCGGCCACATAGGGCATCGAGCCGTAGAAGCCCTGCATCTCGTTGAACACCTTTAGGAAAACCGTAACGATGGCATCCTTGGATTGCTTGCCGGTCTGCTCGCTCTTGGAGTCGATGTTGAACAGGACAACGTCAGTGGGAGTGTCGGCAGCCAGCTTCATGTCTGCCAGCACCATGGCATCCTCAATCTTATGATCGTCAATGAAATAGTCCACGGCGCGCTTGCCGCCGATGAGCTTTTGCCCGTCCAGCAGGTAGGAGAGGATTTTCAGGAAGTGCGATTTACCACTGCCGAAGAAGCCGGAGATCCAGACGCCGGTTTTGGTGGTCTCGCCCACGATGCCCTTTTTGTAGTTGTCGAAGAATTCGCGGAAGTGCTTGGACAGTTCGCGGGTGACAACGTATTCTTCCAGTTCCTGCTTGGCGTTGCTGTCCTCGCCTTCGCCGACAACGATAACGCCCTTGATGTCACGGTCAATAGGCTTTTTGAACATATCTTTGATTAACACGGGAACTTCCTCCTTACGGTTTTACAAGTCGAAACGCGCGGTAGTAGTTGTCATCTTTCAGTTCATCAAATAGGATCAGGGATTGTTCATCATACGTGCCGGGGAAGAACAGCACAACTGGCACGCGACCAAAGGATTGGCTGAGATTGTTCAGTACCTTGTGGGAGCGCAGCAGCGGGTAGCACTTGCCGATACCGGTCAGGAACACGATGGCGTTTTCCGGGGTGTTTTCCTCGATATGGCGGACGATCAGGCTGTCGTCATCGTTGACGCAGAGCAGGTTGCCCACGGCTTTGACAATGCGGTCAATGCCGCGGCGATCCTCAAAACGGTAGCACTGGTCGAGGAAGCCTTCTTTTTCCAGCGTGTCGATGATGTAGTCGTATAAATCAAAGACGACGAGTCTGAAATCGTCGTTGCCTGTGGCATTCTTTTGCTGCATCCGTTCGATGCGGGCGCGGACTTCCAGCTCTTTTTCGGGTGGGTAGTCAAACACCCAGTAGTTGACCTCGTTAGCGCGGCCACGGTTCTTACGGAAAATCGGTTTGCGAATTTCCAGCTCCATGGCATCGAGGCGTTCTTCAAATGTCATATCAGTTTTCCCCCGTCAGCGCGGCATACATAGGCTGCAAGCCGTTGTCTTTCATCCAGTATTCCAGTTCACGGTCAATGATGGGCTTGGCGTAGCGGCGCTCGGTTTTGCCGTGGTCGGTGAGCCCGGCTTCATACAGCAGATTTTTGTAATAGCTGCCAAGGCGCTTGAGCGTGTAGTCCGTCCACTCGGCCACTTTTTCATCCTGTGACTGCTTCTCCTTGAAGAAAAGGCGGATGTCGGCATCCGAAAAAGCGTTGACACCAAGCTGGACTTTCTCGCGGATGACCTCATAGCAGAAATCGAAAAAGAGCGTGTCGTTGCCCATGCAACCCAGCAGACAAAACAGCTTTTGCGTGGCCGGGTCGCCAAAGACGAACATCGGCAGGAAACTGTCCGGCAGCGTTTGCATCCGGGCCTCCACCGTGTTGCAGGTCATCTCGGCGCGGGCCGGCGAAGCGGCAGAAAAGAGGTTTTCCTCACGACTGCGGGTGCGGAGTCCCTCCCACGTTACGCCCTGATCGCGCAGGATGGCGGCTTTTTTGAATTCCAAAAACCAGAACGGGTGCTTGACGCCACCTGCACTGTATTCTTTACGCACCATGGGTGGTCTCTCCTTTGTCATCCGGGATAATTTCCATAATGTCACCCACATCAGCGTCAAGTGCAAAGCAGATGCGCGCCAGCACATCCGTGGTAACATTATCGCCGTGGGTGAGCTTATTCATTGTATAGTGGCTGACCTGTGCAGCCTTTTCCAAATCGCGCTTTTTCATGTCGTGATCAATCAACAGTTTCCATAGTTTTTTATAACTCACAGCCATAGATTGGTCCTCCCTGTTGTGCAAGCTAGTATTGTACCAAGTATACCACATTCTTTCTGGGAATTAAATACAAATGTTTTCTTTCGCTAACATTATGTTTGGGTTATTTCAGGTGTTCTCTTCATGAGTTTCATCCACAGGTCAACAAGCATATCGACTATACGTTGATTCTCTTTGCGGTTCAAAATCGTTGCTTTCTCTTTCGTCAATCTGCACAACAAGCCAATGAATATTTCTATGTGTTGAACACTGTTAAACAATCGCTTTGATTCATGTAAAAATTCATTTCCGTACTTTTATTCTACATCTAAGCCTATACCATAATTGGTACTTCTTCAGCTTTCAATGAAAATTCATCAGCTTGTCTAAATATGATTCGGTGTAATCGTGCATTATGAACATCTTCTTTACAAATAATAAACGGCGGGGGAGAATATGTCTCCCTCGCCGAAATTTTCCTTCGGGAATTGCTGCGGTTTTGTCTGTCAAGACTGGCGATAGGCTCTCAAAACCGTACCGCCAGTGGTGAAAATTCACGCTGCAACAAAAAAGCGCATCCTGCTTTTCGGCAGGATGCGCGCAAAATCGCTTGTGGACATTTTCAGGCAAATGGGATAAATTTGGTACATTTCGCCCAAAAATCGCCTGTTTTTTGCAATTTTATATCATAGCTGCGGCATAAAATTAGTCGATGGGCTTCATCGTCGGGAACAGCAGAACATCGCGGATGGAGGCGCTGTCGGTCAGGAGCATGACGAGACGGTCAACGCCGAAGCCGAGGCCGCCCGTGGGGGGCAGGCCGTATTCCAAAGCGGTAACATAGTCGTAATCAACCTGAGCTTTGCAGTTGGGCTCGATGGCCTTGCGCTCAGCAACCTGGCGCTCAAAACGTGCTTTCTGGTCGATGGGGTCATTCAACTCGCTGAATGCGTTGCCATACTCGGTGCAGTCAATGAAATACTCAAACCGCTCAGTAAACGCCGGGTCATCGGGCTTGCGCTTGGCCAGCGGGCTGATTTCGACAGGATAATCATAGATAAAAGTAGGCTGGATGAGCTTATCTTCAACAAATGCATCAAAGAACTCTGCCAGGATCGCACCCTTGGTCGGAACTTCGGGCAGCTCCACATGGTGCTCCTTAGCAGCGGTGATGGCATCCTCATCGGTTTTCCAGTCATTGAAATCAACACCGGAATACTTCTTGACGGCCTCCACCATGGTCAGGCGCTCCCAGTGGCCCAAGTCGATCTGCTTGCCCTGGTAGGTGATCTCCATGCTGCCGCAGACCTTGAGAGCCAGGCGTTTGTAGAGCTCTTCCACCAGATCCATCATGCCGTGGAAATCAGTGAATGCCTGATACAGCTCAATGGTGGTGAATTCGGGGTTATGCTTGGGGTCCATACCCTCGTTGCGGAAGATACGGCCAACCTCATATACACGGTCCATGCCACCCACGATCAGGCGCTTGAGGTAAAGCTCTGTCTCGATGCGCAGCACCATATCCATATCCAGCGTATTGTGATGGGTATAGAAAGGACGGGCAGAAGCGCCGATTTCAAACGGGGTCAGGATGGGGGTATCGACCTCCAAAAAGCCCTTTTCGTCCAGGTAAGCGCGGATCTCTTTCAGGATCTGGCTGCGTTTGACAAAAGTATCCTTGACTTCGGGGTTGACGATCAGGTCAACATAGCGCTGGCGGTAGCGGGCTTCACGGTCAGTCAGGCCATGGAACTTTTCGGGCAGAGGCAGCAGACTCTTGGAAACCAAGGTCAGCTCATGCACGCGCACGCTCAGTTCGCCCATTTTGGTGCGGAACACTTCGCCGGTGCAGGCAATGATATCGCCCACATCCATCTTTTTGAATGCGGCGTATGCTTCATCGCCCAGCAGATCACGCTTGACGAAGATTTGGATATCACCTTTCGCATCGCGCAGGTGGGCAAAGCTGGCCTTGCCCATAACGCGCTTGGACATCATACGGCCAGCCAGGCTGACCATACGGCCGGTATCTTCCTCAGCGGGCAAATCTTTATATTCTTCTTTCAAATCAGCAGAGAAAGCATCCTGCTTGCATTTGGTGATGGTAAACGGGTCGTGGCCGGCGGCCTTGAGGTCGGCCAGCTTCTGACGCCGTACTGCCGCTTCCGATGCGGCGTTCTGGGGGGCGGACTGCTTGTTCTGTTCCATGGCGCAGGTTCCTTTCCTGTTTTTATATCCGGGGGTGATCAGCGGCTGCGGCTGACACCCAGAATGGTGTATTCCAAAATATTGCCGTTGGGCAGGGTAACGTCAACCTTATCGCCAGTCTTGTGGCCGATGAGGGCAGCGCCGACCGGACTTTCATCGCTGATGCGGCCCTGGTCGATGTCGGCTTCGGTAGAACCGGTGATATCATACTCTTCAGCTTCATCCGGCTCATCGCCCTCTGCCAGGATGCGCACATGCATACCGATAGAAACGGTATCCAGGCTCAGGTCACTGTCGTCCATGATGCGGGCAACCTTCAGGGTAGCTTCCAGGTCAGCAATGCGGGCTTCAACCACAGCCTGCTCTTCCTTGGCGGCATCGTACTCCGCGTTCTCAGAAAGGTCACCGTAACCACGGGCAACCTTGATCTTTTCAGCAATCTCGGAACGCTTGACAGTTTTCAGGGTGTCCAGTTCTTCTTCCAGCTTTTTATAACCCTCATGGGTAACAACAACTTCTTTGGCCATTGTCAATGTCTCCTTAGCAATTAAAAAGTCGTGCGGCCCGGTGGGAGCCGCACTAGTTTTAATATTTTATCGTTTTTTCCTGTCGCTGTCAAGTAGATTTTAGCGTTGCGGCTCTGTTTTTCCTTTCAGGAAAGCCACACTGCGCCGCTGTTTTTCAAATCGCGGGTTCTGGGGGTTCGACGGTGCAAATCACTGCTTCCGCCATACATTTTTAGCATTTCTGCGCTGTTTTTTGCTTTGTTTTGTCTGAACCATCTGCTTTTTAACCGCTTCATATTGACCATTGGCGTAAAACGTGGTAACATGTAGATGTTATATAGCATGCTGGCGCAGGGATACTGTTGCCGGCGGTTTTGCATGTATGTATGGTTTTTGTGCCCATTGGATATATTATTTTATGCAAAAGGGAGGTTTTGCGCCGTTGAAGCGTTTTTTGTGTGCGGTGATCGTTGCTGCGCTGCTGTTGTTCTGTGTTGCCTGCGGCAGCCATGCGGCCGTCTCCGCTGATTCGATCGCAACTGCCGCACCCACGGCATCCTCATCCCGCAATATTCGCAGCGAACCTATTACCGTAAACAGCACCGTGGCTGACGCTGATACCGTGAACAATGCACAGACCGCAGCCCCCACTACGGAAGCAACCGAAGCTCCTGCGGAAAGCGAGGCCGAAGAGGTGGATACCCCCGCTACCGGGGATTTTCCGGTGCCTTACCTGGCTGCTGTGCTGGGGTTGATTCTGGTTTGTTCCGCGGGCCTGGTTATGCTCAAGCGTATCTGATTTTATTCGTCCATTCCAAAAGGGAGGCCGCGCGGCTTCCCTTTTTTTTACCTTATTTTATGCAAGGGGGTGTTTTTCTATGCCACGCCGTTTTCCTCACCTGCGGGGGGACAGCCGCTTGTATCCATTTGCTGCACGCACGGCGCTGCGGCGGCGCCAAAAGCACCGGGCCTGGGCGCTGCGCCTTTGCGGCGCTGCGGTACTTTGCCTGGCTGCTGGGCTGATCCTGCGGGATACTGTATTCCGCGGCGGCCAGCCGGAAGCCCCGGTCACCACCGCGGAGTCAACGGAGCAGCCCTCCCCCACCCCGATTGCCATTACCCCGCGGGCCGCAACGGTGGATGTGCTGGCCGCCGCCGAAAGTGCGGACAGTGATGTCCACTCTTCCCCCGCGCCGCATCCAAGCCCGGATGCCGCCCAGGCGGCGGATATTCTGCCTCAGTATCAGGAGCTTTACGCCCAGAATCCCGACCTTGCAGGCTGGCTGTGCATCAACGGCACCAACATTAACTACCCTGTGGTTCAGGCAGACAACAGTTATTACCTGCGCCGCGGGTTTGACCGACTGTATTCCACCGCCGGAACGCTGTTTTTGGATGAGCGCTGCCGCCTTGCCACGCCAAACGCCGCCGGAACGGCCAATGCCCTGATTTACGGCCACAACACTGCCAGCGGCAGCATGTTCAGCCAGTTGCTGAACTATGCGGACAAAGCGTTTTACACCGCCCACCCTACCTTTCAGTTTGATACGCTGTACGAAGAAGGCACCTGGCAGGTTGCCGCTGTGCTGCGCACTGAGCTTGGTGCGGATGCGCTGCCCTACTATTCCTTTTTTGATGCTTCCACGCAGGAAGAATGGCAGCAGCGCGTGGATGCCATTCTGGAACTTTCGCTTTACGATACCGGCGTTGTGCCCCAATATGGGGACCAGCTGCTGACCCTTTCCACCTGCGGCGTTGCCACTGTTACAACCAACAGTCGCTTTGCCGTGCTGGCCGTAAAAATAAACTGAGGTGCATCTATGAGCATTCTGGCGCAAATCATTGGTCTTGCCTGCCTGCTGTTCTGGGGGTTCTGGCTTTGCTGCAAGCTGCGGCTGCCCGCCGGGTTTGCCCCGCTGTGCGGGCTGTGCTTTTGCATGGTAGTGCTGCAGCTGGCTGGCAGCTGCAACCAGCTTTGGCTGGGGGCCCAGCTGCTGCTTGTGGGGGCTGTGCTCACCCTGGCGCAGCGCCGCCGTCACGAAATTTTGCCCCAGCTGCTCTCCCCGGGTGTGCTGGCCTTTTGCAGCGCTGCTGGGGTGCTGATGGCGGTGTTCGCCATCCGGCAGCCGGAATTCCAGACCTGGGATGAATTCAGCCATTGGGGTATCTACTTCAAAAGTGTATTTTACCAGCACCGTTTTGCCGTGTGGGATACCACCCGCAGCCTGGCCCATCAGGCATACCCGCAGGGCCTGCCGGGGCTGTACGCCCTGTTTGCGCTGCCCGCCGCCCAATACCGGGAAGCAGATGTACTGTTTGTCACTGCGCTGCCGCTGGCTGCGGCGGCTTCTGCCCTGTTTGCCCTGCCGCAGGTCACAGCCCGCCGCCCGCGCATCGCTTATACTGTCTGCGCCTGCCTGGCCGCACCGGCGCTGTTTTGGCTGTTTGCCCCCGATACCCCCTATACGACCGCTTATATGGACGCCCCGGTGGGCGCCCTGTTTGCTGCGGCGCTTTGTGTTATCCTGCTGCCCTGTGCTGCTAACAGCCGCGTGCAGCGCGGTCTGGCGCTGGCATTACTGTGCGGCGCATTGACCACTGTAAAAGAGATTGGCACCGTGTTCGGGCTGTGCGTGGTGGGCATCTGGTTTCTGCAATGCCTGCTGGATGCGCTGCGGGATAGGGGCGGCATCCTGCGCGGCTTCCTGCTGCCCTTTACCGCTGCGCTACCCTGCTTTGCCATACCGCTTGCCTGGAAGCTGCTGCTGAAAGCCCTGCACCGGGCCGATGACCAGTTTTCCTCCATGGGGCCGGGATACTTTTTGCAGTGCTGGCAAGAGGCCCGCACCGGTTTTGACCGCTACTTTTACGATGTGTGGGACCGCTACTATGCCCGGCTGCGCAGCTATCCGCTGCTGTTTGGGGCCAGCACCTTCAAGGTGGGCTGTTTGTGCGCTGCGGCCGCGGTGTTGCTTTTAATCGTTCTGATCTGGGCCATGGGGCGGTGGCAGGGGCTGCGCACGGCGCTGCCGGGGCTGTGCATGATCTTGTACTGGCCGCTTTATCAAGGCGTGTTGTTCTATGTGTACATCTGCGGCATGAGCCCTTATGAGGCACTGGAGATGGCCAGCTGGGAGCGGTACTTCTGCTGCTTTTTCCTCGGCTGGTTCAGCGTGCTGGAAGGCGAAGCCCTGCTGGCCGGGTTTGCTGCGGCCCACCGCCTGCCGCGAATGGCCGGGCATGCGGTGCCCGCCATTGTTCCCTGCCTGCTGGTTTGCAGCACGCTTTGGGGCATCTGGCAAGCGGGCGGTGCTGCATCCCTCTTCTGCCTGCCGAAAGCCGACTGGCGCACCGAGCAGCAACAGATCGCTGCAGACATGCTAACCCGCATGGACGGCGCACAGAATGGCAGCATTTGGCTGCTGAGCGCCGACGACTCGATGGCCGTGCAGAACATGTGGTACTACCAGTACGAGCTGTACCCCGCCGTTACCGCGGTGGAAGCCCAGAGCAGCGAAACTGATGTGGACCTCGGCTACAACATCGGCGAGCATGATGTGACCTGGCTGGTGCTGTTTGGCGTAACCGATGATTTTACCGCACGTTACGCTGATCTGGCCGATGATGGTCTGCGCAGTGCCCAAAGCACCGCCCCGGCGCTGTATGCCGTAACCAATGTGGATGGACGGATTTATTTGACGGCAAAATAGAAACAGGCATGTGCCGCATACGGGAGATGGTATTCTCGCCGTGCGGCACATGCCTTTTGCTTTGTTTTATAGTTCACACTCCATGGGCAGGTAAGCGCCATTTTCGTTCGGGGTGCGCTGGCCGGTCAACGCAAAACCGTTTTTCTGCCAGAAGGCTTTGCTTTGGGGGTTGCCCTCGTCGATGGCAAGGCGCAGTGTTTTGAATTGTTCGGCCCGCAATGCCTGCTTGCAATCTGCAATCAGTGAGCTGCCGGTACCCCTGCCCTGCTGGGCAGCATCCACCATAAATAGGCCGATGTATGCGGTGGCCGGGTTGGGGTAGCCGGTGATCAGATCCATCATCGCGGCCAGCGTTTCACCGTCATAAAAGCCGATAAAATATTTATCCGACAACGTTTTGCCCGGCGGAACAGCCTGCAGATCATCCAGAATGCTGGCTTTGGTGGCCATGGGCGGGTGGTAGCGGTAGAACTGTGGGTTGCCGCTGCACAAAGCCAGCATGGCATCCACATCTGTTTCCATCAGCTGCCGGACGGTGTACCGGCGGGAAAGGGATTGCAGCTGCATGAGGTTCTCCTTTTCTGTTTTGATTTTAGGCAACACCGCACAATTCCCGCCTTGCGGCTTAAGCACCGCTCCGGCAGCT